>SL_7KL_010_BRINEDRAFT_10000611_pt1 | contig 16878 bp, 8 predicted proteins | sample SodLak_010_BRINE_FD_10663 | JGI IMG/M metagenome (IMG submission 10663)
TTTTTTATTGTCATAGATTCAAGCTTTATATTTCCAACTAATGGAGAACTTTTATAGGTTCTGAGGTCTAAGACAATCAATGATTTTTTAACATTTATATGACCATTACACTTAAGATTGACGAGTTTCTATACGAGCTTTTTCCCGGTACGGAAAATGATACCGAAAAGCTTATAAATACAATTAGCAGATTCTACGTAGTTGGGCCATTCGAACCCACCGTTACAGTCGAAGAAGATTCTATCCATATTGAGATCGACGTAGATCGTATTCAGGCCGATAAGCAGAAATTTGATAAGCTTGTATCACTGGCTGAGCGTGGAGAGTTTGACCAGGCCAAAGATTATGCTGCAGAATTGATTGAGGTTGCACCTCACATCTCAGAGTATCACCGCATTCTCGGGCAGATTTACTCGGAAACCGGAGAACAGGATGAGGCAATTAATACATTAATCGATGCCCTGAAATGGAATCCAAAAAATGAGAATGCGCTGCTGATGGTCGGGAATATTTATGCAAACTATAAGGATGATGCAGATACTGCATTAGACTATTACGAGCAGGTTTTAGCCCTGAATCCCGATGACCATCTTGCCTTGAATAATATCGGCGTCAAGCTGATGGAGGCCGGTAAACTCAAACAGGCGAAGCAGTATCTTGAGCTTGCGGAAGAAATCGAGCCGGAGTATCCGAATACACTCCATGCACTGGCCATGCTTCACGAAATGCAGGATGAACTTCAGGAAGCGTTCAGCTATGCAATTGAATCTCTAAAGCGACAGAATAAAACGAATACGCCACTCTATAAGAAAAGTGTTGGCTTTCTGTTCGACGTGGCTGGCCGTCTTACCTCACATATCGATTCCAAAAGTGTTGTAAACTCTTTTGTCAGCGAGCTGGAAGTGAAAACCGGTACAGACATCCGGGTAAAGGAGGATAGTGAACTAAATACAGCCGCAAAGATCGAGTATGCCGAAGTTCATGGCCGCGATTACCACTTGGTACTCTACAAACCGAAGCATCCCGGTGTGGATCATTTGATTCTCCACGAGCTGACACATCTTGAGCTGGCACATGAAGCCAGGGAGCAAGGCAAACAGCAGATGTTCACATCAAACGCATCCAATAAGTCTGCCTTTATGAGAAAATATGACAAAGATGCACGCAAACTCAAAAAACAGGGTATCCCCGAAGCCAAGGTTAACAACCTGATGCAGATGTTCTTTAGCGGACTGAACGGACAAATATTTAATGCCCCTATTGATCTGTTTATTGAAGACCGCATCTACAACCGATTTGAGAAGATCAGGCCGCTTCAGTTGATGTCTATGTTTACCATAATGAAGCAGGGAATAGAAGCCAACACACGATCTGATGTTATCAAAATCACCCCCTCAACGGTTCTTTCTGCATCAGTAACCTACAATCTGGTTAGCGCCATGCATTTCCGGGACCTGTTTGGTGTGGACCTGATCGCCGAACACAAGCCGAAGAAGTCCGAAGTCGAAAAAGCCTCGGAGTTTTACCAAGAGTTTCAGGAGTACAGGCAGGATAAGGAACCGGGAGAAGAATATAATCTGGTACAGTTCTGGGCCGAAGATCTGAAGGTAGATCGATACTTTGAACTCATTGAAGAGGATAAGCAGAGCAAATCCGCTGAATCTGTCCTTGATGACATTGAAAACGATCCTTACGGGTTAGACATTGAAGATCCAGTGGCCGAAAGGAAAATGAAACAGTTCATGGAGCATCACGGGGATGCAGATGTGAACCAAGCTGTAGCCATGTATATGGTAAGTGCTCTTCAGTATTTTAAAGATATGCCGAAAGAGGAAGTAAAAAAGATCGCCATGGATATTGCCACCGTTGGCATGACAGGGATTGATCCTGAAAAAGACGGCTACCACATTCCCTCCATTGAAGGAAGCAGCTTTTCAGGTTATAAAACGCTGGCGTACTATTATGTGAGTTGGGCCATTGCCATACCGGAAATGTTAGACCAACTGGAAATGCCATTTGATAGGGAGTATGAGTTGGCGAGGAAGTTGGTCAAAAAGTAGAAACTTTATATGTTGCTGATTACTGAAAGCATTTATTTTGATTGAGATTAGTCTGGTAATAAATAATTATAAATAAAGATAATTGGCTTGTATTGACGGAAATTAAAAGTAATATCAACATTCTCGGAGGTTATAAAAACTTTGATTCCATACCACAATTTATTGAGAATGGTAGTTTAAATTTATCTGAAAGAACCGAAGCATCAAGCAAGAGATACGTAAAAGCTATAGAAGAGACTTTTTTAACCTTTGAAAAGGAAGATCATGAATTGCTCTTCAAAAAAGCAATGTCATCAAAAAGCATATCGTTACAATCAAAATTAAGAATACTTGCTCTACAGTTTTATACAGTTGATCCTTTATTACGAATGCTGTACAAAGACTGTTTTTTAAACATTATGTATAGCGGGCGTGTTGTTGTTACAAAGCATGACGTCATTTCTTTTATAAAAGAAAAAGTTAAAAACAAAGAACTGAATATTGATTGGAGTGAAGAAACTGTAGAAACTGTAAGCCGAAAGTTTTTAACAATTTTAAAAAAACTGGGCTATCTGGAGGGTAAAGCAAAAAAAAGTATCAAGGAGGTCCAAAACGATGTAGAATTCCTTATTTACTTTCACTACTGGCTTGAAGTGATCGGTGATACATCAAATGTTCTAAGGTCAGATTTTTTCCCTATACTCATGATGACAAAAGAGAAATACTTGTTTATTATGAAACAAGATGAAGTAAGAAATAGCCTTGATTGGCAATATACTGGCAACAGATTCACAGTAGAGCCTAAACTTCCATTAAATGAGTATGTAAATGAGCTTTGAGACTGAACATCGGGAAAAATTTCAAAATCTTGCCGTTACTCTGGCTAAAGAAAACCGGGACAACATTCGAATTGAAGCAAATGGCGGAAATAGTGTCCTGTTTGTTTATCCCCCTAATGATGAGCTGAAATATATTGACAAGGCCAAAGAGCTATATCCCAACGCTGAATTCATAGATGTTAGAGAAGCACTTGTAGAATTCATTGATAGTATCGGGTGGGATGATTTTGAGGACTATTACAAGGGCTATCAAACAGAGCCTGAGAACATTTTCCGGGACTCAGACGACGAGAAGAAGTTGGAGTCATTGATCATCGAAAAAATTAAAGAAGCGATTGACGAAGATAAACTACCATTCTTAGTTCACACCGGGGCATTATTCGGGACTGAAATCGAAAACGTACACATCATGGAAAACTCCGATGTGATGAAATTTGGTATTCCATTAGTGGTATTCTATCCCGCCGATATTCAACCGGATGGACAATTAAAGTTTTTAGGGTTCAAACCAGCATCCAAGTATCGCTGCAAATTGGTTAAATAATTGATATGAAGATAAAAGACATTTTAAAACTCGATTTTTCAGAAGACATCAAGAATGTGATTGATCTTGAGGATCGCTCACAAACTGAGATTCAAAAGGAGATTGAGTCCTACATCGTAACGGATAACATTGCCGAGCATTTCGAGAAATTTATAGAATTATACACGTCTAACATCAAAGAGACCGGAGTCTGGATTTCAGGATTCTATGGTTCAGGCAAGTCTTACTTTGGAAAGATGTTGGGGTATTTGCTGGAGAATCCAACAATCAACGGCACACCCGCCAGGGATCGGTTTAAGCCAAGACTATCAGGGGTTAAAGGTGAAGAGCTACTAAAGAATGAGATAGGCAAGCTTGAGGGTTACAATACACTGCTGGTAATGCTTGATGTGGCCAAGCAGAGTGGTAAACATGGATTACATTACATGCTGTTCAGAAATTTTCTTAGAAGCTTAGGTTTCCTGGATAACCTATACGGTATATTTGAGTTTGAATTGTTCCTTGATGGCGAACTGGATGAGTTTAAAGATCGAGTCAAAAAGAATGAAGGCAAAGATTGGAATGAGATCAAGAAACACTCCATGAAGGTTCCTGCTGCTGTTGGCCGAGCACTTACGAATTGGAAATACACAGAAGATGAATACAATAAAACCAGAGAATTTTTAGAAGATGAGATTGAGTCTTTCTCGGCTTCCAGGCTGAGGGAAAAGCTAAAACTGTATTTAGATAAATATCCTGATACCAAAATAGTATTCATCTTTGATGAGGCCAGTGAAGCAATAGCTCAGGATAAAATTAAACTGGATGACCTCGAAGGGGTAAGTGAAGCCTTAACCAGCATCGCTCAAAAGGTTTGGACTATTGCCATCGCACAGGAGAAGCTGGATGATGTCATCAATAATTCCAACGTCTCTAAAAAGAACCTCACCAAAGTTACGGATCGGTTTAAGACAAAAATACCTCTGGAAAGCACAGAGGTGGATAAGATCATTCGCAGCCGGTTACTTCAGAAGAAAGGAGACGTTCTATTGGAATTAGAGAAGTATTACAACAAAAACGTTGGACTTGTGTCGGAAAACACCAATCTGCAATCAACATTTCCCACTAAAACGGAAGATGTAGAAGAATTTAAAACCTACTATCCATTTCACCGATACCAGTTTGATCTGCTTCAGAATTTTCTTTTCCAATCGAAGACACTTACGAGTACACAGGTTGCTGCGCGTGGTATGATTATCACTATCTTTGATGTGCTTAGAAAGCAGCTAAAGGATACTGACTTATTCAATTTTTCTACCTCCTATCACCTAACAACTGAAGCACAGCCGAACCCAGATGCGGCTTTGGTAAATAAGTATGATAACGCCTCAAAAATTCTACACAATGAAGGTTCAGAGATAGATGGTAAAAAGCTTCTAAAAGTGATTCATTTTATTGGCGAATCTGAACGAGTGAAAGCTACGGCAAGCAACATTACCAAAATGTATCTTTCAGATATTGGTCAATATCACGATGTAAAGCCGCATATTGATGAAGCGCTTGACCTATTATATGATCAAAAAATACTGATTGAAAATAATCATGTATATAAGATCACCTCAGACCTTGAAACGAAGCTTCTGAAAGAGCTGAATGAGATTCCGGTTGAGCTGCACCGTAAGAAAAGGGAAGTTATTCAGATATTAAAAAAGAATGGCCATCTCAAATCCATTCAAACCGTTCGAGACAACAATGATACATATTCCTTCAGAGTAGTTTCTGATCAGGGTGATGACATTTTTGGTTCCTCCTCTGCCGATATGAGCATTGAGATACATAATATTTACAACATTAATGAGGATAAAATTGAGGACTTTGTTGAGAAACAAAAGCTAAAGTCTCAAGACGAAAAGAGAACCATCTACCTGGTACCGGATATCAGCTTGTTTAAAGAAATCGACCAACTGATTCAGGAAGTCCAGCAACACGAATACATTGCAGACAAGTATAAGACGGATAACGACGACAGAGTTCGACAAATAGCTCGTGAATTTGAACTGATTAAGGATCAAAAGCAGAAAGAACTTACCAGGCAATTAGAGAAAGCCTACTTAAATGGACATCTTATATACCTCTTCTCGGATAGTCTTTTAGATAACGATCAATTTGATGCTACCGTAAGGAAAACGCAGAAAAAACTAATCGGTAATATTTTCACAAAACGGCTTGAGCATCAGCTTTCCGATGAAACCGCAGTTAAAGTTCTGAAAGAGAATCATAAAGAAAGGCTGCATCGCTTCTTTTCAGGTGATGACTTCAAGTTTTTCGACCAAAACGGCAATTTTATTGGTGAAAGTCTGAAAGTTACGGAAGAGGTAACACGACTGATTGATACCAAGTTTACGGACGGGGACCACATTGAGAGTGAGCTGAAAAAAGATCCCACGGGTTACAACTTTGGTACTGTAAGTACAACCTTGGCTGTATTAATGAGAGCCGGTAAACTGGTGGTTAAGTATGGCGGAAATGAGTATTTCTCTCCGACTGATTCTGAAGTAATAAAGGTATTCAGCAACTCTCGTGAGTTTAAAAAAGCTTCGTTTAAAGCCATATCGGAATCATTAGGTACATCGACCAAAAAGGAGATTGTCGAAACCCTCCTGGATGTTAAATATAACGAGCATATCAAAAACCCGGACGATCCCAGAGTAGATTACAATCTAAATGATTTTCAGTTGGTCCAGGCTACGGTTCAAACCGCCCAAAGTTTTGCACAGCAAATTCAGGGCATGGAGCAGTCGACAGCTGAATTCCAGCAACGATTTTCCAAAATCGCTGATATGAAAAGCGAGATGGGCCGTTTTACCGGACAGGTAACAGAGCACAACTACATAGATAAGGCCAAGCACTTCATTGAGAAAGCGGATCGAATTCGGGAAATTCGAAAAGCCATTCAGAAGACTCAGAAGTTCATTAAAAACAATCTGAACAAGGCCAACGAAATGAACCGCTTCGTGGATGACCTGAAAATCGAGCTCAATAAAGCGGAAGTAGATACCAGCTTGTTTGAAAAGGATATTCAGGCATTCAAAGAAATTTATAACAACGATCTTGCTGAAAATTATGGGGTGCTCTCGCAGAAAGCCATATCCATAAAAGACCAATATTATGATTTGATGAATGAGGCCAATTCAGAGATGAGTGTGGCCAATCAGAAGGTTGTGAATAAGGCCGATGTCGTGCTAAAAGAGCTTAATCACTATGCTGAATACAATGAATCGAATATAGCAAAGGCCAATAAGATCAAGAACAAAGCCTCAAAAAAGATTATTGATTCAGTAGATTTGGAATTCAGTATTTCGGATAAGAATTCGCACTATTCTCTATCTGAAATTCAAAATGAAACGCGGTTAGCTCCTAATGTTATCAACGAATTGGAAATGCTATTGGTGAGCATGGCTACAGAACCAGAGCCTGAACCCGGTGATGATGATCCTGTTCCCACCCCTCAACCTCCCAAAAAGATTACGCTCAAAGTTCCTAAAAAAGTGATGGGCGCTACTGAATACCGTGAGTTATTAATGGGCCAGTTCAAACAGATTGGAAGCCTGCCTGATGATGCCAAAGTAGAAGTAACAATTGAACAAAATTAATATGGGTTTATGAAATTAGCTGAACATGTACAGCATACAAAAACGGTAACTCATAACGCATTCGACAACCTGTTTGCACGATTGGGAATACGAGCCAAAGAGCTGGCCGGTGAAGACCTGATTCCCGATCATCAGCTGTCAAAGAGAGCCAAAATTCTGGAGCTGATTGACAACCACAAGGAAGAGAAGGATGACTATCGCGAAGCCCGTGAACGTGCCCTGGAAGAACTGACCTTTACCCTGTTTAACCGCATTGCTGCTGTTAAAGTGATGGAGGCCAAAACCCTTTTCCCTGAAATTATTACCAAGCGACCTGAAAATGGAGATCGCTCGTTCCAGCATAAAGCGTGGCTGGAGCAAAACCCGAACATGCGTTCCGAGGAGCTGGAGGGACTTCGGGAATTCATCAAACATGCCTTTAATAACCTTGGCGAAGAGCTGGCTTTATACCACAAAGACTATCCCTATGCTCTGCTTCCCAATACCATTGACCTGAATGAGATTATTGGAGCATTTAATGCGGTTGAGAAAGACAAAGACATAGATGACCGTATTTGGGCCAGTGATGATATTTTAGGCTGGCTATATGAAAGTTATAACAACGATAAGAAAGCAGCATTTAAAGAAGACGGTAGCAAGACGGAGTACGATAAGGTTTCACTCCAATCTCAGGTGTATACGCCACGTTGGGTAGTCGAGTTTTTGGTGAATAACTCTTTGGGGAAGCTGTACCTGGAAATGTACCCCACTTCCGATATTAAAAACCGGAAGAAGATTGCCAATGCTCCTCAAAAACAGCTCAGAGACCCGAAACCCCTGCATGAAGTCACACTGATTGATCCGGCTCCTGGTTCCGGTAACTTTTTGCTGTATGCCTTTGATCTGTTTTACGAGCTGTATGTTGATCAGATTGAGTTCTTTGGGGCAGATTATGACGAAGGGGATATTCCTAAGCTGATAATTGAAAACAACCTGTTTGGTATAGATCTGGATGACCGTGCTGTGCAGTTGGCCCAATTAGGTTTGTACATTAAAGCTAAGAGTAAAAACCGAAATACCTCGGTGCCCAGCTTTCATGTAGTCTCCTCAGATTTTTACCTGCCGGATTTTGAAACGGTTCGCCCCTTGTTCGAAGATGGTGGAGCACTGGAAAGCGGTATAACCGATTTGCTGAAAGAAATTTGGGACGATCTGCAAAACGCCCACAAGTTTGGCTCCCTCCTTAAGATTGAAGACCGGGTAAACCGACGGTTGAAGAAATTTAAAGAGGAGCCGATGGACCTGTTTGTACAGGAAGAAGTGGCTAAATACGGAACGTTTGAAGAGAAATTTTTTCCTCGTATTCGCAAAGCAGTACTGGAACATGCCAATGGGAATACGACTGCTTTTATAAAGGAAAAGACACTGGATGCGCTCACTTATCTGGAGATTCTTACACAAAAATATGATGTAGCCCTTGCCAACCCACCTTATACAGATAGCAGTGATTTTGGTGCCGATCTGAAATCATTTATCAATTCCAATTATAAGGAGCCTCATAAATTCCATTCAAACTTATATGCGAGTTTTTTTGGTAGAAGCATGGATCTTACAAATTCTACTGGATTAATTGGAATGCTGCACCCACTAACATTCATGTACATCAAATCATTTATTGATGTTAGGAAACAATTACTGCAAAAATCTAAAATAGAAGTATTAGTAGAACTTGGTTTAGGAGGAGTATTTGCAAGTAGCACTGTTCAAGTTGATGTAGCTATGTATGTTGTAAATAAATCAATTCATGAAAGTTCAAATAGGTCAGTTTTCATAGATCTGAAAAAGTATAAAAATCATTCAAGTAAGCCTGAATTATTTCGAGATATTTTTGACAAATATCTTTCTTTGGGATCAGATCAGCATGTTTATGAACTTGACCAATCTAAGTTAAAGCTCATTAGAGGCTGGCCATTTATTTATTGGATAAGTAATAGCTTCAGAGAAAAGTTTGATGCCAATGAGTTAGGTGCTATCAATGATGTAGCTACTGGTTTAATGACAGGTGATAATCTGCGACATTTGAGATTTTTTTGGGAAGTTGATAGTGATGACATTTCCGAAAGTTATCCAGCAGAAAAAAAGAGATGGGTACCATTCCAAAAAGGAGGGCCATATAATAAATGGTATGGCAACAACTCAATTGTACTAAACTTTAAAAATGATGGCCAAGAATTAGCAACTACCGATAATAAAAAACTTTACTTCAAAGAGGGGGTTACATATTCAGGGAGAGGTTCAAAAGGTGTAAGTTTTAGATATATAGGAGCCAAGTATGTTTTTAGTAAAGGAGGTCCATGTATTGTCAATACTTCAAATAGTACAACTACATTTTATCTTTTAGGTTTTTTGAATTCAAAAATAACCTTTTATATCTCAAAATGTTTAAATCCGACTGTTAATGTTCAAAAAGGAGATATTGAAAGGGTTCCTTTTCTAAAGCCCGCCAAAAAAGTAGAAGAGGAAGTAACAAAATTGGTGGAATATAATGTGCATATCAAGAAAGAATTATATGACTACCAAATTACAGAACCGCATTTATGGAAAAGCCCATTAGCACTTTTCAAGGAAAAGAACTTAAAAGATAGAGTTAAATCTTATCTAAATTATGAGAATTTGAAATTGGCAAGTGTGCTTATTTCTGAATCGATCATTAATGACTTAGTTTTTCAAGCTTATGAATTAACTGATAAAGATGTTAGGCAGGTTCTAAAAAGTGAAGGTTTAAGCGTAGGTGAATATTCTGTTTCAGTTGATTCCCTAAATGCTTTTAAGAAATATTTTAAAGATGAACTATCTAAGTTGCCTAAAAATTTCACTAAAAAATTAGACGAACTACCAAAAAGTAATTTAGCTGAGAAGAGAAATGAATTTGAGGGTAAGTTTTCGAATTTATATAAGAAAAATAATCACCTTGAGGAGTTTTGTCTTAAAAATGAAGTAAATCCTATAAATGTCTGGTACTGGTTTAAAGAAAGCGGGGTTGTCCCCCAGCTGCGAGCCCACGACATTGCCCTGGAGTTTTTGGCTGATCTTATTCGGGAGGTGCTCATGGAAGACGAGGATGGGATGATTCCATTGGTTCGTAATGCCGGAGAAGAGATATTAATTGACCGACTGGAGCGAAAAATGCGGGAAAAAGGCTTCAGTACCGCTCAAATTTCCCAGTTCGATGGGCTATTAGGTGAAACAATTGATACTTATTTAAATGAAAAGTTCTTTGAAGAATTATCTTCACATTTAAAGTTGTTTAAAAGACTTCCAGCAACTCCATTTATATGGCATCTGAGCAGTGGCACTAACAAAGGGTTTGAGTGTTATTTGGTCATCTACAAATGGAGCCGGGACAACCTTCTCTCACTCAAATCGGTTTATATAGAGAAGCGAGAGCGTGCCTTAAAAAACCGCCTCACCGATTTAGGTGACAGTTCCGACGCAGCCTCCCAAAACGAACGGGATACCATTCAAAAACAGCTCGAAGAAATTGAGGAGTTCAAGCAGAAAATAGATGATCTAATTGCTTCCGGCTACGATCCTATTCTGGATGATGGTGTAGGAAAAAACATTGCTCCACTACAAAAGCAAGGTATGATTCCGTATGATGTACTGACCAAGTCTCAACTCAAAAAATATCTAAACGCGGATTGGTAAAATAAGCTTCCAATTATGATAGAAACCTGGTTTAAAGAAGACATTCAAAAAGCATTTGACCGATCTGGGGATCGGTTTGTGGTATGCGATCCATATAAATTGGGCGACTATCTGCTTAAAAGTCTTCCTTCAAACTGGAAGGTATATGAGGCTTCATCCGAGATAGAGGAGCTAAAGGCCAAATATGAGATTGAGAAATCGAACAAAGATACAAAGGTTGTAATTTATGCCACTATTCCAGCTGAAGAACTTACCTTTTTAATGGAATATGCCCAGATTAACGGGTTTTTGGACTTGGAACAGTTTCACCACTACATCAAAAAGAAAGTTCATCAGAAAATTGGGCTGAATCTTGAACTGGATAAAGACGAGTTAGAAACAGCAGCAAAAGTATCCGTGGGAAATAAAAAAGATTACTGGCTGAATTTGAGTCGAGGAGGATCAGGAGAAATATTTGATCTCTCAACCATGCTGGTTCCGTTTCTGGATGATTCGAAAGCTTACGTGAGGGGTATGGACAAGGAAGTGCAAGAAGCTTTCTTAGAGAAAGTTCAGAAACAAATCGGTCAACAACCGATGTCTAAGCCTGCACAAACGGTAGCTGAAGAGACCGTTCTATTTATGCTCAATGGATTAGCCAATAATGGCATAGATGACCTGATGCTGGACGTGTACCGGCAATGGATTGATAGCACGACCTATCGGAAATCCTTCAATAAGTATTTAGATAACTTCTCTCAGAAGGAGATTGAAGATATTTGGTCGGTACATCCCGACCATCCGTTTGAAGAGGTGGACAGAGAGCAACTCCGGCAAATTGTATCAAATTTAGGCGACGAGAAATTCACCAAAGAAAAAACTCCCTATATCAAACGAAGAGCCAAGAACCAATACGCTCGGCTTTGTGGTATTGACTGGTGGAATAGTGTACTTGGTGTAATCCAGTTCGATTATTCAGGTATAAAGACCATCAACTCCTTTGAAGAGGCAAAGGCATACTACACGCAGACTTTCTACAAATTAGACCGCTCGGTTCGTAACCTCTATGCAGAATTCCTCCACGATGAGGCTCTAATGCAACCGTTACAAGAGCGTTACAACTCTATGGTAAACGAACTGTTGGACAAGTGGTTTAGCCATTTTGGGGACTACAAGGAAGGGCAAACAGGGCTGTTCAAGCGGCTTATAGAGAAGCATTCGGAATCACTGGCCATTATTGTTGGCGATGGCATTACCTATGAAATTGCGGAAGAATTTGTATCAAGTGTAGATCACAAGCTGAAAGTAGAAAAGAATACGATGTTAGCCGACCTGCCCTCTGTAACCGACAACAATATGAGCAGAATGTACATGTCGGACGGTAGCTGGACCAAAGACAAAAGTAAAAGAGAGAAGTTCTTAAAAGAGCAATTCTCCGATAAGCGGATCACCTTTGTGGACCTTGAGCATATCAATCCATCAATCTCTGATTTTGATGTAGCCGTCTGCAGCTACAAGGATATTGACGATATCGGTGAGAAGATGCAGCAGAAAGCTCTGAAATTCATAAATACCATTAAAGAAACACTCGCTGATAAGATTGTAGAATTAGAGAAGCTGGGCTTTCAAAACATTTATCTGGTATCGGATCATGGCTTTGTACTCACAGGTATATTGAAAGAATCAGACAAGATTGAGTACAATCCGAATGATGACTTTTCAAAAGGAGAACGTTATTTGGCCTTAAAAGAAAAACCACAGCTGCCGAATAATCTATTTGCTGTTGAGAAGTCTTATTTGGAATACAATCATTTGGTGGTATCCAAGAATCTAAGATCATTTAAGACAACCGGTGCCTATGGGTTTGCTCATGGCGGAGCTTCTCCGCAAGAATTGATTGTACCTTGCTTTATGTTTTCAAGTGGCAATACAGTTGATAAACTGAAGATCAAAATTGGAAATAAAGTTGATCTTCAGGAGGTAGAAGGCGAAAATTTTGAAATCAGACTACAAACACCCAAAGGTGGTCAGGATCTGTTTTCAGTTGAAAGAAAATGCAGAATACTTGTATATGCTGGTGAGGAAGAAATAGCCTCCAGTGATGTGATTAATCTGGAAGCTGGTGACACAGCAAAGAGGGAGTTTTCATTTGATGGAAATATGGAAGTACAAGTCCACATAATTGATTCCGATACCAAAGAACACCTTGATAAAGTAACTGTAAAGAAATCATCAGGCCGAGATTTAGGCGGTTTATTATAAACAAAATACTATGATCACATTAGACAGTTTAGACGAAAAACTTTTAGACCAATTTCGAGGCTTTGTAGTAAAAAAAGACCTTGTAAGACGGGTTAAAGTTGGGGCGAATGTCCCGGTATTTGTTTTAGAATACCTTATTGCCAATTCCTGCTCCACCAACGATGAGGAAAAGATTAAAGAGGGAATGGAGAATGTGAAGAACATTCTTTCCCAACATTACGTGAATCCCGAAGAAAGTGATCTGATTCATTCCAAAATCAGGGAAGCTGGCAGTTACAAGATCATTGATAAGATTGAGGTAAAATTAGATGCCAAGAAAGACAGGTATTGGGCATACCTGCATAATAGTAATATCAAAGATGCTGTGATACGCGATTCATTGGTTTTGGATCACGACAAGATGCTCATGGGTGGTATATGGGCAATTATGGATGTGGAGTATGATCCCAATATTAAGGTCGGCAACACCACATATCCTTTTGTAGTACGTGATATAAAACCAATACAACTATCCTCTTTTGACGTAACTAAAGTAAAGAACAAACGAAAGGAGTTTAGCAAAGAAGAATGGGTGGATTTGCTGCTTAGAAGCAGTGGGTACGAGCCATCCTCTGAAGGGATGACGGATCGGGTCAAAATGCTACTGTTATCCCGTTTGATTCCGTTAGTAGAGTCCAATTTCAACTTTGTGGAGCTTGGGCCGAGGTCAACCGGTAAGTCATTTGTCTATAAAGAGCTCACTCCATATGCCATGCTTATCTCTGGTGGACAGGGAACCGTTGCAAAGCTATTCGTTCATGGTTCTACGGGCCGGGTAGGAGCGGTAGGTCAATGGGATGCTATCTGCTTCGATGAAGCCACTGACAAGCTATTTAAGGATAGAGACGCGATTCCTTTAATGAAGGACTACCTTGAATCAGGTTCTTTTTCGAGAGCTGGTTCTGGTGGGGAGATTACAGGTAATTCTTCCATTATTTTAAACGGTAATATCAATCAACCAGTAGAAACAGTTCTTCAAACCTCTCATTTATTTAGTCCATTATCCGATGAGGTAAACAGCGACACTGCTTTTCTGGATCGTATTCATTTCTATCTACCCGGATGGGAAATGATTAAGTTTAAGCCTTCAAACTTTACCACCAATTTTGGGTTCAGCACTGATTATTTTTCTGAGGTACTCAAAGCCATGCGAAAGGTGAATTACACGGATGCTCTGGATGAATTCTTCTCTTTGGGTTCACACTTAAGGCAGCGAGATACGAAGCCCGTCAAGAAAGCAGTATCCGGTTTCATAAAGCTGCTTCATCCTGATGGTAACTACACCAAGGAAGATGTGCGGGAATACTTGACCATCGCTATTGAAATGCGTCGTAGGGTGAAAGAGCAACTAAAACGCATCGGTGGAATGGAGTTTTGGGACACCAATTTTTCATTCATCGACAAAGAGAACCAAGAAGAGACCTTTGTAGGACTACCTGAAGAAAAGGGATCACATTTGATTGAGAACACCCCATTGAAACCCGGTGTGTGCTATACCTGTACTGGAGATGGCGAGAACTTTGCCTTAGTCAGGTTAGAAGTAGTAACTACTGAAGGCTCTGGCAAACTCAATATATCAGGGACCTCAACCAAAGCGGTCAAGGAAGACATTAAGAACACCTACCAGTACATAAAAGCCAATGAAGACAAAATCCTCAATGATCAGCACAGTCTATCGAATTTCGATGTAAATGTGCAGGTATCAATTCTATTGGGTTCAAGCATTGGCACCGGACTTGGATCAGCCAGCTACATTGCACTCATTTCAGCTCTTTACAAGAAGAATTTGAAACCAGGATTAGCTGTTCTTGGAAACATTTCAATCGGTGGAGCGATCCAGCGCTCAAATAACTTCAGTGACAAGATTACTATGCTATCAGAGAATGGAGCTAAAACCGTAATCTCACCGATGGATAACCTTCAAGAGCTGGCCACGATCCCTCAAAGTGTGTTAGGTTCAACTGATGTACCTTTCTACTCCAACAATCAGATGTTAATGCAGAAGGCAATTTTGATGGAGTGACCTCTTTCCTAAATATGTTGCAATTCAAAGTTTATCGAAAACGAATTTTCCTCTTAAATTAAGTTTTAAGGATGAACCAGAATTTTTAATTCATAAAATTGAACGAGAAGATTTCAGTTTCAAGGTTCGGAAACCATTCTTTTCAATAAATAAAATTTATAAGTAGGAAAGTCATCCCACAGAAATATGAAAACTCACTATTTAGCAAAATCCAAAATCAATGGGTACTAAGAGATACAATGTATTTTGATAAATAGGCAGTAATTCACCTGTTTACTAAAGGTGGTTAAAATGTATTCAATAGTTTTCTATTTGTTTTACAAGTATTTCGTACGGACCTGTAAGAACTTGTATCACATAGATTAATAGGTCGCCACACCGTTATAAAACGTGATAGTAGAGGCCATGATTTTATAGAAAAGTTACAAGTAAATACTAATACTTCTACGTGGTATGTTATGCGCAGAAATATTGCGTATATACATCTATGTAATGAATTGAAGAAATTCTCTATTAAGAAGAACAATTTATCGACATTACTTTATCTGCTTCTTGGTAGTTTTACCTTTTCGCTTGCCATAGACTTAATAGGTGTACTTAACCAACATGGAGCGGATATGGGTAGTACGTTTCTTGCCTTTATTTTCGTTGTCGGGGTATGTGCTTTGCTAATAAAACTTTTAGCTAAATTTCAAGATAACACACAGCTTAAATGGTTTCGTTTCGTTGTTTTTGGAGTCGCATGGTTTATAATACTCACAATAATCAGCTTTAACTTTCCTCTTAAATCAATGGTAAATATTAATAACCACATTCCAGAAGTAATACTTTTAGATGATTTAAAATATACCGAAAATCCTAATTATGAATACTTTAGTAGGGGATCGGCTGGTTCTTATTCAAGTAATTATAAATTTTATATTCCAGTGGAATATTTCTATGATGGCTTGAAAATTAATAACGGAATTATAAAGAAATATAACTCATCATATATATATACCTATTGGATAGATAATACAGAATATACCGTTGATGTTAATATAGAAAAAAGTGCTTTTAAAAAATACGCATATATGTTAGGATATAGAGACTTTCAGGCCAATGACAAACTCAACAAAAGCTGGATACTTCCCGTGGCGTATTTGGGGCATTTTATACTAAAAAATACTTTCTACATAATATCTTTAACTCTCATTACATTTTTAATTTATATTAAAAGTCCTGAAAAATTGTTTAAAAAAACATCTCATAGCAACAGCTTATAAACATAGGTGGAGAGTGGCTTTGGAAAAGTCTACTCTTTGTAGCTACATTACTATGACGGGCGATGGCTCACTTAGATAGTTATACATTTTATATTACGAGCGTTAGATCATTATTGATTTCTTTATTTAACATTATCTATCTGCTTCACATTAAGTTTTACAACCGGTTAGGCGGATTGTCGGCTGACAATCCGAGTTCAATTATTCACAACAAAGCAAATCGACAACACTCCGGTAATTCAGTGCGGTGGTATGATCGTAAAATGCAGCGGTAACAGCAGGAAGGGAGTGGCCCATATTCTAGCTTACATTCCGTTTGAGGTCCATCGGTAGCCGGTCTCCATCCAAATATCAGCTGCTAAAAAGCCGATCTCTGGTTTTGAATTGGGGTTGTCCATTGCTTTTTTCTTCTATTATGTCTTTGAAGTTTCTTTAAAGTATCTGCAAGGCGAAATTAAACTTTAAATTTAAAATTCAGGGTGACAGCAGCTGACACTTTCCATTTGTAGATTACCTGTGAAGCAATAATTATGGAGATCATGATGAAAGCAGACAATTACGAAGCCATC
>SL_7KL_010_BRINEDRAFT_10000612_pt1 | contig 16876 bp, 14 predicted proteins | sample SodLak_010_BRINE_FD_10663 | JGI IMG/M metagenome (IMG submission 10663)
CAACGAATATAGGGATCAATATATAGCAGAAAAAATACTTGAACTTGAGGAAGAAAAAATAGCCCTAATTTATGGTAAAATGCACTGGAGTTTTATCTACGGATACTTAATTAAAAGTGATAAAAGATTTTATTTGCATCAAGGCTCTCATTAATTGATATTTACCTAATTTAAACTATTTATCAATTAAAATTACCGCAATAAAACGCCTCTGTTCTTCTATTTTTATCTTATAAAAAACTAATGCAAATTTAGGTTGGTAATAACTCCCAAAGCAAATAAAATTCCACCAGAATAATTGTGTGGAACGTATTGAAAACATTTTATTAAACTAGAATTTTCAGTTTAAGAATTCGATATCTAATCCATTAAATTTTCTAAAACCTTGAAGGATTTATTCACAAGTTTTAACAAGCACTTTATGAGATTTTAAGAAGAATCTTATTCATGTCTGCATATATCCTCATAATTTTGATTTTTATAAATTAAATTATGTTTAAAATTATAAATTTTCTACACACACACACACAAGAATTGGTTTAAGCTGTTCTTGTGGGTGTTTGGTCTCACTTAGCTTTTCTTAGTTTCTATCTTGAAAATTTAAATAACTATTTTAAAAAAAACATAAAATTACCAAACTATGAAAAGTTTAAGATTAAATATATTGCAAGTGTTCATATTATTTTTTTGTGCAACAGTTTTAATTTGTTGTGAAAAAGATTCAGACTTTGACAATGAAATGGATAATTACAATGAAAGACTATTTTTAGATTTAGTTGAATTTAATAACTCTCTTAAAAATGATATTGATACTAATGAAAAGGGTTTTTTTGGAGATTTGTGGAATAGTGTAAAAGATGTTGTTGTTGTTGCTGGTGCAGATATCGTTGGAGCTGGAAGTGGAATGAGTGCGGGTGCTGAAATTGCAGCAGGTGTAGGTTTAGCTACTGGAGGAACTGGTGCTGCGGTTGTAGTTGTCTCATCAGGAGTGATAGCAGGAGCTGGAGCTTCGTTTGCTGCTGCTAATGCTTTGCAGGATAAAAGTGCAGTGCCAACTTATGATGTAAAATTTACACCGGTATCAGGTTACGAAGATTATAATTTGGGTATGCCTCATAATGACGCACTAGAGCAAATATTTTATGGAAATACTAGTGAAAAAGATTTTTTGTATGGATTATTTCCTACTAAAAAGAGCTTGATAGATGATATTTTATCATTTAATGAATTTGATGAAAAAAACTCTGAAATTGAAAATCTTAGTCAAGAATATGTTAATAGAGACAATGATATTGTTTGGTTATTATCTGAATCTAACAACAAAGGATATATAACTGATGATATGGAAGAAGTTTACACACTTTTTTTTGAAGCGCTTACTTATGCAAGAACAAGTGAAGATTTTGAAGATATTATCTCTTTTTATACAGGTGAAATAGTTTCGTCTAATTTATCTGATTTAGAAAAGAATTCTTTATACGCATCAATGTCAGTTGCAGCATATAGTTTAACATACTGGAGTAGATAATTATTAATATAAACCCGTTGTTTTTTTAAAACATCGGGTTATTAAAATCAAATCAAATGAAATTTATTATATACATATTAACTCTAAGCTCATTAGTTGGATTTAGCCAAGAAAGCAATGAAACGGATGAAAATAATGGATTTGTAAAATCAGTTGCTCTAGAGTATCATAGAAATTTCCGAAATATAGATTTTTCTGAACTTAATACGCGTCTGTCTGACTTAAGCCTTCCAAATGGTTTCTCCGAAGAAGTGAGTGCTAACAACCTCGGAATTGTTTGGAACTTTAATTTTCTGAAGGAAAAAACATTTCTCGGGCTTTATCTTTCAAGTGTAGAGCAAAACACTTCAAATAATACTGTAGACTTGGACTCTAGATTACTTACTTTACGTGCAGATTTAGGTTATCATATATTCACCAATAATAACTTTACGCTTAGTTTTACGGCAGGACTAATTGTTGATAAATTATCGCTAAACATTAATGAGAACATAAATTCAGCTGATGAATTTGACGAAGCAGCCTTAACCTACAACAATCAGAAACTTGAAACTAACGAATTGATGTCTATTAATTTAGGCCCCAGATTTACGTATTATATATTCAAAAATTTAGGAGCGTTTGTATCCTTAGGTTATCAGTTTCAACTTAACGATTCGGAATGGAAATCTAATGATAGGGAATTACTAAATGCTCCAGATTTAAAATTGGACAGTTTTTTTGCAAATCTGGGTATTACCTATAGATTTATCAATAATTAAAGTTTACAATTACCAATATTTCAGGAGAAATAATACTTGAACTTAAGGATGAATAATTAGCCCTGATTTATGGTAAAATGCACTGGCATTTCATCTACTCATACTTAGTTAAAAGTGATAAGAATTTTTACTTGCACCATGGCTCTCATTAATTGATAGTTGCCTTATTTAATGTTTAACCAACGCATTTTATCCAGCCATTATGTTTAAGTAGGATATTCTTTTTTATGACTAAGGTTTGTCATGTACTTATAAAATAGAAGTTAAAGCTTAGGATTAATAAAAATAATCAATCTGGTTTTTTTAATGATTTCAAGCTAAGAATAAAAAGAATTTAAAATTTATGTTTAACTTTGATTACGAAATTAGGTTTTTTGATAAATCAATATTAGTATTTGAGTTACATTAAATTTATTCACTTTATAATTTTATGAATTAAAAAAACTTTAAAATGAGATTAAAACTACTTAGCCTTATCACCTTTATTTTTGTCCTGAGTTTAGAGTCAAACGCACAAGTTCTATTAAACACAAACCCATACTGGGAAGGAGAAGTAACTTTTACCAATGGTAGTAAAGAGAAGGGGTTAATAAAACTTCCTCATATTCCTGGAGTTCGAAAAATTTCATTTAAAACTAACGAAAATTCAAAAAGTAAAAAGCTTAAAAGGAAGGAAATTACTTCACTTAAAGTAAAGTCTCCTAATGGCCGTAATTATATTTTTGAATTTTTGCCTGTGGTTTATAGTAAGAAAAACGACCGACATTTTGAAAATAGCTTTTTACTAGTTGAAGCCAAAAATAATTATGCTACCTTTTATTCAAAAGCAGGTGAGTATGTGGTAAGTAAAAAAACAGACGAGTTAGTATTACTTGAGCAATATAATATGGCAAACGACTTTCCAATGTTCATTTTTTTCATTAAAAAACGAGATGATGAAAAAGCTTATATGCTTGCCAGAACCGGAGATGAAATCGGGCTCAACAAAACTTTAAAAAACGGTGTAGCACATTACTTAACCGAAGACCAAGAATTAATTAAAGATGTTGAAAATGGTGACTATAAACACACGCAAATACCTGAAGTTATCCAACGCTATTTAGAAACAACAAACAATTTATAAAAGAAGGAGGCTTTATTTTAATCATATAAAAAGCTAAATTTCTTTGTCTTAACATCCAAAACTTTCCTAATAGGCAGGTGTTCTAAAGAAAATTGTTAATTTAAAAGCTCAATTGATGATTAATTGGTCTTATATTCACAGAATTTATTTCCTTCAAAAAATTTTATATTCAATTAATGGATTTTATTGACCACCTATCTGACTTTGAAAGCTACCCGCTTTCTCAACTAGCTTTAATGGTAGTTGTATTATTAATGATTATAGCACTTATTTCTTATTTTACGTTTGAATTTTTTGAGTTTTTATGGGTGAGATATATTACGCCCAAACCCTTTTTCAAACACTTATATTTTAAAAAACGTAAACTTACAAATAATCAGTTTTACGTCCTCAATTCCAAATTTAGTTTTTACCAGAACCTTAATCCAAAGCAAAAAATATATTTTGAACATCGGTTATCCAGGTTTATAAAGTTACATGAATTTGAAGGCAGAGCAGGTCTTTACGTCACAGACCACCACAAGGTTTTAATTGCTTCAACAGCAGTGATGTTAACTTTTGGCTATAGGAATTACACAATCAAATCGCTAAAGCGCTTTATTATATATCCAGATGTTTTCAAATCTAGGCTCAACAAAGCCCTCCATAAAGGTGAATATAACCCAGCTTTAAAAGCAGTTGTTTTTTCGTGGAAAGATTTTTTAGAAGGTTATGAAATTGACAATGATAACTTCAATTTGGGCATTCATGAAATTGTTCATGCAATTCATTATGATTTTATAAATCCAAAAAATGATAGTATTAGTGCCATCATATTTATGCATTATTACAATAAGATTAAAAAGTTGATGCGCGATAATACCACTTACAGAGAAAATCTAATTTCATCTAAGTACTTAAGAAATTATGCATTTACCAACAACTTTGAATTTATTGCCGTAGTGATCGAGTCGTTTTTTGAAACTCCCAATGAATTTAAAAATCAATTTCCAGAGCTGTATGCTTATGTTAGAAAAATGCTGAGTTTTGATTTTAAAGGCTATTGACGAATAGCTTAGCATTTTAAAAAAATAATAATTATTAATTCATCAAAGTCTTAGTTAGTTTTTGTGGGAAGAAATATCAAAACTAACAAATTATCTTAATTTTATAACCAAAAATCTATCACTTAACAACTTGTTGCCTTTACAATTGTTTGTGTATTTTTGTTGAACAAGCAAATCATATTTTTAATTAAACGAATTTCTCTTATTAAGCCATGAAGAAATAAGCTTCATTTTTCTATCATTATTATTGTTATCAAATTTTGCTTCTGAGCTTAATGCTCAAAATGAGGTAATCAATAATGAACAATCGTGGGTAGGATATATGACCTCAGCTCAAATTTCTGAAAAATATTATCTGTGGAATGATTTTCATTATGTACCTGACGGATTTTTTGTGGCTAGAACAGGCTTAACTAGAAGGTTCTTTGAGAATCTTGATGTAACCGCGGGTTACGCTTACTTAAATCTTCCTGTGACTTCAGAAGGAAACAACTTAAACAGAAATGAACACCGACCATGGTCACAGCTGGTTGTCAATCATAAAGTTAGTAAAAAGCTCTATATGACTAACCGAATTCGCTATGATATGCGATACCGTCAGGATTTTGGAAACGGAGAATTATTTGACAGTTTTACGTTTAACCATCGCGTCCGACTGCTAATAGGTTTGCGAATTCCTCTTTACGGTGAAAAAATTATGCAAGGCGCTCCTTTTTTGAACATTAGTAACGAGATTTTAATGAACTACGGTAGGAATATTAACTCGCCTAACTATCTAGATCAAAATCGATTTTGGGTAAATTTGGGGTGGCAGTTTACTGATTTAAGTATTCAAGTGGGGTATATGAATCGCTTTGTACAACCACCTATGAGAACTGATATGATTCGAAATCACACCCTTGTATTTTGGGTGACACAGTCTTTTGACTTTAGAAAGAAAAAAGAAGGTAAGAAAGACGAAACCATTTACCGAGCTCCTTAACTTTCTAGATTTTTGTAATTTAAAAAATGTGTATTTCATGTAGCGATTGCAATTTTTTTTTGAAAGCTAATGCTGTGCAATAAATGCTTTCCTTAATTATAAGCTTCAGTTGATAAGTCAACACCTCATTTAACTTATAGAAATTAAATTTCAAATTCAGTGCTTCCAAAGAAGTAAATAATTGTCTTGTAAATGAATATCCTTATTGATTTTGACTTTGTGATTATAATCGAACTCAGGTTAATAATAAATACTTCAACTTTTTCAGGAAATCTAAATTAATTCAATTAAATTTGATTTTTAAATTTTAACTATTCAATGAATGGATTTTAAATCAAATCAACTCAATAAAAATACCTATCAATCACTTTTTAAAGCTTTATTAAAACCGCGATTAATTGAAAATAAAATGCTGGTTTTACTTCGCCAAGGAAAAATCTCTAAATGGTTTTCTGGCATAGGCCAAGAAGCTATTTCTGTTGGCGTAACATCGGTGCTTCATGAAGATGAATACATCCTTCCTATGCACCGAAATTTAGGGGTATTTACTACACGAAACGTCCCACTCAACCGCCTTTTTTCGCAGTGGCAAGGAAAAGCTAACGGATTTACCAAAGGTAGAGACAGAAGTTTTCACTTTGGAACCCAAGACTATAAAATTGTGGGAATGATTTCTCATTTAGGTCCTCAATTAGGAGTTGCCGATGGAATTGCATTTGCTCATCAATTGAGAAAAGAGCAAAAACTTACAGCTGTTTTTACTGGAGAAGGAGGTACAAGCGAAGGCGATTTTCACGAAGCATTAAATGTAGCTTCAGTTTGGAATTTACCCGTTTTATTTTGCGTAGAAAACAACGCCTACGGTTTATCCACACCAACTTCTGAACAATACAAATGCGAACATATTGCCGATCGTGGAAAAGGCTACGGCATGGAAGCACATATTATAGACGGAAATAATATTGTAGAAGTCTATGAAAAAGTGAATGAAATTGCCACTTCTGTGCGTGAAAACCCACGTCCAGTTCTATTAGAATTTAAAACTTTTAGGCGAAGAGGTCATGAAGAAGCAAGTGGGACCAAATATGTGCCAGACGATTTAATGCAACATTGGGAAACCAAAGACCCCATTAGTAATTTCCAAAAATTTCTGCTGAAGGAAAAATTAATTAGCCAAGCTGAAATTGATGAAATGGAAAAGCAAATTAAGGCTGAAATTAATAAAAACCTGAAACTTGCTTTTGATGAAGCTCCCATTGAAGCCGATTTAGAAACCGAGTTAAATGACGTTTATCAAGCTTATGCACATGAAGTTTTTGAAGCTTCAGACGAAAAAGCTGAAAAACGATTTGTAGATGCTATTTCTGATGGATTAAAACAATCTATGGAACAACACCAAGATTTAGTAATCATGGGGCAAGACGTAGCTGAATACGGAGGGGTTTTTAAAATTACCGATGGTTTTGTAGAACAGTTTGGAACCCAACGTGTAAGAAACACACCTATATGTGAATCAGCGATTGTTTCTGCTTCGATGGGCTTGTCCATCAACGGAATGAAATCGGTGATGGAAATGCAATTTGGCGATTTTGTGACTTCAGGTTTTAATCCTATAGTCAATTATTTAGCTAAAGTACATTACCGTTGGAATCAAAATGCCGATGTGGTAGTACGTATGCCATGTGGCGCAGGAGTAGGAGCGGGGCCGTTCCATTCGCAAACCAACGAGGCATGGTTTACAAAAACGCCTGGTTTAAAAGTAGTTTATCCTGCTTTTCCATCGGATGCAAAAGGCTTGTTAATTGCTTCTATCAACGATCCAAATCCAGTGTTGTTTTTTGAACATAAAGCTTTGTATAGAAGTATAAGAGAAGAAGTGCCAACAAATTATTACTCTATTCCTTTAGGTAAAGCCAGTCACCTGAAAGAAGGAAACCAATTGAGTATCATTACTTTTGGAGCTGGCGTACATTGGGCTTTAGACTTTGCAGAAAAACATCCTGAAATTAGTTTAGATATAATTGATTTAAGAAGTTTGTGTCCGTTAGACGAAGAAGCTATTTTTGCTTCCGTAAAGCGAACAGGAAAAGTAATTGTACTTCAAGAAGATACTAGTTTTGGAGGCTTAGCTTCAGATATTTCAGCATTAATTACAGAAAATTGCTTTGCGTATCTTGATGGACCGATTCAACGCGTTTCGAGTTTACCAACACCAGTTCCTTTTGCCAGCAACTTGGAAGAACAGTTTTTGGCTAAGTCAAGGTTAGAAAAAACAATAGAAGACTTGTTAGCTTACTAGTATTTTAACTTTGATTAGTTTTAGCTGCTTGTAGTTGTTACATTAATGGTTATTGAGTAAAGATCTCTTGTTTTATCAGGTCGTTAAAGATCAATTAGTTGCAGAAAGTAATTCAATAAAAGTAATACAGGTGATACAATAGTTAATTAAATAAAGAAAATTAAAATGAAGTACCGAAAATTAATAATCCTTGCGGTAGCCATTCTATTTATTGCTTGTGCAGAAAACACTTCTGAAAATAAAAGCAAAGAATTAGAAAATCCATTGACTCAAGATAAAAAAGAAAAGCCAACCTCTGGAAATCAAGAATTTTGGGATCAGCTTGTTGCATTGTGTGGACAATCTTTTGAAGGCGAAATTACCACTGGTCCTGCCAATAATGATTTCGAGGGGAAAAAGTTGGTTATGCATGTACTGTCTTGTGAAAAAGATGAATTACTGATTCCCTTTAATGTAGGGGAGAATCGTTCAAGAACTTGGATTTTGAAATTAGAAGACGACCTTATCACACTTAAACATGATCATAGAAAAGAGAATGGCGAAGCAGATGAGATTACCATGTATGGAGGAACAACTTCTAACACAGGTTTGCCAAATATTGCTGTTTTTCCTGCAGATCAAAAAACTTCAGATTTAATTCCTTATGCCTCAACTAATGTCTGGTGGATGACAATAAGTGATACTAGTTTCACTTATAACTTAAAAAGGATAGGAGGAGAAGGGCATTTTACAGTTTCGTTTGATTTGACCAAGCCTGTTGAAAACCCTTCGGCTTCATGGGGTTGGGAGGATTTTAAATCGAATAAACGTTTAGATTGGCAGTAGCATTATAAATTTATTCAACTCAGTTTCATAATTTATAATACCCTAAATCTTTAATTAATCTTTAATAAAAGTAGAAAGACAACTTGTAGGCATTAGTCATAAATTTGTTTAATGATTATTTTCAAAAAAATAGATAAGGAGGAATACCTTATACTGAAGCAAGATTTCAAAAATTTATACATTGAAACCTTTACTAAAGGGCTCTCAGCTCAACATATAGGAGAGCAAGAAGCCTCTCAATATTTAGATCATATTTTTGAAGAAGGCTATAGTGTTTGTGGTTTTGAAGACCATCAACTTGTAGCAACACTTATTGCTGTACCAATTAGTTTTGATAAAGACTTACCTCCAAATTTAAAATCAATACATAAAAACACCCTTTATATTGCAGAGGTTCTTGTTGCAGAAAGCCACCGAGGTCTTGGCTTAGGAAAAAAATTATTTGAAAAGTTTGAATTGAATTTGTCTCCACTAATAAAGAAAATTATGCTTCGTGTTTGGGATAAAAACAAAATTGCAATTCAACTTTATAAAAAGCAAGGATTTGAGGCCTGTGGAGAAATAATTCAGCAAAAATTGAAACCAATAAGCAAAGAGGTATTTGAGATGAAGAAAATTTACATGCTTAAATCATACAATTGAAAACGACTATAATTAACCTTAGAGTAAAAAAACAAACACTTCAATGAACGAGTTTACTTTAAAAAGCCCAGATTTAATCAATGGAAATCCTGAGGAAAAACGTCAAGAAATTCTTGATTTTTTTCTGCGTACTTTTGAACTGGATAACCAATTATATAAGACTATTAAAGAGGAAGATGCGTTTTTTATGCGAGCAGACCCTTTGCGCCATCCACTTATTTTTTACTATGGACACACTGCTTGTTTTTTTGTAAATAAATTGGTTTTAGCAGGCCTGCTACCCACGCACATTAACCCAAAATTTGAATCTATATTTGCTATTGGTGTTGATGAAATGTCATGGGATGACTTAAATGAAGAAAATTACGATTGGCCTAGTGTTTCTGAGGTACGTAATTATAGACACACAGTAAAAAACAAAATTGTTCAATTAATAAAGGATTTACCTCTTCAACTACCAATCAATTGGGAAAATTCTTTTTGGCCTATCTTAATGGGAATAGAACATCAAAATATTCATATTGAAACTTCTTCCGTATTAATTAGACAGTTACCCGTAGATAAACTACAGAATGGAAAATTTAATCAAACTTGTAATGAGGATTCAGCTATTGTAGCAAATGAATTACTTCCTGTTGCGTCCTCCTTAGTTCAATTAGGCAAGCCTACTCAACACTCTCTTTATGGATGGGATTTAGAATACGGAAATATAATAGAAAAAGTTCATGAATTTAAAGCCTCTAAATTTTTAGTTTCAAATGCTGAATTTTTAGACTTTGTAGAAGACAAAGGTTACCAGAATAAAAATTGGTGGACTGAAGAAGGTTGGGCATGGCGTACTTATGAAAAAGCTGAACATCCTAGATTTTGGATTAAAAAAGGAGATGCTTATCAGCTAAGACTTATGGCTGAAATTGTTCCCATGAAATGGAGTTTTCCAGTTGAAATTAATTATTTAGAAGCTAAAGCTTTTTGTAATTGGAAGTCCACACAAACAGGAAAAAAACTTCGTCTTCCAACTGAAGCAGAGTGGTACCGAATGATTGAGGCGGAAAATGTGAAGGATGCGAACCAATGGGAAGTGGCTCCAGGAAATATAAACTTAGAACATTTTACTTCACCATGTCCCGTAAATAAATTTCACTTTAATGATTTTTATGACCTTATTGGAAATGTCTGGCAATGGACAGAAACTCCAATTACGGGTTACCCTGGGTTTAAAGTTCATCCCTTATATGATGATTTTTCAACACCAACATTTGACGGCAAACATAATTTGATTAAAGGAGGTTCTTGGATTTCAACAGGAAATGAAGCCACTCTTCATGCAAGATATGCGTTTAGAAGACATTTTTATCAGCACGCTGGTTTTCGTTACGTAGAATCAGATCACGAACCTGAAATTCGAGTTGATAGTTACGAAACAGACAAAGAAGTAGTTATTTCTTGCGAACAAAACTACGGTGATGATTACATAGGAATGGAAAAATTACCTCTTCAGGTATTAAAAATTATAAAACATCTAGTTAAAAACCCAGCCAACAAAAAACTCTTGGACCTAAATTCAAGTACTGGTAGATTAGCTTTTGAGACTTCACAATTTTTTAAACATGTAACGGCTATCGATGCTTCTGCACGATTTCTTCAACCTGCAATTGAATTACAGAAAAAAGGGCTTTTGCGTTACATTATCCAAGATGAAGGAGAATTGTCTTTTTACAAAGATGTATTGTTACAAGATTTAAAATTAGAAGTTAAAAACAATCTTGTTTTTATGCAAGATGACGTGCTAAAGCTTAAAGAGCGTTATGCTGGATATGATGTTATTTTGGCTATAAATCTAATAGAAGAGCTTAGAAAACCAAAAGATTTTTTAAACCAAATTCATCAACGTTTAAACAAGGATGGCTTATTATTTTTAGGTTCAACATATCAATGGAAAGAAAACATTTCAGAAAATGAAAACTGGTTAGGAGGGTTTAAAAAAGATGGTGAACCCATTAGGTCTATAGAAGTCATAAACCATTTACTAAAAACTCATTTTGATTTGATTACTTCACCTACTAATTTAGAATATGCAGTTAGAAAAAATAGCAGAAAGTTTGAGGTTCTTGTATCAGAAGTAAGTGTTTGGAAGAAAAAGAACTAAGTTTTATAATCAAGCATAGTTAATATCATTTATCGTTTGAAATTACCGCAATAAAACAGCCTCTGTCTTTCTATCTTTAGTTTATACAAAACTAATGCAAGCTTAGTCCGGTATAAGGAATACCTTATAAGAAAGTGAAAACAAAAAAAAGGCTACTCAAATTGAGTAGCCTTTAAACTTCATAGCAATTTTTTTGTTTAATTATTTGGCTGTAGATGTAGATTTAGTTGCTAATGCATAAATTACAAGTCCAAATCCAATTTTGTTTACAGCGTCACCAATGTTGTAAACAACATTCATAGCTCCTTGTGCAGCATCAATGTCTTCTACTAATTGAAGTCCAAATAATCCACCTTCAGTACCTAAAATGTATCCAAGAGGATAAATCGCCCATCCAACTAATACAAACCAACACAATACTTTATGCGCAGCTAAAACATTTCCACCAGCTGATTCTGCTAATTTTTTAGCTTCACCAAACCAGATAATGTAAACAATAATGAAGTAAGCAATACCAGAAATTAATCCCCATACCCACTGCATAGTTGGACTATCCATAGACATAGCTTCACCAAAATAACCAGTTACTAACATCACCACAGACCAGAAAATTAGTTTCCACATCAGTGATAATTTAGCCCCTGCAACTCTTAAAATAAGATAGAACTCAACACACATCAATGGTACTGTTAAAATCCAGTCCACATATCGGAAAAATGTAGGCGACTCCCCAACTTGATCCCAATAATCTCTCATGTAAAAGTAATGTACTGCGGCAATAAATGTAATTAAACCAGAAACCAGTACAGAGGTTCTCCACTTGTTGTCAAATTGACTCAGTGATAAAAAGAAAAAAGCAGATGCGGCCATCATAGCCATACTGCCAATAAAAAACGTAAAACCGGTGTAATCGTCGTTCGCGATTTGTGATACATCGGCTAATAAATACATAAAATTACTCATAGCTTTAAAATTTTTGTTCAATCAAAAGTAGGAAAAACTTAAACAATAAAAATTATTATTAAGAAATATTTTTGACTATATTTGATAAAAATTCAATTTATCAAGGTGAAAATTTATGTAATCGCATTTGTGTCAAGCATTTTAGCTATAGTGTTAAATTTTTTGTTAAAAAATTATCTGCTTGATATTTTAGGTCTTTTCATGGTTTTAAGTGTTGGAATATTACATGGTGCAAATGATTTATCTCTAATAAAAAAAATCAAATCAAAAAATTCACTTAGAGTATCAAAATATACCCTAGCATATTTAAGCTTGGTATTACTTGTACTTGGCGCATTTTATTTTATTCCAGTAACAATTTTGGTAGCTTTTGTTCTGATTAGTGCTTATCACTTTGGAGAACAACATCTTCAAATGAACAAGAAATTTAATATACCTTTGCTTAAATTTGTTTATTTTAATTTTGGACTAAGTGTGTTAATCGGTCTGTTTTTCTTTAATTCAGAGTTTACTTCAGAAATAATAAGAGATATTACTGACTTCGTAATTCCAGCCCATTTTTACCAATACGCACTCTTAATTGTATTAACTTTACTTTTTTTATCATTTCTGCTGACCTTACTCCGCACTGAATTAAAGTTACTTTTTATTTCTAAGAAAATATTAGATTTGATAATCGTATTTTTAGTTTTCTACTTTTCTGAATTGCTTTTTGGTTTTGCGATCTATTTTGTGTTTTGGCATACTCTACCCTCCTTAAACGATCAAATTAAATTTCTTTACGGAGAAAATTCAAAAGCCACATGGCTTACTTACTTTAAAAAATCATTTCCTATATGGTTAGTCTCAATTCTTGGACTTTTTATACTTTATTTCTTTTTTGGTAATGATAATATGTATTTAAGCATTATGTTTGCCTTCATTGCAGCTGTGACTTTTCCACACGTAGTTGTTATCGAACGTATGTTTGAAAAGTATAATTCTAAATTTTAAAATGATGAAAAATTATTTAATACTTGCTTTGTTTATTTTTTTTGTAAGCTGTTCTTCAGAACATCAAATTATTGAGGGAAAGGTTATTGACGAAAATAATCAGCCAATACAAGACGTGCTTGTCCAAGTAATGGGAACCGACTTATTTGAATATACCAACGAAGACGGTTATTTTAAAATTGACACCAAAAGCAGAGGAGCGGAGTTAATATTCAACAAAGAAGGTTATGAATTTCAACGAAAATGTATTGACGAAGTTAAAGAAGTGCAACTAGCTGAGAAAGATTAAGTTCTAAGTGTGTGCTTTTTAGTTATTTTCTTACCTTTTTGTCTTGATTCTTGAGACTGAATAATTTCCCACAATTTATCAGAAGCTCTTTTTCTTGCTTTCTCTAAATCTATAATAGGCTCAGGGTAGTCTATTCCAAGTTCAAAACCATACATTTTTTGTTCCATAGGGGTTAATTTCCAAGGCTCATGTATAAACTCTGTTGGAATTTTACTTAATTCTGGAACAAATTTCATTATAAATTCACCTTTGGGGTCATGTTTATAAGAATTTTTAATTGGGTTATAAATACGCAATGTATGTATTCCCGTTGTTCCTGCTTGCATTTGCAACTGAGGATAATGTATTCCTGGTTCAAAATCCAAGAACAAAGACGCCAAATGATTTGAAGCTAACTGCCATTTTTGCCAAAGCAAATGACAAAAAAACGAAACCAATAATGCACGCATTCTAAAGTTGAGATAGCCCGTTTGTTCTAAACAACGCATGCTTGCATCAACTAATGGAAATCCTGTTTTTCCCTTTTTCCAAGCTTCTATTAAATGAGGTTCTTCTTTTTGCTCAAGATTATTGAAAGCTGAATTGAAGTTCTCAAATTCAATGCGTTCCTCCATTTCAAACTTTTGAATAAAATGTGCCTGCCAACGTAAACGACTAGAAAATTGATGAATAGCATTTTTGTTTTTTAAATTACTTTTTTGTTCTTCTAACTTCTGAAGAATCTCTCTTATGGAAATATTCCCCCAAGCAATATAAGGAGAAAGCCTACTACAGGAAGTTCTAGCTAGCAAAGGTTTTGAAATATTAGATTGATAGTTGACATGTCTTTTATTCAAAAAACTATTTAAGTACCTCAATCCAAAACTTCTACCTCCATGCTGAAAATTTGAGCTTAGTGAATAGTTTGGATTCCATTGCGGTAAATGATTGTATAAACCATTAATCTTCTCTATGCTTACAAAACATGAGCTGTTCCCATGAAAAACCAAGCGTTCTTTATTCATGTGGTTTTCCCAAGAATTCACCCAAGTTTTTCTCGATTTTAGTCCTCTTATCACTCCATTGTTTATGAATTCTTTCCAAGTTATTTTTGCTGAATGGAAAAACTTCTTTACTTCAAGATCTCTTTTAAAGGTTTTGCTTAATCCAGTTTCTTGATGACTAAAAACCTGTTTAATACCAAGTATTTGATGAATGCTTGCAAAACATTGAATTGCTTCTCCTTGAATACAAAGAATTTGCGTTTGATGGTTAATTAATTTGCGCTGGAGTTCTGTAATTGATTGATATATGAACCTGAAGTGACGTTTACTGTAGTGGGGGTCTTTTTCAATGATAGGCTCAAATACATAAAGCAAAAGAATTTGCTCGTTTTGTTGAAGCGCTGTATGCAAGGCTTGGTTATCTTCCAACCTTAAATCACGTTTAAACCATACTATATTTACCATTTGGCAAAGTTAGTGTGCCTTAAACGTGATTAAAAATTGAATAATCAACTTTAGTTAATTTTTAGCTTTACTTTAGGCAATTTTAGCCTGCTTTTTTGCTGCTTCAATGAAGCTTACAAAAAGCGGGTGAGGTTGTGCTACCGTGCTTTTGTATTCAGGGTGATATTGAACGCCAACAAACCATGGGTGGTCGGGTAGTTCTACTACTTCAACTAATTGAGTTTTTGGGTTAACCCCAGAGCAAAGCATATTGTTCTCTTCCAATTTTGCAATATATTTATTGTTTAATTCGTAACGATGACGATGCCTTTCTGAAATCATTTCAGCATTGTAAATTTGACTTATTAAACTTCCCTCTTTTAATTCACAATCCCAAGCTCCTAAGCGCATTGTTCCTCCTAGGTCAGTAATGTTTTTTTGGTCGTCCATCAAATCAATTACGGGATGTGGGGTGTTGGGATTCATTTCTGTAGAGTTAGCATTTTTTAGTCCTAACACATTTCTGCTAAATTCAATTACAGCCATTTGCATACCTAAACAAATTCCAAAGAAGGGTATTTTGTTTTCGCGTGCAAATTTTACAGCTTCAATCTTTCCTTCAATTCCTCGTTCACCAAAGCCTGGAGCCACAAGAATTCCGTGCAGGTTTTTAGTTTCGGGGTTGTTTTTAAAAATAAATTCAGAATGAATATTAATCACATTTACTTTTACATCGTTTTCTGCGCCAGCATGAATAAACGATTCTAAAATCGATTTATACGAGTCTTGAAGTTCTATGTACTTGCCAACTAATCCAATATTAACAACTTCGGTAGCATTTTTAAATTTCTGCAGAAATTTATTCCATTTTGTTAGGTCTGGAGATGTATCTTGAGGAAGATTTAATTTAGCAAGTGTAATGACATCCAAGCCCTCCTTCATCATCATATTAGGAACATCGTAAATAGTTGAGGCATCTTTAGATTCAATGACAGCTTCACGTCTTACATTGCAAAAACGAGCCAGCTTATTTCTCAAATCTTCACTCAAGTCGTGCTCTGTTCTACACACTAAAATATCTGCTGCTACACCGCTTTCCATAAGGGTTTTTACAGAATGCTGAGTGGGTTTTGTCTTCAGTTCTTTTGCCGCCGCTAAATAGGGAACAAGGGTAAGGTGAATGACTAGCGAATTATAATCGCCTAATTCCCATTTTAGCTGCCTTACTGCTTCAATGTAGGGTAGGGATTCAATGTCTCCAACTGTACCTCCAATTTCGGTGATAATGATGTCATATTCACCAGAATTTCCTAAGATTTGGATACGTTCCTTAATTTCATTAGTGATGTGAGGAATAACTTGTACGGTTTTTCCTAGGTAATCTCCACGTCTTTCTTTTTCAATTACACTTTGGTAAATTTTACCAGTAGTAACATTGTTGGCTTGTGAGGTGTTTACGTTCAGAAAACGTTCGTAATGCCCTAAATCTAAATCGGTTTCAGCACCGTCTTCCGTAACAAAGCATTCACCATGTTCATACGGATTCAAGGTTCCTGGGTCAATGTTGATGTAGGGGTCTAATTTTTGAATGGTGGTTTTATAACCTCTTGCTTGAAGTAATTTTGCAAGTGATGCAGCAATGATTCCTTTCCCGAGAGACGAAGAAACACCGCCGGTAACAAAAATATATTTTGTATTAGCCATGACGTGTTGATTTGATGTCTTTACGGGACGCAAAACTAAGGCTTTTTTACAAATTAGAAGTAATAATCTAAATATTTATAGCGCAAGATGTGGAAACAAATGGCTAGTTCAAACTTTCATTAAACAGATATTTTTAAAAAAAAAA
>SL_7KL_010_BRINEDRAFT_10000614_pt1 | contig 16870 bp, 27 predicted proteins | sample SodLak_010_BRINE_FD_10663 | JGI IMG/M metagenome (IMG submission 10663)
TGAGAGCTGCGAAAGCCATCCGACACCCAAGCTAATCGCTAACACAGTCGGGATTAATACAATGATGAGATCGTACAACTGTTGCGTTTCGATCATCTTATGACCGTGACCCCCGAGAAATTTGGGAGGATGAGATCGTACAACTGTTGCGTTTCGATCGAAATCTGAGAGATGTACTGCGCTGTGGAATTGACCATCAACAGTGACTCATCGATTGGTGATGGTCGATTGCCACTTAGGGGTTGTTGTGGTTGAAGATACAGTCTCTATCTCTGATATCGGCTGAGCGGGTTCTGCTGTTGGTATCCAGTGGTGGTTTGTTTCAACAGACCAAGCAGAGCAAGCCACTCTACTAGTCGAGCATGGCCCTGTTCCCACGCAGATTCCCATTGTGGATCTCGTAGCTGTTCCCATGGTGGTGCAAGCGATTTTGTGACTTCCAACAGTGACTCCCCCGTTTGGGCTTTCTCATCATCAAAAGCGAGAGCAAGCACTTCCTGCGCGCCAAGCACAGCCGAAACGAATCGTATTCTGATTTCGTCGAGTGGAGGGCGATCGGCGATGCGAACGTATCCCTGTGTAGTGTTGGTTACAAGGGACAAGGCTCGAAGCAGTGTAATCCAATCATGTGCTGTCTGTGGGTCTGTGATGGTACAGCGCCGTTGGATCCGTCGTTTGCACTCGACTTCGGTCGCAGGAACAAGCGGAACTGCACGATGAACGTCCCATACTGTATCAACCGTTTCCGGAGCAGGAGGGAGCCGAGTGAGTTTAATTCGCATTACTGGAGATCGAAAGACGCTGCAAGCAGTTCCTCATTTGTCTCTCCAACGACATGGGTTGGACCGTTAACCACATCGATCGTCACTGTCGCAGGGGCAAAAACAGACGGTGGAATCTCATAGAAGTCCCAGTCTGCATCTGCAAAGATCTCGACAAACGGTGTTCCATACTCCGCTGTTGCGGTTGAGGATACCGAATCAAACACCGAGTCATCCTCGGTCACTTGCAAATATACTTCACCACCATACGCCAGCGCATCATTTGTTCGGCCCATCGCAATGGATTCATCGTAGCTGACCGGTGCGATCGGTGCACGACACGATGCGGAGCGGATATTTTGTGGAGAGTAGTCAAGATCAGAGAGCCTCATAACCGCGAGCTCCGCAGCACGGGCAGCCATTGTGATGCTTCCAACCATTGATCCAGTTGCGTAAGTAGGCAAGAAGACACCGCTTGGTTCGATCTCAGCTAGTTCTGCGACATGCTTTGCGATCCGATCGTCTGGGAGTTCTGCAGATTCGATCGAAAGCACAGTGAGATCAAACTGATCATAGTAGTTCATTTTGTCAAAGTCCGATTCCATTCGGGCGAGCGCACGCGCAGGACCGGATCCAAGACCATTGTATACATCGAAATCAAGCTCCCAGCCGGCTTTTTGTGAACATAAGAGTGCAATTCCGGGGTTGTCAGTAGACAGTTCGACATACGGACGTGGTGTGCCGTTTATTGAGCCCATACTTGTATGCACAGATGCTAAGCCTGCAGTCTGAATCTCAGTAAGAAAGAGTCCGGCCTCAAATCCACCATCCTCTTCAACGCCAAAATCGACAACCGTAGCCCCTGAATCCAATTCGTAGGCATCGATGTTTAGCTCCCCAGCAAACTCCAACGCCTCATCAAGTAGCTCGATCGCCGATCGATTGATGCTTTCCATATGGCCACCTTGCGCGGCATCTGCTAAAGGGATTGTTGTCCAGCGGATGGCGGGGACTATCGGAACTGCATCCCACCATTTACACACAGGATTTCCCCTTGTACGTATGGGTTCTCGAGCAGGTATCGCACAGAGTGTGCGATTGCATCCGGGTTACATGCGTACTCGGGGAGGTGTGTATCAATTCCCTCATGCCCTTTGAAATTCACAGATTCTAGATACTTCACAATCACATCATTCATGTCCGTCTCTACTGGGCCGGGTGCGATCGCATTGACTTGAACGCCATCGTCTCCAAACTCTCTCGCAAGCGCGCGTGTCAACCCGTGGAGTCCAGCCTTGCTTGCAGCATACGACGCATCAACGGTTCCACCAGTACCCCCGATACTAGAGATCATCACCACATCACCGCTTGTCTCCCGTAGTGCAGATGCTGCAGCTTGTGTTACATAGAACGCTCCCGAAAGGTTGGTTCCAATCACTGACTGCCACTGTGCTGGCTCGATTTCTTCGACCTGTGCGGGTCGGGTTATCCCTGCGTTGTTGACCACTGCTGTAATCTCGCCATACTCCTCACGTGCAATTGAGATCAGTTTTGTTGCGTCATCTGGATTCGATACATCTGCTTGCACCGAAACAGCGTCTCCGCCGTCAGCTTCGATCGCAGCAACGGTTTCGGCTGCAGCCGACGCATCCGATCGGTAGTTTACAACAACGGGCGTCGTCTCGCCCACCTCTTCGCTAATTGCACGTCCGATTCCTCTACTCCCACCGGTTACGATAACTGCCATACTATACGCACTACTATCGAGTAGTAATAGGTGGTGGTACTCGTTATCGATCGCCTTTTGCGGAGCGACCAAGATGTTTCTCAACAGCATCCACCTTCGCTTGTGCGTGCTGTTGCACCGTTCGTTTGTCGTCTATTTTAAGAAACGTGCTGACGCGATCGCCCTCAACTGCGTTGTGAGCACCAGCAACCGCGGCGAGAAGCTCCTCAATGGTGTCCGCTTCAATGACGGTTCCCATCGGGTTTGTTTCGTACGATACATCGTACGCTTCGAGCGCGGCAACTGCCTTTGCGACTTCGCCTGACATACTGCCTTCGGTGACGGGTGCAACACTCAACAGTGCAATAACGGTCATACACTGGTGTTCGATCGCACACATTGTAACTACAATGGTCGATGCAGCACTGACAGCAACTTTTTCGACTCGCAGGCTGTAGCGGAGGTATGGCCGAGCCATATCTTTCACATCCAGTTCGACGATTGCGAACTGACCCGACGCCGGACGATTCCGTTTCGCTCGTTGTTGAACTGGACTCGCTTTCACCAGCGTCGCTCGAGTCGCACGCTGATGACTGTGATGGGACGGTTGAGCGTGAGCTTGGGTTTGACGCACATCTTGTGACACTCCCAGAATTGCAGGTCGATACCTTCTGTGAGGTAGACGGCGTGGTCCGCATTGAAACCGCAGATACGATCGGAATCACGCCTCCGCCAGAATAAAATAAGGGCGAGCGAGTGCTCACGACGCTGCATATCGAAAACCGCGCTGGCTGGAGTGTGCCCCTCGATCGGACGTATCGTGTCGCTGCGTGAGATATCTCTGATTCAAATCCATCGAGTACAGCCGCTCACAATATTGGTTGAGACAAAAATGCGCTGGCTGGGATTTGAACCCAGGTTGTGACCATGGCAAGGTCACGTGATACCACTACACTACCAGCGCAGTTACGCGTTCTCGCATTTCTATCTAACTGGCGGTTTACGTATAAGAGTTGCGAATCAATCGCTGATTGACGTGAAAACACACACCAAGCGTAGAGGTATGTTCACTCGACAATGGCAGTTGTCACGAGCTGTGTCCCATCCGTTATATCGAACTGTGCTCCACCCTCAGCGCTGGTACTGACATCAAATTTCCATCCATGCGCATCGATGATCCGTTGGACGATCGTGAGCCCGATTCCAGTGCTCTCATTGGTTGAGTATCCCGATGCAAGAATTGCATCTCGGGTCTCTGGTTGAATTCCAGGTCCATCATCTGCAATATAGAATCCAGTTGGTCCACCAGCTACCGTTGACCGTGTTGTGGTTGTGATTGGTTCAATTGGTCCAACACGAATCGAGACGGCTTGCTGGCTGTTTTCGATCGCATTCCGAAACAGATTCTCAAACACTTGCTGGAGTCGATTTCGATCCGCAGAGAGTGTCGTCGATCCTTCAATGGTAAGCGTCGCCTCTCCTGTGTGAACATTCTCCCACGCAGTCAGCGCAAGCGTTTCGAGATCGACAGCGGTCCGATCATGAATCACATTCCCGTGTGTTGCTAGTGCTAACAAGTCCTCGATGAGTGTGTTCATCCGATCAAGTGCTGATTCGATCGTGTCAAACGTCTCTTCTGCGTCAGTACAGGCTTGTTTTGCGAGATCTACATGGCCGCTTGCAACATTGAGTGGATTCCGTAAATCATGCGACACAAACCCGATAAATTCCTCTAGCTGGTCGTGCTGGAGCCGAAGTGTGTGCTCACGGGTTGCCCGTTCCAGTGCCGCGGTCGTATTAGATGAGAGCAGTTGTCCAATCTGCACGACGGCTTGCGCATTAAATGACTCATCAGTAGTTGCGAGATGTAAGATGCCGTACCCTCCAANTGGGAAGATAGTCCCGGACTGTGGATTATAACGTGAACTGTCTGCATGTGAACAAGGTTCAAGACGGTACTTTTTGATCGACTGCGATTCAAATGCTGACCATGCACGCGCGTTCCCGGNAGTTGCTGTAATCGTCGTATTAAAAATAGTCGCTGCCTGNTCGCTGTGTGCAATGAGTTGGAGCGCCTCCTGNTCCGGACTAGCGATCCAAACACCACAGAGCGGAAGTTCGAGGATGTTTTCAGCAGCAGTAACTGCGATCTCACAGATTTCCTGCTGCGTTTGTGCAGCCATCAGTTTCTGTGTTGCATGGTGCAAAGCCGCTAGCTCTGCAGCCGTTGCCTGCTGTTCGCCCATACACGGTACTATTTCGAGAGCTACAAATGTCTACTGACGGATGACAGAGGGCGAAACCTCGACGACCATGTGACAGGTAAACACAGCTAATCGGCTGTTTTCAAGGGTGTCAACGCTCCACACGCCTGATTTATTCCGCTACCCTTTTAGGGCCTGATACGGTAGCAAAGTCACAGTCTAGTGATGAGGCGAGATCGACAATGGAACTGACACTACTGGTTCCGTCGTCGATCATCCGGGAAGCCGAAGATAAACGCGAGGCAACTCGCAAGCTCGGATACGTCGCCCGTGCGGCGGCGGTATTCGGTGCCAACCGGCTTTGCGTCTTCCCTGACCGGGATGGCGAAACCCGATGGGGCGAGGAGTTCGTTATCACGGTGTTGTCGTACGCGGCAACACCCCCATACCTCCGACAGGAGTTGTGGGAGCAACGAAGCGAACTCCAATACGCTGGGATCATCCCACCGCTCCGCGCATCATCACGGACATCGACCGACCCAGACGGGCCGGTCGAACAAACGGGAATCGTGACCGAGGTCGGACCTGAAGGCCGCGTCCGGGTCAATTGCGGACTGCAACACCCGATCTCCCTGCTTGTGCCACCAACGATGGAGGATCCAAGTAAGGGAGAACGCGTCACCGTCAGGATCTCTTCGCGAGAACCGGTCCGTGCTCGCCTTGTCAACGAGGCCCCCCCGGGCTTCGATGTGAAGGCCATGGACCTGGCGGAAGCACTCACCACCGAATCCGGATTACGGATTGCCACGTCTCGATATGGAGAACCACTCTCCATTTCGCGGCTTGGAGAACTCGCCCCGCAGACGCGGGCAGGACTTACCGTTGTCTTTGGATCACCCGGTCGAGGGCTTCCAGAAATCCTTGGGGTTACCCCCGAGGCCATTACGGCCGCCGAAGGCGGTCCAGTCGAACCCGATCCGGGGTTCGACCTCTGGCTCAATACGATCCCGCGACAGGCAAGCGATGTGGTGCGAACTGAAGAAGCGATGTTCGCATCCCTCAGTTGCCTAACGCTCACGGAGTGAACATATGCCACAACCAAGCAGACCACGAAAAGGCTCGATGGGCTTCGGCCCGCGGACGCGTAGCACTAGCGAAGTGCCTCGCGTTCGTTCGTGGCCAGATGACGATGGGTCCCCTGCACTGCAGGGCTTTGCCGGCTATAAAGCGGGCATGACTCACGTTGTCATGGTTAACGACGAGGCGAACTCTCCACGGGAAGGAATGGAAGAGTCTATTCCAGTTACCGTTGTCGAGACACCGCCAATGCGTGCAGTTGCCGTCCGAGCCTACGAAGACACGCCGTATGGATCGCAGCCGGTTACCGAGGTTTGGGCCTCGGAATTCCACGAGGACCTCGATCGCGTCCTCGACCTACCGGCAGAAAACACCTTCGAGGAGGACTCGGAGGCCCTTTTGAGTCTCGTCGAAGACGGCGCAGTTGATGACATCCGCGTTATCACACACACTGTCCCAGGCGAACTCAAAAACGTTCCAAAAAAGAAGCCAGACGTTATGGAAACGCGCGTCGGTGGCGGCTCCATCCAGGAGCGAGCTGACTTTGCGCTTTCGCTGCTCGAAGAGGGCGGCGAACATGCGTTTGGTGACGTATTCCGTGCCGGAGAGTACATTGATGCGTCCGGTATTACCAAAGGAAAAGGAACGCAAGGTCCCGTCAAACGATGGGGCGTTCAGAAACGGAAAGGAAAACACGCACGTCAAGGATGGCGTCGACGGATCGGAAACCTCGGCCCGTGGAACCCATCGCGTGTGCGTTCAACCGTTCCACAGCAAGGACAGACCGGCTACCACCAGCGAACAGAGCTCAACAAGCGACTCATTGACTTCGACGAAGGTGACGACGCATCCGTCGATGGCGGATTCGTCAACTACGGTGAAGTCAACGGTCATTACGCGCTCGTCAAAGGTTCGCTGCCTGGCCCGAACAAGCGGCTTCTGCGGTTCCGCCCGGCCATCCGGCCGAACGACCAACCGCGCCTCGATCCAGAGGTGCGCTACGTCTCCACCGCATCTAATCAGGGATAAAACATGGACGCGACAGTACATGACCTGAACGGTGACGACGCCGGTACGATTGAGCTTCCGGCAGTGTTTGATACACCATACCGACCGGACCTCATCCAGAAGGCCGTCGTTGCCGCACAGGCAAACAAGAAGCAGGCCTACGGATCAGACCCACTCGCAGGAATGCGAACCCCTGCCGAATCGCTCGGTAGCGGGCGTGGTCTTGCTCACGTTCCGCGTGAGAACGGTCAAGCTCGACGTGTTCCGCAAGCGGTTGGCGGACGCCGAGCACACCCACCGAAGGCTGAGAAAGACCAGGGCAAATCGATCAANAAAAAAGAGCGCAAGTTCGCAACGCGATCGGCACTCGCAGCAACCGCTGATCNAGAGCTTGTCGCAGAACGTGGACATCAGTTCGACGACGATGTTGAACTGCCACTTGTTGTCTCCGATGAGTTTGAAGACCTCGTCAAAACGAAAGAGGTTGCTGAACTTCTCGACGCACTCGGTGTCTCTGCAGACATCGAGCGCGCAGACAACAAGAAAGTCCGAGCTGGACGTGGAAAGACACGTGGTCGGAAGTACAAACGAGCGAAATCGATCCTCTTTGTCACAAGCGAAGAGCCATCCCGTGCCGCACGGAACCTCGCAGGCGTCGATGTTGCAACTGCAGCAAACGTCAATGTCGAGGATCTGGCACCGGGTACCCACGCCGGTCGACTGACGCTCTTTACGGAGTCTGCACTTGCGGAGGTGGCTGACCGATGAGTTCCATTATTCAACATCCGATCGTTACCGAGAAGGCGATGAACGAGATGGACTTTGACAACAAACTCCAGTTCCTCGTTCATATTGACGCCTCGAAAGGCGACATCACCGAAGAGGTTGAGGATCGATACGATGTTTCGATCGTCAAAGTCAACACACAGGTGACGCCGAAAGGCAAAAAGAAAGCAACCGTCACACTCAGCGAGGATGACGATGCGACAGAGATCGCCTCGCGGATTGGGGTGTTCTAAATGGGACGACGAATTCAAGGCCAACGACGTGGACGCGGTGGCTCAACCTTCCGTGCCCCGTCGCACCGATACAAGGCTGAACTGTCACACAAACGTGCCGAAAATAGAGACACGATCTCGGGAACGGTTGTCGATATTGAACACGACCCGGCTCGAGCAGCGCCGCTTGCAGACATCGAGTTTGAAGATGGCGATCGCCGCCTTGTCCTCGCTCCAGAGGGCGTCACGGTCGGCGAAGAGATTCAAGTCGGTGTCTCCGCAGAGATCAAGCCAGGAAACACCCTCCCGCTCGGAGAAATCCCAGAGGGAGTTCCAGTGTGTAACGTTGAGAGCCAGCCGGGTGACGGCGGAAAGTTCGCTCGTGCATCCGGAGTCTCAGCACAGCTTCTCACACACGACAAAACAGTCGCTGTTGTGAAACTCCCAAGCGGAGAGGTCAAACGGCTCAACCCACAGTGCCGCGCTACGATCGGTGTGGTTGCTGGTGGTGGCCGAACCGAAAAGCCGTTCGTCAAAGCTGGAAAGAAATACCACAAAATGAAGGCACGAGGGACCAAGTATCCACGTGTCCGTGGTGTTGCAATGAACGCCGTCGACCACCCATTCGGTGGCGGTGGCCGCCAGCACCCAGGAAAGCCGAAATCCGTCTCACGTGATGCACCACCAGGACGGAAGGTCGGTGACATCGCCTCGAAACGAACGGGACGAGGCGGAAAAGGAGGCAGAAAGTAATCATGAGTACTGACTACCGTACTGGCCGTGAAGGTGAGTTCACCTACCGCGGTCACACGCTTGACGAGCTGCAGGAGATGGAGCTTGACGATGTCGCAGAACTGTTGCCCGCACGACAGCGGCGAACCATTGTCCGCGGCCTTTCAGAGGAGCACGAAAAGCTTCTCAACAAGGTCGAAGGCAAGACCGACGAAGAGACCGCAAACAACCCGGTCCGGACACACCTGCGGGACATGCCAGTCCTTCCAGCGTTTGTCGGACTCACGTTTGCGGTGTACACCGGACAGAGCTTCGAGCGCGTCAAGGTGCAGCCTGAGATGATCGGCCACTACCTTGGCGAGTTCCAGCTTACCCGGAACTCGGTCGAGCACGGACAGGCCGGTATCGGCGCGACCCGGTCCTCGAAGTTCGTGCCACTCAAATAAACCATGGGAATCAACTACAGCGTCGAGGCCGACCCCGACACCACCGCGAAAGCGATGCTTCGGGACCGGCCCATCAGCCTGAAGCACAGCAAGGCCATCTCCCGAGCCATCAAGGGAATGACGGTTACCGACGCGGAGGAGTACTTGGAAGCGGTGATCGCAGGCGAGCGATCGGTTCCGTTCAAACAGCACAACTCCGGTGTCGGTCACCGATCGGATATCGATGGCTGGGATGCCGGTCGATACCCAAACAAAGCGTCGAAAGACTTCCTCAAACTACTCACCAACGTGCGTAACAACGCAACTGAGCAAGGGTTTGACGGCCCGTCGATGGTCATTACACACATCGCAGCGCATAAAATTGGCGAGCGACCTGGCCGAAAGCCACGTGCATTCGGTCGCGCATCGCCGTGGAATACAACGGTTTGTGATGTTGAAATAATCATCGAGGAACCAGATGCAACCGAGGAGGACGATAACTAATGGCTGACGAACACCAGTTCATTGAAAACGGCCTACAGCGCGCACAGATCGACGAGTTCTTTGCAAAAGAACTTGGTCGAGCGGGCTACGGCGGCATGGATATCGCAAAAACCCCAATGGGGACCCAGATCGTCCTCAAGGCCGAGAAGCCAGGAATGGTTATCGGAAAGGGTGGGAAGAACATCCGAAAGATCACTCGCGAGCTGACTGATCGATTCGGCATGGATGATCCACAGATCGATGTTCAGGAAGTCGACGAGCCGGATCTCAACGCACGGATTGTTGCAGATCGACTCGCAAATGCACTCGAGCGCGGATGGTACTTCCGAAAAGCCGGACACACAACAATCGACCGAATCATGGATTCGGGCGCACTCGGTGCGGAGATTGTCCTCTCCGGGAAAGTCACTGGCGCACGATCACGCGTTGAGAAATTCAATCGAGGATACATCAAACACAACGGTGAGCCAGCACAGGAAGTTGTTGACGAAGGGCAGGGCGTTGCCGTTATGAAGCTCGGTACGATCGGTGTAACAGTCAAGATCATTCCACCAGGAGCACAGCTACCGGATGACTTCCGCATCAACGAGGATGTCGAAGTTGAGGCAGTTGAGCAGGACCTTGGGTCGGATGATGTTGACGACCTTATCGACGACGATGCGGAAATTCCAGATGTCTCCGAAGAGGACGACGTCGAGATTCCGGATGATGATCCAGCAGATATCATCGATGAGGAAATCGTCGAAGAGGTTGTCGAAGAGACAACAGAAGCAGCACCAGTTGGCGACGAGCTTGACGAAGAAGAAGTCATCCCGGAAGACGATGAAATCGAGGCACAACTCGATGAACTCGACGAAGATGTTGCAGACGAAGCAGCAGACCTTGTTTCGGAGATGGAAGATGCAGATGCAGAAGACGAAGAAACGGAGGAATAATTTATGGCAATTCTTCATCCAGACGAACTTCGCGACATGACTGCAGCAGAGCGGGAAGTCGAGCTCGAAGAGCTTGAGACCGAACTGCTCAACATGAAGTCCGTACAGGCTGCCGGTGGTATGCCTGAAAGCCCAGGCCGCATGGCCGAGCTCAAACGGACGATCGCACGAATCAAAACAATTCAGACAGAAGAAGGCGACTTCGACGAGGAATAACGACCTATGGCACTCACCCCTGAAACGCTCACACGACACGAACTCATCGGCTTGCACATGTGTGTAGCCGATGCGCCGAATCCTGACCTCGTTGGGATTTCCGGCCGCATTGTCTCGGAGACAATGCAGACAGTCGTTGTTGAGACACAGGGTGAGACCAAACAGGTCCAAAAACAGGACTCAACCTTTGAGTTTTGTCTTCCAGTCGAGTCAAGCGGCGGTCAATACAGACACACAAACACAGATGAAGCCGCCGGTGACCGTAAGGTCCCGGGGTCTTCGTCCAAACTCGGATCGGAAACTGCGGGGGAAGCAGAACAGAAACACCCCCGTCAGTCTGCTCCGTCCGCAGATGCATCACAAAACGCCTCTGCGGCGAGTCTCGTTGGGCGAGACGAGTGCGAGGGCGGAGTCTACGTTACGGTGGATGCAACAACCCTACTCTCACGACCCGCCGAACGCACCGAATTTATAGGTGATTCAAAATGGCGATAGGATTAGACGTACCAACGCCTCCGGAACCAGAGAACCCGGAGGAGTACGATTATGAGAAGTGTCCGTTCTATGGACAACTTCCCGTCAGGGGACAGACCCTCGAAGGGACTGTTGTCTCGACGGCAATGGAAAAGACCGTCATCGTCGAGCGTGAGTACGACGTGTTCGTGCCTAAATACGACCGGTATATGAAACGCCGGTCCCGTATTCCAGCGCACGTCCCAGGCGTACTCGAACCGCTCGAAGTCGGTGACGAAGTAACAATTGCGGAGACCCGCCCGCTCTCGAAGACGAAATCCCACGTCGTCGTCCAAGTCGGAGGTGACGAGTGATGGAAGCATTAAAAGCTGATGTCACACAGGGACTCGAGAAAGGGTCACTCATCAAGTGTACTGACAACACTGGTGCACGCGAACTTCGCGTGATCAGCGTTGCAGGGTACTCCGGAACGAAGAATCGACACCCCAAAGCAGGCATCGCCGACAAAGTGACCGTTTCGGTCACCAAAGGTACGCCGGAAATGCGCCGACAGGTGCTGGAGGCAGTTATTGTCCGCCAGCGCAAGTCGATCCGTCGTCCAGACGGAACGCGTGTGAAATTCGAGGACAACGCCGCGGTCATCATTGATGAAAACGGCGAGCCTCGAGGGACCGAGATTAAAGGTCCAATCGCACGTGAAGTCGCAGAGCGCTTCGGGAGTATTGCAAGTACGGCTACAATGATCGTATAGTATGACGCGACAACCACGCAAACAACGAAAGTCTGCGGCGAACGCGTCGCTACACGAGCGACAAAAGCAGGTCCGTGCGACACTCGCTGATGACCTCCGTGAGGAGTACAATCAGCGAAACGTCCGTGTGAATGCGGGCGACACTGTCGAGGTCCTGCGTGGCGACCACGCCGGCGAAGAAGGTGGGGTCCTTCTCGTCGATCTAAAAAAGGAAGTCATCCACGTCGACGGCGTGACAGTTGAGCGCGCTGACGGTGAGGAGGTTCCTCGTCCGCTCGATGCAAGCAACGTACGCGTGACCGAACTCGACCTTGATGATGAGGTTCGAGCGGCACGTCTCGCCGGAGATGACACGGAGGGTGACGAATGACCAACCACCAGAAACGACTCTCAGTACCAAAGTCTTGGCCGGTCGAACGAAAGACCAACACTTTCACCGTCAAAGCTGGCGCAGGCCCGCATGGTGAAGCAGGCGTTCCGCTGATCATTATTCTGCGGGACGTCCTTGGCTACGTCGACACGAAAAAGGAAGGGCGCTACGCGCTCAACCAAGGAACGATCCTCGTCAACGGAGATGCAGTCACTGACGAACGCCGACCGATCGGTATGTTCGACATTCTTGCATTCACCGAACGCGAAGAGTACTACCGTGTCTTCCCAGATGAGGGAGGACGCCTTGCACTGGAAGCAATCTCTGCAGACGCAGCAGATAGCCGCCTCGGAAAAGTCGTCAACAAAACACAAGTTGACGGTGGCGACTTCCAGCTAACCCTTCATGATGGCACGAACGTTCGTGTCGAAGATGGAAGCGAGTACTCCACAAAAGACTCGCTCGTCATTGACAACGAATCAAAAGAGATTGTTGCCCACTTCGTTTATGAAGAGGGCGCACTCGTTACAGCTGTTGACGGACAGCACGCTGGTGAGATTGGCACGATCGATGAGATCCAGGTCACGCTCGGCAGCGGTAACAACACCGTTTCAGTTAGTCAAGATGATGGTGGCTTTGAAACGATCGAGCCATACGTTGTTGTAATTGACGAGAACTTCACCGGAGGTGACGACGAATGAGCGAATCTGTGAACGAAATGCGAGCACCACAGATCGAGAAGGTCGTCGTCCATATGGCCGTTGGAGAAGGTGGTCGAACACTCGCAAACGCTGAAGAGATCCTCGAAGAGATCGCCGGTCAACAGAGTGTCCGAACGCTCGCAAAACGAACGGTCCAAGAGTTCAATATCCGCCAAGGAGATCCGATCGGCGCAAAAGTAACGCTCCGAGATGAGGCCGCACACGAGTTCCTCGAAACGGCGCTCTCACTGACGGAGATTTCCGAGTCACAGTTTGACGACAACGGAAACTTCAGCTTTGGAGTTGCAGAGCACACCGAGTTCCCAAGCCAAGAGTACGATCCACAGATCGGAATCTACGGGCTTGACGTTACAGTCAACCTTGTCCGGCCAGGCTACCGCGTTGCAAAACGTAGTAAAGCCACTGGTGAGGTTCCAGAACGCCACCGAATGACACCAGAGGATGCAGCAGTATTCCTCGAAGAGACATTCGATGTGGAGGTCACAGAATGAGCGAAAGTGAAACAGAAAACACGGGCGACAGCGGACGGACAGGCCAAGAAAACGCCTGCCGTCGGTGCGGCCGAAAACAGGGGCTTGTCGGCAAGTACGACATCAACCTGTGCCGCCAATGCTTCCGCGAAGTTGCTCGAGACATGGGATTCAAGAAGTACAGCTAATTATGGCAGGTAACGACCCACTGTCCGACGCACTCAGCGGAATCGACAACGCAGAGAGTGTCGGCCATCTCAGTTACACGGTACAGCCCGCCTCAAATATCATCGGATCGGTCCTCGAGGTCTTTTACGACCGCGGGTATATCGACGGCTTCGAGTTCGTCGACGACGGCAAGTCCGGTGAGTTCGAGGTTGAACTGAAAGGCGCTATCAACGAATGTGGTCTGGTGAAGCCGCGCTACTCAGCCGGTGCAGATGAGTTCGAGAAATGGGAGAAACGATATCTCCCTGCCCGTGATTACGGTGCACTCATCGTCACAACAAGCCACGGCGTCATGAGCCACTACGAAGCCCGAGAAGAGGGAATCGGTGGCCAGATCATCGCATACGTCTACTAAAATCATGAATCGAGTAGAAATCGAAATTCCGGACGATGTGTCTGCCAATGTGGATCACCTCGAACTGACCGTCGAGGGAGATAACGGAAGCGTCACGCGACGCCTCTGGTACCCTGACGTGTCAGTATCTGTTGAGGATGGTAACGTGGTTATCGAGACGGAGAACACGGACGCAAAAACGAACGCGACCGTCGGAACCTTCGAGAGCCATGTTCGAAACATGATCCACGGTGTTGCAAACGGCTGGGAGTACAAGATGGAAGTCTTCTACGCTCACTTCCCGATGCAAGTGAACGTTCAAGGAGGCGACGTCGTCATCGAGAACTTCCTCGGTGAACGTGCCCCACGCCGAACAACGATTCACGGCGACACACAAGTACAGGTTGACGGCGAAGTAGTTGTCTTGAGCGGCCCTGATAAAGAGGCTGTTGGACAAACTGCCGCCGATATTGAACAACTAACCAAAGTGAAAGGTAAAGACACCCGTGTGTTCCAAGACGGTGTCTACATCACTGAGAAGCCACAGGCAGGAGGTGCCTAAATGGCAGACGAACCGCAAGAACTCGAAGACATCAGCGGTGTCGGTCCGTCCAAAGCAGAGGCGCTTCGTGAGGCCGGCTACGAGACGATCGAAGACGTACAGGCCGCAAGTCAGTCGGAACTCTCCGAGGTTGACGGTGTCGGTAACGCGCTCGCAGCGCGTATCAAAGCCGACGTCGGTGGTCTCGAAGTCTCTGAAGAGGCAGAGGCAGAGATCGAAGACGACGAGCCAGAAGAAGAGACCGAAGACGTTGAAACGGAGCTTCAACCACGAGGCCACGTTGACAAGACCCCAGAGCTTGACGACGAGGCTGAAGCTGCACTGAAACAGAAACGTCGTGAAGGGAAACCAGCCTTCCGACGACAGGACTACCACATGAAAAAGCGAACGCCAGAATCATGGCGTCGCCCACGTGGTGGTCTCTCAAAACAGCGTCGCGGATACAAAGGCAAAGGAGCGAAAGTCCAAGCCGGATACCGCACGCCAAAGGCAGCACGAGGACTCCACCCAAGCGGATTCGAGGAAGTCCGCGTTCACAACGCAGATGATCTCGAAGATGTTGATGGTGACTCACAAGCTGTTCGTATTGCATCATCAGTTGGTGCACGGAAACGCGAGCGGATCGAAGAGGTCTGTGAGGACGAGGAGATTCGCGTGCTCAACCCAACCTACATTGAAGTAGAGGTGGACGCAGATGAGTGATCTGAAAGCACAGAAACGACTCGCAGCCGACATCCTTGATGTCGGTAAGAGCCGTGTCTGGTTCGATCCAGAAGCACAGGCAGAGATCGTTGAAGCGATTACCCGAGAGGATATCCGCGATCTCATCGAGCAGGGAACGATCCAAGCAAAGGATGCAAAGACTAACTCCCGTGGTCGTGCACGAGAACGCGCTGCAAAGCGTTCATACGGCCACCAGAAAGGTCCAGGATCACGCAAAGGTCGGTCCGGTGCTCGACGAAACAAGAAAGACGCGTGGATCACCCGGATCCGCGCACAGCGTGCCCGTTTGAAGGAACTCCGTGATGAGGGCGCACTCGATCGTACCCAATACCGAGAGCTGTACAACAAAGCCAGCGGTGGTCAGTTTGACAGCGTCGATCGGCTTGAGGCGTACGCGAGGAACAACTACGGAATTGAGGTGTCTAACTAATGGCAACAGGACCACGATACAAGGTGCCGATGCGACGGCGCCGAGAGGTCCGGACTGATTACCATCAGAGGTTGCGCCTGCTGAAATCCGGCAAACCTCGCCTGGTCGCCCGGGTGAGCAATGCTCATGTCAGGGCGCAGCTGGTTACCCCCGGACCCAACGGAGATGTAACGCACGTCGCTGCATCGAGTGAGGACCTTGCAGACTACGGCTGGGAAGCCCCAACAGGGAATCTTCCGAGCGCATATCTGACTGGATACTTGCTCGGTCTGCGAGCGATCGAGGCTGGCCACGAAGAGGCTGTTCTCGACATCGGCCTGAACACAGCAACACCTGGTAACAAGGTGTTTGCAGTGCAGGAAGGTGCGATCGATGCGGGTCTCGAAATCCCACATAGCGACAGTGTGCTTGCAGACTGGTCGCGCACACGCGGCGAGCATATCGCCGAGTATGCCGAGCAACTCGATGAGCCACTGTACAGCGGCGATTTCGATGCAACTGAACTACCTGAGCACTTCGATGAAGTGCTCGCTACACTGCAGGAGGACGAATGAGCCAACGTAATAACAACGGCTGGGAGCCGCGGACGCGGCTAGGCCGAAAAGTGCAGAACGGCGACATCAGCTCGATGGAGCAAGCACTTGCGTCCGGCCTCCCACTTAAGGAGCCACAGATCGTCGACCAGCTCCTTCCAGGACTGGAAGATGAAGTGCTTGATATTAACATGGTCCAGCGTATGACCGACTCGGGCCGACGTGTGAAATTCCGCTGTGTTGTCGCAGTCGGAAACCGCGACGGCTACCTCGGCTACGCACAGGCCCGTGATGATCAGGTTGGCGGTGCGATCCAGAAAGCGATCGACGTTGCCAAACTGAACATTATCAAGGTCGATCGAGGATCAGGGTCCTGGGAGGACCAGGCTGGTGGAGTNAACTCCCTGACTCGGAAAGCAGAAGGAAAAGCTGGATCTGTCACTGTCGAGATCATGCCTGCACCGCAGGGACTTGGACTCGCAGCAGCAGAGACCGTTCGAGCAATCCTTGAGCTTGCTGGAATTGAAGACGCATGGACAAAGTCGGACGGCAATACCCGTACGACGGTTAACCTTGCAAAGGCGACGTTCAATGCGCTTGAGAACGCAGCACAGTCTCGAACACCACAGCGTGTACAAGAGATTCAACAGGAGGCACGTGAATGAAAGCAGTTGTTCAGCTCCGCGG
>SL_7KL_010_BRINEDRAFT_10000615_pt1 | contig 16865 bp, 15 predicted proteins | sample SodLak_010_BRINE_FD_10663 | JGI IMG/M metagenome (IMG submission 10663)
AGCATCAAAGATAAGCTCGGGGCAACTTGGAGAACATGTCTCAAAGGCTACCAGACCAGAGGCGCGCATGGCGGAATCCGACAATGGGAACACGACCAGGTTTGGTGTGTCCGAACATGCCGATGAGGCGGACGGTGCGTATCATCTGGATGAGGCAATTCTGCGCACGATGCGCCAACCGCTCCTGGTCTTGAGCGAGGATTTGCGGGTCGAGAGAGCCAACCGCGCCTTCTATCAGACCTTCTTGGTCGAAGAACGGGAGACCAATGGTCATCTCGTCTATGAGCTCGGAAACGGTCAATGGAACATCCCGCAGTTACGTGCGCTTCTTGAAGAGATTTTACCCGCAAACAGAACCATCAATGACTACCGGGTCGAGCACGATTTCGAGCAAATCGGGCAACGGGTGATGCTTCTGAATGCGAATCGCATCGTTCGGGCCGCTCAGCCCGACATGATCCTCCTTGCGATCGACGACATCACGGCTCACGAGCAGGCTTTGGCCCTTCTTGAAGCCGAGAAACAGTATATCGCGAAGATCGTCGATTCCTCGCGTGACGCATTGCTGATCCTTGATCTTGAATTACGTGTAAAATCAGCCAACGAGACATTTTACAATCTGTTCGGGGGCGAACCCAAGGCCACCGTGGGGCGCCCGGTCTACGAGCTCGGGAACGGGCAATGGGACATCCCGCAGCTGCGCCATTTGCTGGAGCACGTTCTTCCCGACAATGATGCCTTCGATAATTTCGAGATCGAACACGAATTTTCGGGCATTGGCCACCGCATCATGGTGCTGAACGCGCGGCGGGTCGATCACATGCAGCTCATTCTGCTCGCCATCGAGGACCAGACATCCGCACGCAAGGCCGATCAGGCGCTTCGCGAAAGTGCTTTGTTGCGCCGGGTGCTGGATAATCTGTTCGCGTTCGTCGGATTGCTTAGCCCTGATGGTACCGTGATCGATGCCAATCGGGCGCCGCTCGAAGCCGCCGGTATCGGGCTGGCTGACGTCCGGGGGCAACGATTCGAGGATTGTTTCTGGTGGTCGCATTCCCCGGATGTTCAGGCGGATTTGCGCCAGGCGATCGAGGCCGCAGAGTCAGGGGAGACGGTACGCTACGATGTCGAGGTACAGGTCGCCGGCGGGCGTCTGATCACCATCGACTTCATGCTCGCACCGATGCGCGGCGAAGACGGCGTGATCATCGGCCTGATTGCCTCTGCAGTCGATATCACGGAGCGTCAACGCCTGACCGAAGAGCGATTTCAGGCTTTCCTCGATGTCTCCCCCGACGCGCTGATCATGATCAACGCCGATGGCACAATCGGTTCCGTAAGTGTCGAGGCTGAACGCCTGTTCGGCTATTCCCGGGAGGAGCTCATCGGGCGGCGCGTTGAATGGCTGATCCCCGAGCCCCACCGCGCAGCACACACAGAGCACCGGCAAAACTACTTCGCCAATCCGCGCCGCCGGCTCATGGGTACCGATTTCGAGATCCACGGCCTCGCCAGGGACGGACGGGAAATCCCGCTGGAGGTGGGCCTGAGCCCGATGGCAATGCCCCATGGCCCCATGACGCTCGCTGCCGTACGCGACATCACTCCGCGCAAACGGGCGGAACAGGCCATGCGATTGGCCAAAGAGGAAGCCGTTTCGGCCAATGCCCTCAAGTCACGTTTCATCGCCGCTGCAAGTCATGACCTTCGTCAACCGCTGCAGACGATGTCCCTTCTCGGCGGTGTGCTGGCCAAGACGGTGAAAGACGAGGCGAGCCGGAAAGCGGTGGAGCAACTGCGCGAAACCAGCGAAGCGATGGGCGGCATCATAAACAGCCTGCTCGATCTCGACCGGCTCGACAGTGGCCGCATGGAACCAGATATCACCAGCTTCCCGATCGAACAGGTCCTGAACCGCTTACGGAGCCAGTTCGCCTACGCGGTGATCGAACGGCGGATTGAACTGCGCACGGTCTCTACATCCGCCATCGCCTGGGGCGATCCGCATCTCCTCGAACGGCTGATCGGGAACCTCCTGTCCAACGCGATCAAATACACCGAATCCGGTGGTCGGGTCCTGCTTGGCTGCCGCGTCCGGGGAAGCAATCTGCGTATCGAAGTCTGGGACACGGGTATCGGCATCCCCGAGGATCAGTTGGACGGGATCTTTGAAGAATACAAGAGGCTGGACCCGACCGGCGCTCGCGAACCCGTATCCGGAGTCGGGCTTGGGCTCACCATCGTCAAGCGGCTTTCCGAGCTCCTGCAGCACCGGATCGCGGTTCGCTCCATCCCGGGGCGGGGGTCCATGTTCTCGGTCGAGGTGCCGCTGTTCCATCCGGATAACAGCGGTCGAGAGCAGCAAGAAATCAAGTCCGGCGATACCAGCGCGACCAGCAAGCCCGAGAAATCCATCCTGCTCGTCGAGGACGAAGCCGGTCCCCGCCAGAGCCTGCGCCAGCTGCTTGAACTGAATGGCTACGCGGTGCATGCCGTTGCCACTGCGAATGAAGCTTTGGATCTCGATATCCATGCGATTGCGCCACGGCTCGTCATCGCAGACAACCAGCTCGGGATGAGCATGACCGGGCTGGAGCTCGTACAGCGCTTGCAGGAAATGGCCAGGCGGGATCTCCCTGCAATCGTCATGACCGGGGACAGTTCATCCAGGACGCGCGAGGCGATTGAACGCGCAGGCTGTCGGTATGAAACAAAACCCGTCAATGCGAACCACTTGCTGGGTGTGATCGGTGACCTCGTCGGTGACGGCGCCAGGTCCGCATCATCAGATGCATCCCTCGCGCCCGCGGTTCCAACGACAACGCCTGAAGCGAGACCGTCTTCCGGGCACACGGTATTCGTGGTCGATGACGACCGTGAGATCCGCATGTCGATTCACTCGCTGCTCACCGATTCCGGCCATCACGTCGATGTGTTCGCCACAGCCGAATGCTTCCTGGAAACATGCGCCGGTGAGGCGAGGCGAGGTGAGGCGAGGCGAGGCTGCCTCGTGCTCGACATCGGTCTGCCGGGGATGAACGGGCTGCAAATGCTGGAGCGACTGAAGGCGGAAGGTATCAATCTCCCGGTTCTGGTCGTGACCGGGCGTCATGACCTGTCAATTGCGGTAAAGGCCATGCGGATGGGAGCCGTTGACTTCCTCGAAAAACCGTTCGCCCCCGATCGGCTGCTGCAGGCTGTAGAGCAGGCATTGAAGCACAGCACGCCGGATTCAACGGCACCGGAGCGGACCGGGATCGTCGAAATGTCGGAAAACCCGTTTGCCCGTCTGACGCCTCGCGAGCATCAAGTGCTCGCACTGGTGGCGGATGGCCAACTCAACAAACAGGTCGCATTCCAGCTCGGCCTCAGCCAGCGTACGGTGGAGAATTACCGGGCGCGGGCCATGCAGAAACTCGGAATCCGATCGCTCGCCGAACTCGTACGCATCGCAATGGCGGCAGAGGCCGCCGGCTTCGAGGTCTTCCCTGAGTAGCAGGCGGCATTGATGCCGCACCGGGGGTTAAGCGTTATGGCCTGGGTTCGATCGGAAGTGCACCCAAGTCCTCCTTCGGCATGTCGCATTGCGCGTATAGAGTAGAAGTACTCTGGTACATGCCCTCAATGCACTGCCGGGCGTACAGAGGTTAAGCTTTCATCAATAGCCTCGTCCCCTTCGAGAAGGGGATGATCGATGGCTTTTGAATATGGATTCATACTCGTTGGGAGGATGGGAAGCCATGTCGGATATTTATGCCACAACAAACGCGGCCAGGCCCGAAGGTTTTGGTGAAACGGGCGATACGCGCCTTGCGGAAGCTGATCACCGGGTCGCGAACAGCCTCAGCCTGGTGGCCTCAATGCTGAGACTTCAGCGCGCGCACAACTCCGACAATGCGGCAAGAATGGCCATTCTCAACGCAGAAGCACAGGTATTGGGCATCGCGCATCTTCACGCGTACCTCCACAGCTGCGGTTCAGATGACGGCATTGATCTGGCTGACCTCTTCACGGAACTCATGCCAAAAATCGAGGCGGCCCTCGGCATCAGTTATCGACTGGCGATCAATACTTCCAGGACAATCGTTGTTTCGGAGCATGCGGCAAGGCAATTGATCGTCATAATCAACGAATTGGCAATGAATGCCCGCAAGCACGGCTATGAAACCGGGGGAAGAGGCTGCGTCTTCATTGAACTGGATATCTGGGATGAAGACCATCTGCGGATCAGGTTTGCCGACGGCGGCGCAGGTCTTCCGGACGGTTTTGATCCCGGCACAGGTAACGGGCTCGGTCTCAAGATCGTTCGTTCGCTGGTTCACGCGCTCGGCGGCTCGCTTTCCATGAAGACCGTTGTGCAGCCCTACATCACGATGGTGATCCCGATAGACGGCCTCAGAGCCGGTTCTTTCCCCGTTCAGAGCACGGGGCATTGAGGGCAGACGAGCCCCGCCGCCTACACAATCAGGCAGCCCCAGCGTGGCAGGGTTCAACGGTAAGGCCGGAGGGCCGATCTGGAGCCTGCCATTTGGTAACCCACTGATCATGACAGGAGGCCTTTCATGCTTGGAAAACCGAATGATCGCAGTCGCCCCTTTTCGATGCGCGAACCTGCTCAGGCCAAATCACTACCACCTTACAATCTGTTTGCGCGCAAGGATGCGCCGGAGCTGTTTTGTGCCATCCCCGAAGATCGTCCGGTGCCGGATTTCATCGACTGCGATTGGCAGTTCAAGGGCTCCGTGGACCGCTCCCAAAACGCTCCGGGCGGATTCATCCCTCCCGTTGCTGCGGCTAGCGTTCGCTTGAACGGGTATTACGTCTTCATGCGCTACGACGCCCTTGCATCACCGGAAGATGATCGGGAAGTTCGTTCAATTTTTCAAAATCTCGCGAAACAGAAGAGAGAGATCGAGCATGAGCATAGACACAAGTGACTTGCGCTTTCTCGGCCATGGACAGATTCAGGCCGCATCCGAAGCCCTCGAAGAGGCCGTAAATCGTAGCAGAGAATTTGAAAACAAGATTCCTCCCGGCGAAATTCGCAGGGTCATTGCCTCTTCTATTTTCCAACAGGCTCTCGCCGGCGAGGAAGACAAGACACGATTAACGGAGGAAGCGCTCTTCGAGGTCCAGCGGATGGTACGGCTTCATCCACCAATCAGGGTAAACCTCGAGGCCCCGCGAAAGCCGGTCGGTTGATCGTCGCGCTGCAGATCATGCCGCGCTCGTTTCGGACGTCATCGAGCGGGCGAGTGTGGAGCGGGCGAGCGTAGCGCGGGCAAGTGTAGAGGAAACAACGCCATGAAGCTTTTCCGGGTCAAATTTCTCAAGCGCGTATGCAACTCCGTCGGCCATGAGGCGACGATCTGCCAGCGTGTCTTCGAGATACACGCCGCTGATCAGGACGAGGCAGTCGGACACGCGAAATCACGCTTCACCGATGTGGAGGCCACCGAACAATGGTGGCTGAGGGCTGATCAGATCGAAACCGAACTGGTTCGTACACCTGGTGATGCTACGTGATTTTGGATAAATGGCCTGCAGATCGATCTTGGCGCCTCAAGATGCTTCTGTTCCCGTCGAACCCAAGTCAACCAATGGGTTCGACGGCTATGAAGAGTGGATCCCCATCGCGAAGGACGCGCAACAGAAGCGGACGTTCCTCGTTCAGTGCGTCGCGCCATGCGCTTGCCACGTGGCCCGGCCCCTCAAGCAGACGGTTATCCACCTGAACGATCACATCGCCTTGCCGGATACCGGCCTCGGCCGCTGCCCCAGCAGGCCGGACACGCTGAACGATCGCGGGCTTCGCTTCGGCATCAATGGCGAGCTGGCGCTGTACGACTTCCGGCAGCGGACTGAGCGCGAGGCCGAGGACCTCATGTTCCGGTTCAGGCTCATCATCCGTGCGCAAGGGTTCCGCCGGTTCGCGCAGGCCGATTTCAATGGTTTTCCGCAGATCCTCGCCATCGCGACGAACCAGCACGGGCACTTCCGTTCCCGGCGAGACATCAGCGACCATGCGCGAGAGCGCACGGGGATCTTCCACCGGTTCCTCGGCGAAACGCCTGATGACGTCACCTGTCGCGAGGCCGCCTGCATCGGCAGGCCCCTCGGGCTCGACAGAAACGACGACCGCACCCTGTGCGTCGTCAATTTCGAAGGCGCGTGCGAGCGCTGGCGTCATCTCCTGGAGGCGGACACCGAGGAAGCCGCGTTCGACCATTCCGGTTTCGATCAACTGATCGACCACATTCATGGCGGTAAGTGAGGGAACTGCGAAGCCGATCCCCACGCTCGCGCCGGTCGGTGAGAAGATCGCCGTGTTTACGCCGATCACTTCGCCGGCGCCGTTAAAGAGCGGTCCGCCGGAATTCCCCATATTGATGGCCGCATCCGTCTGCAGGTAATCATCATACGGGCCGGTGCGGATATCCCGCGAGCGTGCCGACAAGACGCCGATCGTTACCGTACCACCGAGGCCGAAAGGGCTGCCAATGGCGATTGTCCAGGAACCCGGCTGCATCGCTTCGGAATCGCCCCATGGTGCGACGGTCACCTCCATGTCGGGCTCAATGCGCAACACCGCCAGATCAGTCGCCGGGTCCGCACCGACGAGCGAGGCACTGCGGACCTCTTCATCGCCATAAATCACCTCGATCTCATCCGCATCGGCGATCACATGATTGTTGGTGACGATATATCCGTCTTCGGACACGAAGAAGCCCGATCCGACGGCGCGGGTCTGACGCGGGCGTTGAGGCTCCTGCATGCCGGGCATCTGCGGCATGGTTTCGCCGCGCCGCTCGAAGAACTCTCGCAATGGCGGAGGCAATCGGTCCGGATCGACCTGTGTCTCATCGTCTTGCACCGCGCGCCGCACCGTAATGGCGACGACTGCGGGTGACATTTCCTCCACGATTCCCGCGAAATCGCCGGGGACATCTCGCGCAGCGACGGGTGCGGCCAGATACGTGGAAAACCCGAACAGGCCGCCGCAAATGAGGGCAGCCGTCATGGTATTTTTCATCGGCATGGCCATCGCGGCCTGCGCCGCAGCGAGGTCAGCATGGATACGAGGCATGGATGCTTCTCCTTGCGTCATTTGATTGCAGCACAACCCGCCAACTGAACGGTCTCTCGCTCCTTCCGGTGAATGTCGCGACGCACTGGATGGTTCCCTGTGAATTTTGCGGATCATGGCGGCGGTGATCGGCGGTTCCACCGGAACCCACCGATGCCTGCCGCTCATGCATCCGCGCCCCTCCTTTCCACCCGCCTTTGCGCGCCCCGAGCGCCCCAAAGAGTGGTGAGACGCAAGGGAACAAAGACGCGGATAGGCGGTTGAACCCGGCGCAAGAGATCACGCGGCGTGATCATGTTTCGACCCAGCCAGATTGATCATCCGCTTTCGGTTTTCGATCCATCTGGGCAAATCCGGGAACAATGCGCGCCCTGCCGGGTTCACCGCAGAGTCTGTGCGCTCCATCCGGGCGAAAGGGCCGCATGGCGCCGCAAATCATGGGACGAAGGCATCATCCGTCTGCTGGCCGACATCCGGTTCACGCAATGATGCCCTGCCCCCGTCACTGAATTCTTCCGCCGCAGAAAACAGGAGCAAGTCATGGACAGGAATACCGTCTATTCATCCTTGATCATCGCTGTCCTGGCGCTCGTCATCGCGATCTGGGCAGTCTGGACGAACGCCGAGCAGAGCAACCGTATCGATGCAATGGACGCGCGTGTCGTTGCGGTCGAAACAGCACCGGAAGTCGATCCTGCGGAGATCGAGGAGATGCGTGAGATGCTGACGGCGCTGCAAGCCCGGATCGATGATGCAGTGCAGGAGCTGGAAGCGCGTATTGATGACGTAGAGCAAACTCTGGCGGTCACCCCACCCCCGCCGACACCCGAACCGACCGACATGCAACAGCCTCAATGATGTCGGTCCGCCGCAGTAAATATCGGCTGTGTCGTGAAGAGCGGCTTGCGCAAGAAGCGGGCCGCGCGCGTTGCGCCCGGAGGCGGCGCTGCCCGCATGCAGGCTGAGCGCCTGCGCGAGGTTCGCCTGCCTTGTGCGGGACGAGATCAATTGTTCAATCCGTATTCTGATACCGGCATGAGCCGAGATCCAGGAGGGACCATCCGCATCGTCTTCGTGGAACACCCCGTCCCGGCGGACGTTGGCAGCGCATGTTGCCTGAACCGGGAGGTCCTTCATGCCGCGGATGACGATCAAGCCGAACACCCAGGTCGACTATCTCGGTATTCTGGACGAAGCGGGCGAAATCGATGAAGACCGGATGCCCGAGCTCGATGATGAGCAGTTGACCGGATTCTACCGCGCCATGTTGCGGGCGCGCCGTTTCGATGAGCGGCTTCTCAATCTTCAACGTCAGGGCAAACTGGGAACCTTCGCGCCGGTCAAGGGCCAGGAGGCGGCTCAGATCGGCAGTGTCGCAGCCTTGCGGGACAGCGACTGGGTCGTACCGTCCTACCGCGAAACGGCCGCGCTGCTGTGGCGCGGGACACCGATGCAGGGTCTGTTCACGCTTCTCGCCGGCTATAACGAGGGCGGGCAGATCGCCGACACACAAAACGATCTGCCGCAATCGATTCCGGTCGGCACACAGCCGCTCCACGCGATGGGGATCGCCCATGGGATCCGTTATCGCGCCGACGATGCCGTCGTGGTCTCCTATTTCGGTGACGGCGCCACATCGCAGGGCGATTTTCACGAAGCGATGAATTTCGCGAGCGTCTTTCACAGCCCCGTCGTCTTTCTCTGCCAGAACAACCAGTGGGCTATCTCTGTGCCGCGTGATCGGCAAACCCGTTCGGCAACGCTCGCGCAGAAGGCACTGGCCTATGACATGCCGGGCATCCAGGTGGATGGAAACGACGTTTTCGCGGTCTATGCCGCGACATGTGAAGCCGTCGAGCGTGCGCGTGACGGCGGCGGCCCCACCCTGATCGAATGCGTCACCTACCGCCTGGAAGTGCATACCACTGCCGATGACCCCACCCGTTACCGTGACGAGGAGGAGGTCGAAAAGTGGGAGAAGCGTGAACCCCTTCTGCGCCTGCGCCGATACCTCGAAAGCCTGGACTTGCTCGACGAGGAGAAGATCGAGGCGCTCGAAAACGACATCAAGCAGGAGATCGAAGAGGCCTGGAAGGCCGCAAGCGCCGATATGGAGCAGCTGACCGATCCCGGTGTCATGTTCGATCACCTGTTTGCGCAAGAGCCGCCACGTCTGACGGAGCAAAGGGAAGCGCTGCAAAAGTGGGACGCTGCAAAACAGCGGCGCCGGGATGACGAGGAGACGCAGTAATGGCCGAACTGACCATGATCGAAGCTCTGAACAAGGCCTTGCACGAAGCCATGGAAGCGGATGACCGGGTTCTCGTTCTCGGCGAGGATGTCGGTGTCGATGGCGGCATCTTCCGGCTCACGCAGGGGCTGATCGAGAGTTTCGGCGAGGAGCGGGTCATCGATACGCCGCTCGCCGAGTCCGCGATCGCGGGTATGGCGATCGGCCTCGCCATATATGGTTTGCGTCCGGTTGCCGAGATGCAGTTTTCCGGTTTCAGTTATCTCGCTTTCAACCAGCTCGAAGCGCATGCCGCACGGATGCGGTGGCGCTCCCAGGGACGTTTCAGTGCGCCGATGGTCGTGCGCATGCCCTACGGGGCGGGTGTGCGTGCGCTGGAACATCATTCTGAAAGCCGGGAAGCCTATTACGCGCACACACCAGGCCTGAAGCTCGTCGTTCCCTCGGGGCCGCGCAATGCGCGGGCGCTGCTGGCGAGCGCGATTGAGGATCCGGATCCGGTGATCTTCTTCGAACCGAAGGCACTGTATCGCAGCTTTCGCGAAGAAGTCCCCGATGATCCGGAAAGCCTCCCTCTCGGCAAGGCGCGCGTGGTCCGGGAGGGCAGCGACATAACCTTGATCGCTTATGGTGCGATGTTGCCGCGTACGATCGAGGCGGCCGATAGCCTCGCGAGCGACGGTGTGGAAGCGGAAGTCATCGATCTGATGACGATCTCGCCGATCGATGACGCGACCCTGGAGGAATCCGTGCGCAAATGTGGCCGCGCCATCATTGTGCACGAGGCACCGGGCAGCTTCGGCCCCGCCGGGGAGATCATCGCCCGTCTGGTCGAGACATCGTTCTATCACCTCGAAGCGCCCCTGCGCCGGGTGACGGGGTTCGATATCCACGTACCCTATTTCGCGCGTGAGCAGGCTTATCTCCCCGATGCCGACCGGATCGTGGCCGTGGCACGCGAAACGCTTGATGCGAGGGCATGATCATGAGCAAGAAATTGACCTTACAGGATCCCGGTGAGGGTATCCACGAAGTCGAAATCCGCCAGGTCCTCGTCAGCAAGGGCGACGAGGTCAACGAGGGTGACCCGGTACTCACCGTCGAATCCGACAAGGCGGCCATCGACATCCCCGCACCCTATTCCGGCACGGTATCGGATATTGCCGTTTCCGAGGGGGATACCGCTCAGGTCGGTGACGTGCTGATGCGATTCGATGAGGCGGAGCAAGACGGTTCCGGGGAGAGCAGCCCGGAGGAGGACGAGGAAAGTTCCGGTTCGGAAAAATCCGCGCAGGACACCGCCGAGGAAGATACCGCCGAGGAAGATACCGCCGAGGCGGATCGGGAAGACGGGCCCGATGCAGATGATGAAGCGGATGCGCAGACCGCGCAGACGAAGAAAGACGAGCGCGGCGCATCGGCACAGGACAAGGAGCGTGAGGCGTCCTCCGCAACGCAGGAGAAAGGCGAAGCCCAATCCGACGAGAAGGATGACGCTCAAGCGCAAGCGAAACACGGTGACGACGAGCCGGAGGCCGCGCGCCGGCGCGCCGGAGATGACGCTGCGGAGAAAGAGCAGATCCTCGCCTCGCCGGTGGCGCGGAAAGCGGCACAGGAGCATGGCGTCGCGCTCGAGGATGTCGAGCCTTCCAGGCCCGATGGGCTCGTCCTGCTGGAAGATGTCGAGGCCGTGGTGCAACAAGACAATCAGGATCGCGAGACGGCGCAGAGCGACGCGCGCGCCGGATTGCCTGATTTNTCGAAATGGGGCGATGTCGAGCGTGAGAAGCTGCGCTCGATACGTCGCGCGACAGCCCGTCGGATGGCGCAATCCTGGGCGGAAATCCCGCATGTGACGCATCAGGACGAGGCCGATATCACGGAATTGGAAAGATTTCGCCAGCGGCATGCGCATGAGGTGGATCAACGCGGCGGCAAACTCACGCTGACGGCTTTCGTGATCAAGGCCGCTGTCGCTGCGCTGAAGGAATATCCGCGCTTGAATGCGAGCCTTGATGCGCAAGCCGAAGAGATAATCGTCAAGCATTATCATCATTTCGGCGTGGCCGTGGATACGCCGCAGGGTCTTCTGGTCCCCGTCATTCGCGATGTCGATCGCAAAAGCATCCTCGACCTCGCCGTCGCGTTGACGGAAGTCGCGGAGCAGGCGCGCGAGGGCGCGCTGTCACGCGAGGCGATGCAGGGGGCAAGCTTCACCATCACGAATGTCGGCGCTCTGGGCGGAACGGGCTTTACCCCGATCATCAATCACCCCGAGGTCGCAATACTCGGCCTCGCAAGGGCTCAATGGAGGCCGGTGATCCAGGCCCCCACGGGCGAAGACGAAGGAAAGGCCGGCGATCGACGGGAGGAGGAATCTTCCGGCGACCGGGTCTCAGCGCGATTGATGCTTCCGATGGTCCTCGCTTTCGATCACCGGGTCATCGACGGCGCCACAGCCGCTCGCTTCATGCGCCACCTCGCCGACACGCTGACTGATCTGGAATCGTTTGCGCTGGTCGGCTGAACATGACCAGCGCAATATTCCATCCGCTCGGGGATCGGCACCCGTTTCACGCGTCCCGATAGCGCGGGAAACCATAATAGTCATATAGCCGCGCCTCGTAGGCACGGTCGGTCGGCATGTCGGGAGAGTATTCCGGGCTTTCCCGCACCCGGTCGCGCGTCACATCGACAGAAACGATCTTGTCGTCCCAGCTGACGGAGTTCGCCCAGTCAGGCGAGATCAGCACCATGCGGCCGGGCCACCAGTTTCGTGTATCCACCATCAGATATCGCGCTTTCCAGTTATCCGTTTCAACGAAGACATCCTCGACGTGACCGATATCGCCGTCGCTCGCCTGAATGAAATAGCCCAGAACTTCGTTCACGCTTCGCAGATTCTTGTCTCCTTGCTGCTCCGGCAGGTCCTGCCGCGCTTCCCGCGCGGAACTCGCCGCCTTTTCATGAGGCGTCATCGGATCATCGCGCCGCGTGATGCCTCCGGCTGCCAGCGGCACGGTCGCGACAGTGCCGGCTGCCGGATTCGCGAAGACATGATCCCAGTATGGCGGATGGGCATAGTGCTCGTAGAGCCTCGCTTCCATCTGGCGCGAAACCGGTTGGTCGGCTTCCAGGCCGGGGCTGTCCTCGATATGCTTGCGTGTGAGATCGAAGGCGGCTTCACGCCCGACCGGATGGGCCTCAATGAAGCTTTCGGGCGGCAGCAGGACCTTGCGGCCCGGTAGCCAGCTTCCGGTATCCGCCACGATCCAGCGTATCGTCCAGTTCTGATCGTCGAACAGGAGATCATCGATTGTCCCGATAGCGCCGTCCGATGCCTTCAATTGGTAGCCGACGAGATCCTTATGTCTCAACAACATGGCATGCTCCCTCGCTTTGACTTCAAACCGCGACTGCTTTTGCACCGCGCACCTATCGGACAAACCATGGGAGAGCGGTGAGTTCCGCGCTGGTTGCCATTGCCGCGAAACTGTTCCCGGCATCGTTTGTTGCGGTGGTTGGGGTTCGAAATCAGCCTGACAGTGTCATTGAAGCCGTCGCATCGGCACGCGAGGACGCGGTCGGGCCACTGATTACGGCCCGCCAAGAAGGGCTGCCAAGAAGGGTTGCCAAGAAGGGTTGCCAAGAAGGGCCGCCATGAGGGCCCGCCATGAGGGCCCGCCATGAGGGGCCGCGATGGGGGAGCTCCCCGATGATGCCGCCATGGGTTTCCCGGGCGTCGGCGCGCGCGTCAAAGTTCCCGGATCAAGACTGCGCTTGAACATGGTTCTTGGAACATAACGCCGCATTCCCCGTTCCACCCGCAACGTCAGACAAGGGAGGACATTATGACCATTGCTCGCGTCACGGAGATTTCCGCTACATCCACGCAAAGCTTCGATGATGCCGTAAAGCAAGGCATCGAGAGAGCCGGAAAGACCCTGCGTAACATCAGCAGTGCCTGGGTCAAGGATCAGAATGTAATGGTCGAGAACGGCAAGGTGACCGCGTTCAAGGTCAATCTGCTGGTGACCTTCCTTCTCGAGGACTGATCGGACCAGCAGGACATCAGACACCCGCATTGCCGCCAATGCCGCCGGCAATGCGGGGATAGCGATACGGTCGCATTCACAGCCGGACACGTGCTGCGGCGCGCCTCCGCTCGGCCCCCCAGGCTTACCGAGTGGGGGGAAGAGATTCGTGCACAGCGCTCCGGTCGATATACCGCTCTGTGACTTTTGCTGAAGCGGAGACATATCCACCATGAAGGAGGAAATCATGGCTTATCGACTCGTGCCCGCCCTGCTCCTGGGCGCCAGCTTCGCGTTACCCGGTCTCGCACAGGCGCAGGATCAGGATATAGCGGCGACAACCGCCGACCCGATGATCGCCGAGCAATGCATGGAAGATCTGCGGGCCTTCCGTGTCCAGGCGCAGGAAGACGGCTATTGGCTGGCCGGATGGGGGACCCGTTGGGGCTGGGGCTACGGCACGGCTCAGGCCCCGACGCGCGGCGTCGCGCCGCCGGAGACCACCACGGAAGCCCCGGCAGCTCCTGGCGAGCCGCCCGCGACCGATGCCTGGGATTCGCCCTGGGAGATGCGCGGTCCGTGGGGTGCGGCAGGCGTGCCGGCAGTGGGGGTGATGTCGCCCCGGCATCAGATGCGGACCCTGTATTCCGCAGCCCTCGTCTTCGCCCATCGCGGCAACGAGGAAGCCTGTCAGAACGTACTCGCCGAAACGCGCGACATCTATGCAGATACCATCAGCACCCTCGAAGAAGCAGGCGTTCGCCCGGAAGAGATCATGACCTGGCGGCAGGAGCAGATTCTGGCTTCGCGCAGCGTAACCGATCTCCCGTATTCGCTCAGCAGCGCACAAATCGTCGGCGCTGATGTTCGCAATGCACGCGACGAGCATCTCGGCTCGATCGAGGATGCCGTGTTCGACCGCGAAACCGGCGACATCGACTACGTCGTCATCTCGCGCGGAGGCTTCTTCGGGATCGGCGAGGACGAGATCGCCGTGCCATGGGAGATGCTGGAAGTCGCCCCGGGCATGAACCTGTTCGTTCTCAATGTCGCCGAAAGCGTCATCGAGAATGCGCCCGAGATTGATGCGGACGATCTTTCGGCGCCCGGTGCCTATGAGGAATATCGCGAACGCGTTGATTCCTATTGGGAACAGCACGCACCCGCGTGACGTTCAAGACGCGGCAAAGGTGATCTGCGAGACCGGCTGCAACGCAAGCCGGTCTCGCGCTGCTTTCGATACGATGCAGGCAGAGCGACCGGAGGAGGACCACCACGGATGAGCCGGGATTATACGCAGAAGCGCGACTTCTCGAAAACGCCCGAGCCGGAGGCCGGACGGAGTGCGCAAGGCGATGCGCCGATCTTCGTCATTCACAAGCACGACGCCTCCAGCCTGCACTACGATTTTCGCATCAATGTCGGCGGCGCCCTCAAATCCTGGGCGATCCCGAAGGGCCCCTCCACCGATCCGCGCGACAAGCGGCTCGCTCTCCCCACCGAGGATCATCCGCGCGACTATGCCGATTTCGAGGGTGTGATTCCGCAAGGCGAATACGGTGCCGGGACCGTTCTGGTCTGGGATCGCGGCACCTGGGAAAACATCACCCGCAAGGATGACGGGCTCGTTCCCGCGGAAGAGGCCCTCGAACAGGGCCATCTGCTCATGCATCTGAAGGGAGAGAAGATCTCCGGCGGCTACGCCCTGCAACGCACGGATACCGGTGATGACGAGAAATGGCTTCTCGTGAAGATGGATGACGATGCCGCCGATGCCCGCCGCAATCCAGTCTCGACGCAACCGGAATCCGTCATCAGCGGACGCACGATCGCGCAGGTCCGGCGGGAGGAAGGCGGCTACGAGGACGACGCGTCATGACGGCGTGGCGCGACAGGCTGTCCACGCAGGACCGGGAGCGCATCGAGGAACGAACGCATCCGGACTGGATGGCACCGATGCTGGCCACACTCACGGATGATCGCTTTTCCGACCCGGGCTGGATCTTCGAGCGCAAGCTCGACGGCGAGCGCGCCCTGTGTTTCCGCGATGGCGATAGCATCCGGCTGCTCACCCGCAACCGCAAGGATATCGGCGAGACCTATCCCGAGATCGTCGATGCGCTGGCCGGGCAGGCGTGCCGGGATTTCGTCATCGACGGCGAGATCGTCGCCTTCCGGAACGGGCGCACCAGCTTCTCGCGCCTGCAGCAGCGCATGGGAATCCGCGATGCGCCGGAGGCGCGCGAGAGCAGCGTTGCGGTGTATTTCTACCTCTTCGACATCCTCCATCTCGATGGCTACAGCCTCGACGATCTGGCCTTGCGCACCCGCAAGAGCCTGCTCCGTCAGGTGCTGCGTTTCGAAGATCCGCTGCGCTACACCCCGCACCGCAATGGTGATGGCGAAGCCTTTTTCGAAGAGGCCTGTTCGCGCGGTTGGGAAGGGCTGATCGCCAAGAATGCCGCGGGCGGCTATCGCCACAGCCGCTCCCGCGACTGGCTCAAGTTCAAATGCGACCACCGCCAGGAGCTGGTCATCGGCGGGTTCACGGCACCAAAGGGCAGCCGCAAGGGCTTCGGTGCATTGCTGGTGGGCTATTACGAGGAAGGGAAACTGCGCTATGCCGGCAAGGTCGGGACCGGGTTCGACGAGGCCTTCCTCACGGATTTCCGCCGGCGTCTCGAGGCGATGACGCGCAAGACCCCGCCCTTCGATGAACCGGTCGATGAGGATGATGCGACCTTCGTCACGCCAGATATCGTCGGTGAATTCGGCTTCACGGAATGGACGCGGGACGGCAGACTGCGCCATCCGCGCTTTCTCGGCCTGCGCCGCGACAAGGAGGCGGGGGATGTCGTGCGCGAAACCCCCGATGGGTCATGAGTGACGAGGACATCCACATCGACGGGCACACGATCAGCCTGTCGAACCAGGACAAGCCGCTGTTTCCGCGCGACGGGATCAGCAAGGGCGATCTGGTCGGCTATTACCGGCGCATCGCCGAAATCGCGATTCCCCATTATCGCGGGCGTCCGCTGACCATGCATCGCTTTCCCGACGGAATCGACGCGGATGGCTTCTTCCAGAAGGAAGCGCCCGACCATTTTCCCGACTGGATCGAACGGGCCAAGCTCGAGAAGCAGGGCGGCAGCCTCAGACAGGTCATCGCCAACGATGCCGCGACGCTCGTCTACCTGGCCAATCAGGGCTGCATCACGCCCCATCTCGGCCTCTCGACCACCGATGCGATCGACCGGCCCGACCGCCTGGTCATCGATCTCGACCCCGCCGATGATGATTTCGGCAAGGTGCAGATGGCCGCGCGGCGCCTGCGCACGCTTTTCGATAAGTCCGATATTGCTTGCTTCGTGAAGACGACGGGCTCGAAGGGGCTGCATGTCGTGGTGCCGCTCGACCGATCGGCGTCTTTCGACGCGGTCAGGGCTTGCGCCGACCGGCTCGCCGGGCATCTGGCGAAAGCCTGTCCGGATGA
>SL_7KL_010_BRINEDRAFT_10000617_pt1 | contig 16843 bp, 16 predicted proteins | sample SodLak_010_BRINE_FD_10663 | JGI IMG/M metagenome (IMG submission 10663)
CCCCTGGCGGCGTTGCGCCACCGGCCCGGTAGCTCGGGCTACCGAACCGGCACCGCGCCTTGCCAGATGACCAAAACCGGTCTCGGGCGCAGACGCGAGAATAAATCAGTGTTTCCCTAGCGGCGTATCGCGGTCAGATAGTCCTTGGCTGACCACCTTTTGCCAGCCGATAAGCGCTTGCCCTGCTGGAGGAAATTGGATGGCGCCTCTGTAAATGCGGGCGCTGGAGTTGTATCCTCCTTGCAATTATTCAAATTTGCGATCGTCACCATAGGGACGAACAATCATGGCATCGATCAGCGAGCATGAGAGCGACGGAGTGAGGGAGCATCTGCGTGAACTCGGCCTGCGGCCCACGCGCCAGCGCGTCGCCCTGGCAAGATTACTGACAGCCGGCGGCCATCGCCACCTCAGCGCCGAGGACGTCTATGCCGAGGCCCGACAGGCCGGCATCCGCCTTGCCTACACCACCGTCTATAACATTCTTCACCAGTTTACCGCCGCCGGCCTGCTGCGGGAGGTGGTGGTTGAATCGGGACGGACCTGGTTTGATACCAATACCGGCCCTCATCTGCATGTTCTGGATGAGGATTCGGGTCGCCTGCAGGATTTTGCCATTGATCCGAAGTCCCTGCCCCTGCTGAAAGACCTGAACCTGGGCGATGACGTCGAGATCGCCGACGTGGAAGTGGTCGTGCGTGTCCGGCGCCGATCCGCTGATAAATGAGGCGGCGCGGTTTCATTGGCTTTCCTGCTACGGTTGAGCCGGTGGATTGATGCACTGAGTGACGCCCTGGGGCGGGTCCTTGCCTGGCTTGTGGTGGTCCTGGTCCTGACTGGCGCCATCAACGTCGTGGCCCGCTTCGCCGGCGCTCAGTTCGGACTCGCCCTGGCCAGTAACGGTATGCTCGAACTCCAGAGCCTGCTGTTCAATCTGCTGATCCTGCTCGGCGCCGTCTGGTTGCTGCGGCTTGATGCTCACCTCAGGGTGGATGTACTGCAGAGCCGCTGGTCGCCGCGCTGCAAGGCCTGGATCGACATTTTCGGTATTACCCTCCTGCTTTTGCCGTTCTGCACTTTCATGGTCCTTTACAGCCTCGATTTCGCCATCCGGTCCTGGCTGCATCTGGAACTGAGTGCGAATCCGGGTGGACTGCCCCGTTATCCGGTCAAGAGCCTGGTCCCGTTCGCGTTCCTACTACTGTTCCTGCAGGGCGTTAGCGAACTGATCAAGCGCATCGCCTGGATCCGGGGATATGCCGTGGCATGGCCGGTCGGCCAGCGGGGCGGTGCGTGACCCTCTGGCCGCTCGCGATGCTGCCGGTCCTGCTCCTGGTGATGCTCAGCGGCTATCCGGCGGCCTTTCCCCTGGGCGCCACGGCGGTCCTTTTCACGCTGCTGGCTAGCGACCTGTTACCCGCGATCGGCCTTGGTCTTCCCTGGCAGCCGGTGTTTCATGCGGTTGAGATGCATGTCGTGCCGCAGCGTCTGTACGGCTCGATTCTGGAAAATTACACGCTGGTCGCGGTGCCGTTCTTCGTCTTCATGGGCGTCATGCTGGAGCGCTCCGGCCTGGCCGAAGATTTATTGCAAACCATGGGCCGCCTTTTCGGCCGCCTGCGTGGCGGGCTGGCAATCTCGGTGGTACTGGTGGGTGTCCTGCTGGGTGCCNCCACGGGGGTGGTTGGNGCTTCGGTGGTGACNATGGCGGTACTTGCGCTGCCGGTGATGCTGCGTCAGGGCTACGATCCCCGCCTGGCGGCCGGCACCATCGCGGCCAGCGGCACGCTCGGTCAGATTATTCCGCCAAGCCTGGTGCTGATCGTTCTCGGCGATCAGATGGGGGTCAATGTGGGCCAGCTGTTTGTTGGCGCCATCGTGCCCGGCCTGCTGCTGGCGGCACTGTATATCGCCTGGAGTGTGTCCGAGAAGGCCTGTCCGTTTCCCTGGCGTAACCAGGCATTCTGCTGCTGCAGACCAAGGCCGAAGGGCAGAGCGGTGAAGAAACCGTGAGCCGGTGACTTGCCGATCTGATAATACGGTGCGGTATGGCCGATGGGGAAGGCGCCGGAGGCCACCGCGTCGTAAACCTCCATCGCGCCGACCCGGGCACCGGCCGGATGGACCCGGCAGCGCACGGTTCCGTCGCTGACCGCTTCCAGTCGCTCCGCAAAGTAGCGCGCCGTGCCAAACAGGTTGTCCAGGGCCGCTGGCCAGGCCGTGACCAGTTCCAGCTGTAGCGGGCGGCCGGCGGTGTGGCCGATCATCGGCGCGGCTAGTGGTGCCGCGGCGGCGGGACCCAGCAGTTGACGACGTTTCATGCGAGACCTCTTCTGACGGCCCGTTTGGAATCGGTCAGCGGTCCCCTTGGGACGCGTGCCTTACCGTTGGCGGGCGCTGGTCAGGCGGTCGCTTTCCCTTGCCGAGCCTGATCCATCTGTGCCTTGGCGTCCCGCAGTGCCGTGCGCAGGCCTTCCTCTATCACCGGGTGATAGAAAGGCATCTCCAGCATTTCCGGGATGGTCAGTTCCTGCTGGTGCGACCATGCCAGCAAATGCGCAAGGTGCTCAGCACGTGGCCCGATCATCTCTGCCCCAAGAAAACGTTCACTGTCCGGGTCTGCGTAGACATGCAGCAGGCCGCGATTCTGGGCCATGACGCGACTGCGCCCCTGATTACCGAAGTCGACTTCCCCGATCACGAAACGAGACCCGTCGAGTTCGGCGTGGGTATCGCCTATCAGTGCGATCTGAGGGTCGCTGAAAACAATGCTGATCTTCGAGCGCCGGTGTCCAGGGCGGACATCGGGCATGCTGGCAGCATTGCTGCCGGCGATATCCCCCTCGTCCGCGGCCTCATGCAACAGTTCGAGCTCGTCATTGACGTCCCCGGCAATGAAGATATGGCTGTCGCCACATTGCATTGTCTGCTGGTCGAACACCGGTACGCCCCGATCGTCCAGTTTCAGCCCGCTGTTCTCCAGTGCCAGTTTCTCGACGTTGGGGGTTCTGCCGGTGGCGGCGATCAGGTAGTCGAAGCGTTCTTCGATAATCTGGTCGCTGTCTGCCCGGAAGCGAAGTACGACCTGGTCGCCGTCACGCTCGACGGACTCCACCGAAGCGTCGGTGTGAAGCGCGAACTCGGCGCTGAAAATCTCCTTTGCGAGTCGACGCAACGCCGGATCGCTGAGCGGCCCCAACGACCCGCTGCGGCCAAACATGCGTATGCGCACGCCGAGGCGATGCAGTGCCTGCCCCAGTTCCAGGCCAATTATGCCGGGACCGAACACCGCTGCCGAGCCCGGCAGTCGCTGCCAGGAGAAGATGTCGTCGTTCACCACAAGGCGATCTCCGGCCGCTTCGAACATGGCCGGGCGGCTTGGGCGAGAACCGGTGGCAATGACGATCCGTTCGGCCTCGACGCGGGTGTGCTCGTCTATTTGCAGCGTCTTCGGGTCGAGGAACCGGGCGTAGCCGTTGATCCGGTCCGAGGCGGGAATTGATTCAGTGGATTCCACAACAAAGCCGACGAAGCGATCGCGTTCACTGCGGACCCGTCGCATGACCGCTGCGCCATCGATCATGACATCGCCCGGCCGCACGCCAAAAAGGGGCGCTTCACGGGCATGATGAGCCGCCTCGGCGGCAGCGATCAGCAGTTTGCTCGGCATGCAGCCGACCCGGGCACAGGTCGTGCCGTAGGGGCCGCCCTCGATCAGGACCACCCGATCCTTGAGTTTGCGCGCCGCGCGGTAGGCACTTAGCCCAGCCGAGCCGGCCCCGATCACTGCCACATCGACTGTTCGCGTCTTCATTCACTCTTCTCCAGACTGCACACCAACTGCTCGCCGCACCCGGACGATGGGTGGCATCGTTTTCTCGGTTCGATGCTCGCCATGCTCCATCAGACAGTCCTGACGGGCAGGGGTCGCGGGATTGGTCGGACGGATTCTAGGGAAACACTGATTTATTCGCACGCCTGCGTTGGAGTCCGCATTTTTTCCGAGGCAAGACGCGCTGTGCAGCGCCGCAGTCGCTCTGCGGCCAAGCAGCGCAACGCAGCAGTCGGGAAAAATGCGGCCCAACCCAAGGGGCCCGGCCGGTTTTGGTCCCTTGCGGCGTTGCGCCACCGGCCCGGTAGCTATGGCTACCGAACCGGCACCGCGCCTTGCCAGATGACCAAAACCGGTCTCGGGCGCAGACGCGGGAATAAATCAGTGTTTCCCTAGGCCGCGTTGGCTCGCCCAAGATGGGCCTCCAGCTCGTCACTGCCGCCAATATGCCGACCACCTATGAACACCTGAGGCACGGTGGTCGCGCCGGAAACCCCGCGCAGCGCCCGCGCAGTGATGCCATTGCCGACCGGCACCTCCTCGTAGACTACGCCGTTCGCTGCCAGTAATTCCTTGGCCCTGGCACAGAACGGGCAATCGGGCTTGGTGAAGATCGTGACCGCCTCCGGTGCCACCGCGCGGGCGTTGATGTAATGCAGCATGGTGTCGGCGTCGGAAACCTCGAACGGGTCGCCGGGAACCTGGGGTTCGATGAACATCTTCTCGATGATGCCGTCGCGCACCAGCATGGAATAACGCCAGGAGCGTTTCCCAAAGCCAAGTTCATTCTTGTCCACCAGCATACCCATCGCGGCCGTGAATTCGCCGTTGCCGTCCGGCAGCAGGCGCACCTGGTCGGCGTTCTGCTGCAAGCCCCATTCCCGCATGACGAAGGCGTCGTTCACCGACAGACAGACGATCTCGTCCACGCCATTGGCGTGAAACACCGGTGCAAGTTCATTGTAACGCGGCAGATGGGTGTCGGAGCAGGTCGGCGTATAGGCGCCAGGCAGTGCGAACAGGACGACGGTCCTGCTGCGAAAGATGTCCTCGCTGCTGACGTCCAGCCAGTCGTTCTCGGTGCGGGTGCGGAACGTCACGTTCGGGACCCGCTGGCCCTCACAGTTGGCGGGCATAACGAAATCCTCCGATCAAAGCGCCAGATTCTGTGGCAGGATCCCCTGATGCTGCGGCATTGTATAGTTGACGATCCAGGCTCAGTAAATAGAAAATCATCTATGTTTCCTCCTGCCATGATTCTCTACAGTTATCGTTTGCCGGCTGGACATGCTTGCCTGGCGAGCGCACTGCGCTGATGGATGCACTGGGACCCCGCCAACTGGAGCCCGATGCCTGGCACCGCTGGATTACCGAAGCCCTGGCCCTGTTGCTGCGACGCCCCGGCCGCTGGATCCTCTGGACGGTCGGCATTCTGCTGCTTGCCTGGGTTGCCCAGCAGAGCCGCTGGGATTGGTTCCGGCAAGGTGCCTTGCTGTTTCTCGCACCCATCAGTCTGACGGTCTTCGTGCGCATCGCGCTGTACGCGGATTATGGCCAACCCGCGCAGAGCGGTGATTTCCTGCCCGATAATCGTGACTGCATGCTGGCTCTAGGGCTGGCGGCCATGGTGTTCGCCCTGCTCGGGCTGTTCGGCTCCAGTTGGCAGCCGGCCATGGTGGCGTTCCAGAACCTGCTCATCGAGTTTGGCCTGTACGAGCCGGTGTCGCCGGAGGGTATGCCGGCGCCGCCACTGCTGGCCCACGCCCTGCTGGGCCCGTTGCTGATCCTGGGTGGCCTGATCGGGTTGGCACTGGTGGCGGTTCTGGGCCTGATGCTGCTGTTCGGCCAATGGTTTCTATTGCCAATGCTGGTGCTCCACCGGCCGCCGGTTGCGCCTGCTTTTGCGGCCAGTATCCAGGGATGCCGCCTGAACCCGGTGCCGGTGAGCGGCATGCTCGGGGTTCTGCTGATCGGCCTGGCTGCCGTGTTGCTGAGTCTCGGCTGGCTGGCGCCGGTAATGCTGCCGTATTTCGGCGCGTTGCTGTATGTCGCATATCGCGACGTTTTCCTTGGTCGTTCGGAGAATCAGTCCGTGCGGGTGGATGAACCCGCGCCGGCCGGCTTTGCCTAGTCGCTGCTCAGCGTCTCCCAGCGAGTAAAGGCAGCGTCCAGTTCCCGTTCCAGCACCGCCAGCCGGTCAGTGGTTTCACTGATGCTGGCCTGATCCTGTTGATAGAACGCGGGGTCGGCCAGCCGCTCGCTCAGCGCAGTCTGCTCGGCCTCGAGGGTCTCGATCCGGTCGGGCAGGGCATCCAGTTCGCGCTGGTCCTTGTAGCTCAACTTGCGCGCACTGCTCCGGCTGGATGATGAAGCGTCCGCTTTCGCCGACGGCCCGGCTTTTTGTCCGCTGCCGGAGCGCGGGCTCGGCCTCGCCCGTTGCCGCAGCCAGTCGCTGTAGCCGCCGACATACTCCCGCAAGCGACCCTGGCCCTCGAAAACCAGCGAGCTGGTAACAACGTTATCGAGAAACTCCCGGTCGTGGCTGACCAGCAGCACGGTGCCGCTGTACTCCACCAGACGGGCCTCCAGCAGTTCCAGCGTCTCCATGTCCAGATCATTGGTTGGTTCATCCAGGACCAGCAGGTTGGCCGGTCGGCAGAAAAGGGCGGCCAGGACCAGACGATTGCGTTCGCCGCCGGACAGGGCCGTGACCGGACCACGGCATTGGGCCGGACTGAACAGGAAATCCTGCAGGTAACTGATGACGTGCCGGCTGGCACCATCCACGGTGACGTTTTCCGAGCCGCCGCTGACGTTATCCATGACACTGAGTGACGGATCCAGCGCGCTGCGCAGCTGATCGGCATAGGCGATTTCCAGCTTCGTGCCGTGTCGTACCTCACCCGTCTGCGGTGCCATCCGCCCCAGCAGGATCCGCAGCAGGGTGGTCTTGCCGCAACCGTTGGGACCGATAACACCGACCTTGTCACCACGCAGGATGACGGTACTGAAATCCTCGAACAGGACGCCGTCGTCATAGCTGTGGCCGATGGCGTTGGCCTCGATCACCAGCCGGCCGCTTCGCGCCGCCGATTGCATGCTGAAGTCGGCACGACCCACGACCTGGCGCCGCTCGCGGTACTCCTCGCGCATGGCCTTGAGGGCGCGCACGCGACCTTCGTTCCGCGTGCGGCGGGCCTTGATACCCTGTCGAATCCAGACCTCTTCCTGTTGCAGCTTCTTGTCGAAACGTGCCTGCTGCTCCGACTCGGCATGCAGGGCCTGCTCCTTGCCCCGCAGGTAGTCGGCGTAATTGCCGGGCCAGCTGGTGAGCTTGCCGCGGTCCAGATCCAGGATCCGGGTCGCCAGTCGCCGGATCAGGGCCCGGTCATGGGTAATGAAAAGCACGGTGCCGGCGTAGCTGGATAAGAAATCTTCGAGCCAGCCGATGGTTTCTATGTCCAGATGGTTGGTGGGTTCATCGAGCAGCAGCAGATCCGGTTCGGTGACCAGGGCCTGGGCCAGCATGACGCGCCGCTTCATGCCGCCGGAGAGGGTGCCGAATTCAAGATCCGGTTCCAGCCCCATGCGCGAGAGCACGGTGTCCACCCGCTGCTGCATGGACCAGCCATCCCGGGCCTCCAGTTCCTGCTGCAGCGTTTCCAGGCGCGACCAGTCCTGCTCTTCGCCCGAGCCCATGGCTGCGGTCAGCGCGTGATAGCGGCTGATCAGAGAACCGATATCGCCCAGGCCATCAGCCACCACATCCAGGATCCGACGACCGCCGGCGTCCGGCACCGCCTGCACCAGTCGCGCCACACGCAGGCCATCCCGGCGCACGATCTGTCCATCGTCCGGCTGCAAGTCTCCGTTCAGCACCTTGAACAGGGTTGATTTGCCGGCACCGTTGCGGCCCACAAGGCAGACCCGCTCGCCGGCTTCGATGGAGAAACCGGCCTGATCGAGGATCGCGTGGCCTCCATAGCTGACGGTGATGCTGTCGCTGCGTAACAAGGCCATGATCAGTAGTGGGGCGGGGGTTCATGGGCATCGCCGTCGGCGACCCCGGTGGCACGTTCCATGTCCTGCAGGCGCTGCAACAGCTGTGTATGCGCGCCTTGCAGAACCTCGAAGGCCCGGTCCCGCTCCAGCAGTAAACGGCTGATTTCGTCGAGGCCAGACTCCAGATGGGTCAGGCGGATTTCAAGTTCGGTCAAGCGGTCCTCGGTGTTCATGTGTCGTCTCTCGCCTGTTCCAGTTGCTGCATGCGCTCCATCCAGTCTTCCTCGAGCTGCTCCAGACGTTGCTGAATCTTGCCCTGCTGTTGCAGCAGCGCCTGCAACTCGTCGCCGCGCCCGGCATCATACAGCTCCGGGTCGGCAAGGCGGGTGTTCAGTGTCTTCTGTTCCTCGCTCAGGGTCTGTTGCTCGCGCTCGAGTTTCTGCACCGCCTGCCGCAGTGGTGCCAGTTCCTTGCGCCGCTGGGCCGCCTGCTTTCGTCGATGACGCCGCTCGCCTGCGCTGGCCGCGGCCGGCATCCTGGCCGTGTCGGTATTGCCATTCGCCGAACTGCCGCGCCGCGCGTCCGCCAGCCAGCGGGCGTAGTCATCCAGGTCGCCATCGAACTCGGTCAGCCGACCGCTGCTGACCAGCATCAGGCGGTCCGTGGTTGTCCGCAGCAGGTGGCGGTCATGGGCGATGACCACCAGAGCACCCTCGAAATCCTGCAGTGCGACGCTGAGCGCCTGACGCATGTCGAGATCCAGATGGTTGGTCGGTTCGTCGAGTAACAACAGATTGGGTCGCTGATAGACCAGCAGGGCGAGCACCAGGCGCGCTTTCTCGCCACCGGAGAACGGCGCGCAGGCGGCGGTCGCCATATCGCCCTGAAAGCCGAAGCCGCCCAGGTAATTGCGCAGCTCCTGCTCGCGGGCCCGGGGGTCCAGGCGCTGCAGGTGCAGGAGTGGACTGGCCGCCGGATCAAGCTGCTCCACCTGATGCTGGGCGAAATAGCCGATCTCCAGTTGCTGGGCCGGCGTCTGCTCACCGGCCAGCAAGGCTTGCTCGCCGGCCAGCAGGCGGAGCAGGGTGGTCTTGCCGGCGCCGTTGCGGCCCAGCAGACCGATTCGGTCCCCCGGCTGCAGGTTCAGATTGAGGTCGTGCAGCAGGGGTGTGTCATTGTAGCCGACCGCGCCATCGCGCAGCACCATTAACGGCCGGGGCAGCACCCTGGGTGTGCGAAAGCTAAACCGGAATGGGCTGTCGACGTGAGCGGCAGCGATGGTTTCCATGCGTTCCAGGGCTTTCAGGCGGCTTTGCGCCTGACGCGCCTTGTTCGCCTGCGCGCGAAAGCGGCGTACGTACTTTTCGATATGTGCGATTTCACGCTGCTGCTTTTCGTGGGCGGACTGCTGTTGCTGCAATTGCTCGGCGCGCTGCCGTTCAAACTCGGTGTAGTTGCCGGTGTAGTCGAACAGTTGCTGATGTTCGAGGTGCAGGATGCGGCCACATACCGCATCCAGCACGTCCCGGTCATGGGAGATCAGCAGCAGCGTCCCCGGGTAACTTCGCAGCCAGTCCTGCAACCAGAGCACCGCGTCCAGGTCCAGGTGGTTGGTGGGCTCGTCCAGTAGCAGGAGATCGGAGCGGCACATCAGTGCCTGGCCCAGGTTGAGCCGCATGCGCCAGCCGCCGGAGAAGTCCGTCACCGGGCGGAATTCGTCACCGGGCGGAAACCCCAGGCCGTGGATCAGCTGTGCGGCCCGCGAACGGGCACTGTAACCTCCGATCTGCTCCAGCCGACCGTGCAGCTCGCCGAGCCGGCTGCCTTCACCGGCGGTTTCCGCCTCCGCGATCTGCTGTTCGATGCGGCGTAGCTCGGCGTCACCGTCCAGCACGTAATCCAGGGCCGGACGTGAATCCGCAGGGGTATGCTGAGCGACGTGCGCCAGAACCAGCGACGCAGGCAGACTGCATTCGCCCTGATCCGCACTGAGTTCGCCACGGATCAGGGCAAACAGGGTGGATTTGCCGGTGCCATTGGCACCAACCAGACCTACCCGCTCGCCGGCGTGCACGGTGACCGTGGCGTCTGCAAGCAGCAGCTCGCGACCCCGGCGCAATGATAGATTGACCAGATTCAGCATGGCGCGAAGTCTACCAGTGCCGGACCGGCGGTGGGACGGCCGCCGCGCAATCGGTATCCTCTGACCTCATGAATGATCAGCACACGCCATCGCCGCCAGCTCCATCGACCCCCGAAAGCGCCCCGACCCAAGCCGCAGCGCCCGGTGGGGCCGATCCCCGGGAGGTCCTGCATCGGGTTTTCGGTTACCGAAATTTCCGGCCACTGCAGGGCGAGATTGTCGCCTGGCTGCTGCAGGGGCGCGATGCCCTGGTGATCATGCCCACCGGTGGCGGCAAGTCCCTGTGTTACCAGATTCCTGCACTGGTCCGTGACGGCACCACGATTGTGGTATCGCCACTGATCGCGCTGATGCAGGATCAGGTGGACGGTCTGGTGCAGGCGGGGGTTCGCGCCGCGGCACTGAATTCGAGTATGCCGGCAGAGGAGCAGCGTCGCATCGAGACGGCCCTGTGTGCCGGCGAACTGGATCTCCTGTACATGGCGCCGGAACGCCTGCTGACCGGGCGCACGCTGGATCTGCTGGAGCGGGTGCCGTTGTCCCTGATTGCCATCGACGAGGCCCACTGTGTCTCCCAGTGGGGGCATGATTTCCGACCGGAATACCTCAAGCTGGCCCTGCTCGCGGAGCGGTTCCCCGCGGTGCCGCGGGTCGCGCTGACCGCCACCGCCGACCGCCGCACCCGGGACGAGATTGCTATGCGGCTGGGGCTTCGCGAGCCGGGCTGGTTTCTTGCCGGCTTCGATCGTCCGAATATCCACTATGCGGTCCAGGAAAAGAACAATCCGCGTGAGCAGCTGCTTGCTTTCATTCGCAGTCGCCACGCTGGCGATGCAGGTATTGTCTACTGCATGAGCCGACGCCGGGTCGACGACACGGCCGCGGCGCTGGAGGCGGCAGGAATACCGGCGTTGCCCTATCACGCGGGCCTGTCCAGTGAAACCCGGGAGCGGAACCAGCAGCGGTTTCTGGCCGATGAAGGCCTGGTCATGGTCGCCACCATCGCCTTCGGTATGGGCATCGACAAACCCAATGTGCGGTTCGTCGCTCACCTGGATCTGCCGCGCAGCCTCGAGGCCTACTATCAGGAAACAGGTCGCGCCGGCCGTGACGGTCTGCCCGCCGACGCGTGGATGGTTTACGGCTTTCAGGACGTGATCATGCTGCGGCAGATGCTGCAGACCTCCACTGCGGAAGAAAACCAGAAGCGCATCGAGGCCAGCAAGCTCGAGGCCATGCTCGGCTTCTGTGAGATCACCGCCTGCCGGCGACAGCATCTGCTGGGCTATTTCGGCGATACCCTGGCCGAGCCCTGCGGCAATTGTGACACCTGCCTCGACCCCCCAAAGACCTGGGACGCCACCGAGGCGGCCCGCAAGGCCCTGTCCTGTGCCTACCGCACGGGCCAGCGCTATGGCGTCAATTACCTGATCGATGTCCTCACCGGCAAGACCACCGAGCGCATTCGCGAGCAACGGCATGAGCGGCTGAGCACCTTTGGTATCGGGCGGGAACTGGACGCGCGAGGCTGGCGATCCGTGTTCCGTCAATTGGTGGCGCGCGGTCTGCTCACTGTCGATGCCGAAGGCCATGGCTCGCTGCGGCTGACGGACCAGTGCCGCGCATTGCTGCGCGGTGAAACCCGGCTGGAGCTGCGCGAGGATCGGCGTCGGGGCAGCGGTCGCCGTGGTCGGGAGCGCGGTGTCGTCGATGCCCGGAGCCAGCAGCTCTGGGATGCGCTGCGTGCCTGCCGGAAACAGCTCGCGGACGCCCAGGACGTGCCTCCGTACCTCGTTTTCCACGATGCCACCTTGATGGAAATGCTCGCCGCCAGGCCCCGGAACGAGGCCGAACTGGCCGCCATCAGCGGCGTTGGCGAGACCAAGCTGGCGCATTACGGGGCGGCCTTCCTGGCAGTGCTTGCGGCGCATGGCGAAGAGCGGGGTGCGCCCTCAGAGACCATCGAGGAGACGCGGCAGTTGTTTGCCGTCGGTATGGACGCCGGGGCCATCGCCCGCCGGCGCGGCCTCGCGGAGGCGACGGTCTATCAACACCTGGCGGCGCTTGTTCGGCGAGGGGATGTCGCGCTGGCAGAGGCCACCGGGCTGCCGGCGAAGGAGCTCGATGCAATCCGCGATGTGTTGCTAGCCGACAGCGGTGAGCCGAAGGGGCGGCTGAAGCGTGCCTTCGAGGCGCTGGAGGGGCAGATCGGCTATGGCATATTGCGCTGCGTCTCGGCCGATCTGGAGCGCCTGTCGGACTGATCCGATTCATCGATCTGCGCGTCCTCCAGTGCCGCTGCCAGGCGCTCGGAGATTCTGCGGACGGCAGATTCCAGCGCCCTGTTTGCCGCGCTCACGCCGCCTTCCGGACTGTCCGACTCGGCGGCCTCGGTGAGCGCGATTCGCTCGCTCAGCAGGATATCGCGCCCGCGGCGGTCCAGCAGTCGAAAACGCAGATCCAGATGCACCTCGCTGGGCTCCATTCGGAAATCCTGTTCCAGTCGCGCCAGTTCCACGTCCAGACGGAATCGCGTGGCGATACCGGCGGTGGCGTCGACTACATGCTCGAATGGCCCCAGCGTTTGCAGCCCGTCAATCAGAGCCGGGTGAATCATGCGTGCCGGCCGGTCGGTCCAGCGGCTGTGGGCGAAATACTCCAGTTCATGGGCTGACCGGCGGTAGGCCATGGCACTGGTGTCATAGCCGGGTTGTACCTCCAGGCGTGAGACGCTGAGCGAACCCTGGCGGTCTTCGGTCCGAGCCGCTTCCAGCTCACCCAGAACCAGTTGATAGGTGCGCTGATGCACCTCGCCACGCTGGGCCAGAGTGCAGGCACTCAGCGTCAGGGTGCAGATCAGGAGCAGGGTAATGGACAGGCTTTGATGCATGCTTATTCCTCGCCGGGCCCGGCCGGGCGTGGTGGTCGGCCGTAGAGCAGAATGCTCGGGTTCTCGGACAGTTCTTCGGTCAGTGAACCCATGCCATCGGCCAGGCTTTCCAGTTCCCGCAGCAGCGCCGCCAGTTGGGGTAGTGTGGTGGCGGTTACGTCCTGCAGGCTCTCGGAGCCCTCACGGGTTGCTACGCCGATGTCCTCACCGGCGCGGGCGATCACCTGTGCCGTTTCCTCGACGCCGGCCAGGGTGCGGTTGAATTGCTGCATGGCCTTCGGCAATTCGGTGCTGATCTCACGGCTCAGACGGCTGCCGTCTTCCATCATGGCGCCGGCGCGTTCCATCATACGGTCGATCTGTTGGCTGCTGTCGGCCATTTGTCGACTCATGCGCTCGACGTGGTTCAACGTCGCAGTCAGTTGTTCCAGATTGTCATCCTCGAGCAGTTTTTCGATCTGAACACTGATACGGTCCAGTGACCCCAGGCCTTCCTGCAACGCCGATTCGAGCTGTGCCATCAGCGACGGTGTGGTGCCAAGTACTGGATAAGGCTCGCCTTCCGGCGTCTTCGGTGGCGGTGCCTCCGGCGAGCCACCGGTAAGTTCCAGATGGGCGACCCCGGTCAGGCCCTGCGTGTTGAGGCGCGCCTTGGTGTCGGCGCGCAAGGGCGTGTCGGTTGCGATATCGACGGTGATGCGAACCCGATCCGGGCGCTCCTCGTCGAGGCCGATGGTGCGTACCTGACCGACGTTGACGCCACGGTAGCGGACGGTGGCATTGGGGCTCAGACCGGTCACTGATTCGGTGGCAAACACCGTATAACGATCGTATTCCCGACCGCTGAGATCAGCGCTCAGCCAGAGACCGGCGCCCAGCAAGGCTGCGGACAGGATGATCACAAACAAGCCAACAACGGCGTAGCCGACGCGGGTCTGCATCAGTTTGCTCTCCTGTTCTGGGTGCGGGCACTGCTGAAGTAACGCTGGATATCAGTCTGCGGAGACTTGATCAGTTCGGCAACCGGGGCCACGGCGACAACCCGTTTCTCGGCCAGGAAGGCGACCCGGTCGCTGGCCTGCCAGAGCGTATCGGGGTCATGGGTAATCATGACCACGGTCAGTCCCAGCAATTCCTTCAGTTCCAGCACCAGTTCATCGAATGCTGCGGCGCCCACCGGGTCGAGGCCGGAGGTGGGCTCATCCAGAAACACTATTTCCGGGTCCAGGGCCAGGGCCCGGGCCAGAGCTGCACGCTTGACCATGCCGCCGCTGAGTTCCCTGGGGTATTTGCCGGCGGCCGTCGATGGCAGACCAGCCATGCGGATGCGCAACATGGCCAGTTCCTGAATCGTCGCGCGGCCCAGCCGACTGTGCTCCAGCATTGGCAGCATGACGTTCTCGAGCACGGTCATGGCGGTGAACAGGGCGCCTTGCTGGAACAATACGCCCACCCGCTCGCGGACCCAGCGCAGATCCTCGGCCCGCGGCCGGGTGAAGTCCCGGCCCAGCAGTTCGATGCGGCCGACCCGGGGTGGATCGAGCAGAATCATCTGCCGTAGCAGCACGGTCTTGCCGGTGCCACTTCCGCCGACGATGGCGAGAATCTCGCCACGGTTGACGTCCAGATCCAGTTGGTCGTGCACTACCGTGTCACCGAACTGGGTTCGCAGTCCCTGGACGCGAATGATTGGTGGTTCCGACATCGGCCCTACAGTCCCACCAGGTTGAAGATGATGGAGAACGCGGCATCGGCGACGATCACCAGAAAGATGCTTTGTACCACGCTCCGGGTGGTGGCCTTGCCTACCGCCTCGGCGCTGCCCTGGACCGCGAAGCCATGGTGACAGCTCACGGCCACGATGATCGCGGCGAACACCGGCGCCTTGATGATGCCGACCCAGAAACTACTGGGCGCGATGGCCTCGGGCATGCGGTTGAGGAAATCCGTGAAGCTGACATCGAACATGGTGTGTGCGACCACCATGCCGCCCATGATGCCGAGCGCATCGGCGAACATTGTCAGCAGTGGCATCGCGATCAGCAGGGCCAGCAGCTTTGGCAGCGCCAGTATTTCCAGTGGTCCGATGCCCAGCGTGCGCAGGGCATCGGTTTCTTCGGTAATGCGCATCGTGCCGATCTGCGCCGCGTAGGACGATCCGGTTCGGCCGGCAACAATGATTGCGGTCATCAGCGGCGCCATTTCCCGCAGCATCGTGATGGTCAGCAGGTCGACAATCAGGATGTTGGCACCGTATTGTTCCAGCGGTGCGCCACCCTGATAGGCGATGACCACACCGGTCAGAAACGCGAGCAAGCCGAGAATCGGAAGGGCATGCACGCCAGCCTGCTGGATTTCACCCACTACCTGCTTCCAACGCAGGCCGAACGGCCGCAGCAGGCGGGGCAGGGCGTCGCTGGCGAACTCGCCGAGGAAGGTGAGGAAGGCAAGGCTCTGGCTCAGGACTTCCAGCGTGGCCTTGCCCAGGGAAGCCAGGGGTCCGTAACGGATCGGCGATGGCGCCGGCTCCGGATCCCGGTGTTCCTCGACCAGTTCCAGCAACGCCGCATGGCGTGGCTGGAGGCCCCTGAACGCGGGCCTGCCGGGAAGCCGTTCCTGCAACTCCAGCAGCAACATCGCACCGGCCGTATCCAGACGGCGGATCGCTGACACATCCAGGGACCACTGGCGGCGCCGGTTGCCGCGCCGCGGCTTGGTCAGCCCACGGGTCAGATGTTCCAGGCTCCAGTCTCCCTCGCAGCGCATGATTGAAGCATCGCTGTCTGTGATGATGCGGGCAGGCAGATCGGATTCGGGCACTGCTATTCTCTCGGGCTGGGACGAAACGAGATTCGCAAACTAGCATATAGCGGGTTCAGGAGGTGTATGACACAGGCCCGACCAGGAGGGATGGACGGACGCCAGTCGGTGATCGACCTGCATTGTCATTCCCGTGCCTCGGACGGGCATCTGGCACCGGCCGAGGTGGTAGCGCGGGCTGCCGGCCAGGGCGTTCGCGTGCTTGCGCTGACCGATCATGACACGCTGGCCGGCGTGGCCGAGGCCGCGGCAGAGGCGGATCGCTGCGGCATCAGCCTGATTCCGGCAGTGGAGTGCTCCTGCACCTGGCAGGGGCGCGAGTTGCACATCGTCGGTCTGGCCGTGGATCCGAATGCACCGGCGTTGCAGGCGCAATTGCGCAATGCTCGAGATGCCCGCTGGCGGCGCATGCAGCGGATTGCGCAGAAACTGGCGGCGAAGCGAATACCGGGGGTTTTCGAGGAGGTGGTTGCCGCGGTTGGTGACGGCATGCCCACCCGTGCCCATGTCGCGCGTGTGCTGTACGCATCGGGTCACGTGCACTCGCTGCAGCAGGCGTTTGACCGCTATATCGGACGCGGTAAGCCCGCCTGGTGCCGGGCCGACTGGCCGACCATGGAAGATTGTGTGGCCGCCATCCGTGAGGCCGGAGGGCAGGCCGTGCTGGCGCATCCCCTGGCTTATGGCATGACCGGCGCCTGGCTGCGTCGGACCTTGATGGCATTCGGTGATGCCGGAGGTGAGGCTGTGGAGGTTGTCTGCGGCAGCAGTGACAGGCAGGCCGTGCTGACCGCCACGGGTCAGGCCCTGCGTGCCGGCCTCAAGGGCTCGGTTGGCTCGGATTTCCACAATCCGGAGAATCCGTGGATCGAGTTGGGCCGACTGCGGCCGTTGCCGCCAGCAGTCATTCCGGTCTGGCATGACTGGTCGCTTCAGATTGATTGATACGGGCCTGGTACAACCACGCGATACGCCCAACGGGAGTTGGATCTATGCAGCAACAGGATGAGCTTGACCCGGCCGTGCGCCGGTTCATTGAAGCGGCCGTGGATAGCGGTCAGGTCTGGGGTCTGCTGGATGATGAAGGCTGGGCGCTGACCCCGGCCGCGGATGACGAGACCGTCATGGTGCTGCCGCTCTGGTCTGCAGAGGCGGG
>SL_7KL_010_BRINEDRAFT_10000619_pt1 | contig 16834 bp, 9 predicted proteins | sample SodLak_010_BRINE_FD_10663 | JGI IMG/M metagenome (IMG submission 10663)
GTCGGTTCAACGAGCCGGAGCGCCGGGCGATCGAGGTCGTGACCGACGCCGCCGGAATGCGTTTGTCGTCGCTGGACTCGACACACGGGGCGAACGCACCGATCGTCTTCGATCTCGAGTGCCAGAGGCCGTCGCCACTCTTCCCGGACCTCCCGGAGGCCAGCACGATCGTCGTCGAACACGTCGCGTTGACCGGTACAGAGAGCTTTCACCTAACCGGCCGTATTGACGGCTCCACCGATGCGGCGTTTCGCGACTACGTCGCAGCGACGCCGGGCATTGAACTCGAAAGTATCGACTCGGTCGATAGAGACGTCCACGAGATTGCTGTGCGGATGAGAGATACACCGGACCGGTCGCTGGCCTCGGTTCGCGACGTACTCGTGCGGACAGACACGCAACTGAGCAGTGTCCGTTCTCGCCCGAACGCTGAAGTCTTGGAATTCTGGACCACGGACTCGAGGGTGATCGGTCGGGTCCGCGAGGAGTTGTCTGCCGTCTCCGACTCGTGTCAGCTCGTCTCGAAGCGCCATCTTTTCGGGTTATCCGGTAGACGCGACGAGTCGGCCGGGAATACAGACTTGACGAGCCGACAGCGGGAGATCGTCGAGACAGCGCTTCGACAGGGGTACTATGATGATCCGCGTGGTATCAACGGTGCCGACCTCGCCGATCGGTTCGACGTGTCCTCGTCGACGCTCCACCAGCATCTGCGCGCCGCGGAGTCGAAGATCATCCGCGGATTCTTCGAGTGACGAGCTGCCACCGACTGTTGCGAAGTTAAACACGGACATATCAGGCATTCTCTCCGTCTGGCATACATATCCGGGCGCAGAATTATCATCGCTCACGGAGCATCTGTCAGTATGAATCCTCCCCGCGATCGTGCGGCGCGAAATTCGACACCCCGCCGTTACCGCCACCCCCCCAACACGAGGAGGAGATTCCGCGTGAGTACCCGCTCGTTCGACCGGGCCACGATAGTGTACGAGTACCTGAACCGGTCAGATGATCTCACCGTGAGCGCAACGAGCGATGAACGCTCGTCGTGGGTCGATTCATCCGTCTATGCCGACGATTACGCGGACAGTCTAATCAAGCGGCTTCTTGACGCCGAGAGCCATCCCGATGACGCGTTCGAAGCCGTCTTACAGCCGTCGCCAGAAGCGATCGCTCCGGCGTTCATCGCTGACACTGGCGTCCAACCTGACGATGTCGTTGGCTTTGCCGCGCCAAGCTCTCAGCTGTTCGATGACTTGTTTTATGCCGTATACGCGGCGATGACCGAGAGCGGCGCCGTACTGACGACGAAGTACCCGCGCCACGAGGTACGCTCGCAACTCTCGACGGTGGATCCGACCGTCATCGACGCGACGCCGGGCGCGGAGACGGATGGCGGCGTTGACGTCGCGACGCCGGAGTCCCGACCGGTCCGGTGTGGTGACCTCACCTCGCTCGGTGTCGCCGCCGAACGGGCGACGACACGACTCGCGACGGATGACCGAACGGGGACGTTCGCGATCGCAACGATGACGCAGTTGCTAATGTATCACGACACGTCCGCGCTCGACAGGTTCCTCCACGAACTGGTCGGCCAGTGGCGGAATCAGGGTATTGGCGGGATCGTTCATATACCGCCGGACGGTGCCGTCAACGACGCCGACTGGTTTGGAGCGGCACACTTCGATTACGTCGTCGAAGCACGAACCAGTGACGTCCAGATAGAGGCGCGAGTATGCGGAAAGCGAGACGTCGCTCCCACGTGGCAGGTTCTCGGGTCGACGGTCAATTCGGGCGATGACGAGCCCTTCGCAAGAGTCGAGGCGGCCGCGTTCCGACGTGGCGTAGCTGAGACCGACCATGAGGCATCACAAGGGGATGTAGCCAGTGACACCGACCGGTGAATCCGGACCACAGGCCGGTTTCGTGTTAGTCGGTTACACGTTGCTGATGCTTGCCATTGGACTGCTGTTCTTCTTATGATATGACAACTTCCGTCTCGGGGCGCCGATGACTTCCTCTACGTAGCCGTCTACAGACCAGCAAAGAGAGTATCTCGGGGTCGTACGGAAATCAAGAATTTCCGTGATGATGAGACGCATTCAGCGTCTCGAACCACTTGACCCCGAGACGGTTCACGCGGACCGATATACAATGGAGTTTTCAGAGTACCTGTTCGGATGGCATCCGCTCTGCGTCGCGGGTTCCCGCTACTGTCGGAATCTGTAGGGTGACTTCGGTACCGAGATCAGTCACGTCGACGGCGACCTCGCCGCCGAGAACTGAAATCAACATACGGATCAGCCAGATCCCGACCCCCGAACCGTGCTGTAACGCCGTCTCCTCACCGGTAACCAGCGCCCCGCGTTCGATGTCTGGCATCCCCGGCCCGTCGTCGGCGACGGCGATCTGCAACCAACCGTCCTTCTCACGCCGTACTGAGACATCGACGTGTGGGTCCGCTCGGTCTCCCGCGACCACCGCGTTTTTCATCACCTCGGTAAGCGGGTGTACAACCCAACGTGAGACGGTCACGTCTGGAGCGTCAATGGAGACCGCGATCGTTGCGTCCGGGTGCTCATCCTGTGCCGTCGCGATCGCCGTTTCAGTGACAGTTCCGATGTCGGCAGCCGACTCGTCGCGTGGGATCTCCCGTATCGCTCGGTCGATCACCTGCATTTTATCGGTGATCCGTTCCCAGCCGTCAAGTATCCGCGTGAGTCGGTTGAGATGCTCTTGGCGACGATCAGGGTCCGGTTCCTCGGCGAGTATCGTCGTCCATCCAACGAGCTTATTTAAATCGTTGCGGATGTTGTGCCGGACGACCCGCTGGAGCACCTGTAAGTGCTGGCGCTGTCGCGTCTTCACGGTGATGTCGTTCCCCTCGACCGCGATCAACGTGATATCGCCGGCAGCGTTACGGATCGGCTTGAACGTTACGTCGAGACGGACGAGACCATCCGTGCCCTGTAGCTCCGCTTCGCTCCGCACGAACGTGCCGTCCGCTGCGCGGGTAACCGCCTCGCTAACGGTGAGTTCGGTGTCCGCATCGAGGCGTAGCCATCGAAACTCGTCAAACGGCTCACCGACCATGGCCGACCGATCGACACCGCTGCGTGCGACCAGCGCATCGTTCACGCCGGTCACAGTTCCGCTGGGACGGAGCAACGCGGTTAGCTGGTAGGGACTGTTGAACACCGCCTCCAGTCGCCGGACGTACTTCTCGCGTTCTGAGATATCGATGAACAGCACGTCAGTACCGACGACGGTGCCGTCAACGGTGCGCGGGATCGCCCGCAACAGACACGGGATCGTGTCGCCGTCCGCCGTCACGAGCGTGCGTTTTGTGAGCGTCAGATCACCGCTGAGCGCGCGGTTGTACCCGTCCGACTGAAGCGAGTCGGCCGAGTGAGCGTCATAAAACTCACTGAGCGGCTGACTGACCACCGTCTCGACCTCGTATCCCAACGCCTCACAGAACGATCGGTCACAGGTTTCGACGATCGCTTCGCCGTCGACGGCGCGAGTTTGAACGAACAGTAACGGGCCCTGATCGAACAATCTCGACGCCCATCGTACTCGCTCGGAGCGTGTCGTCGCGTCTCGCCCCATCGCCAGCACGCGGTCGGAACCGCCGTCGACACCGCGACATGCGGCGTGGATATCGATCCACGTGACCTCATCGTTTTCCGTGCTGACGCGGACCGTCTCGGCAGTCGCCTCGCCGGTCTCGATCGGGCGGCGCAAGGCGTCAGCGGCACGTTCGCGATCCTCCGGGTGAACTATTGCCTGCCACTCGTCTATCGTCGTCGGACTCGAACCGACCGTTTCCTGGAACGTCGCGTCTAATGTTACCGTGTTCGTGCTGAAGTCCCACTCGCCGATTCCCGTCTCCGTGCCGTTGAGGACGAGTTCCAGCTGATCGGTCCGCTCCGTGAGCTCTCTGACCAGCCGACGGTGCTCAGTGATATCGTGTTGAACGCCGATGTAGTTCGTCACGATTCCGTTTTCGTCTCGAACTGGCGTCACGGAGAGCTCCGCCCAGTACGGCTCACCCGCTGCGGTGTAGTTTCTCACCTCCGTCGTTATCGATCGCTCGGTCTCTATCGCCGTACGTATCCGTTTTGTCGTCTCCGAATCCGACCCGGGACCCTGGAGGAATCGCGGGTTTCGGCCGAGAGCATCCGACCGTTCGTACCCGGTTAGCCGTACAAACTCCTCGTTGACGTACACCAACGGGTTTCCTGGTTGGGTCGGGTCCGTAATCTGGATGCTGGTTCCTGCTTCGTCCAGTGCCAGCTCTTTGAGTTCGAGTTCGCGTTCCCGCGTCTCCCGCTCGGTCACGTCACGGACCGTACAGACTATGCGAGACGGGCCAACCATCGTGAGGGACAACTCAGCCGGGAACGTCATTCCGTCAGGTCGACTTCCCGTCACTCGTCCCTGCCAGTGACCGTCGTGGTCGAGCGCCTCGAACGCTTCCGCTTCGATCCGCGCCACTTCGTCCGCAGCGTACAGCGCTCGCCAGCTCTGACCGAGCAGCTGTTGTTTGCTGTCGAGCCCGTACATATCGACGTGAGTCTGATCGACATAGACGTACGTCTCGTCGTCGAGAACGGCAACCCCGTCGGCGGCGTCCTCGATAGCTTGCCGAAACGCGCCGAGTCGGATCTCCGAAGCGGTATTGCTCGGTAGGTCACGCCTCCGCTGAGAGCTAATCCGGTCGAGTGTCGTAGCGAGTGCGGCTCCCGCTCGGTCGAGTACGTCGCAAGCGGTCGCCTCGTCCAACGCGGCCGCATCGTCGTGACTCCACCCCACAGACAGCACGCGCTCAGAACCGATCGAGACGAACAGCTCTGTGCGTGGCAGCCAGTGGGTGTCGTCTGACGGTCTCGGTCCCGCTATCCCGTCGGTTCGAATCGGCGTCTCAGCTGTGACACACCGTTCGATAAGTGATGCGTCCGGTGGAGGGGCTCGGCATGACCGATCCGTCTCTCGTTCGGAAATAAGCGACGGCGCTGAGGCCGAGAGGTCCGGCGACCGTCCATCGTTTGAATCATTCTTGCGCCAGTCTCGGCGACGCCACACGGTAATCGCGGTGTCCCCCAACACGCCGCGAACCGTAGCTAATGTTCGATCAATTGCTTCTCTTTCCGTCGATTCGCCGTTGAGATCGACTGCCAGTTCGAACAGTGCGGCCCCGATTGGCTCGGTATCACTGATCATCAGTCCCTGTTGCCAGCGACTCAGCCGAAGACGACTGAGAGGTCACGTCGCCGATCCTTGTCTGAATACTCCAGAGCTGCTCCACCATCGCCCAAAGCGGATCGACGAGTTCATCATCGGACGTGTTGCTAGCGGCCGTCCGCACGTGCTCTTCAGCTTCGGCAAGCGCCGCCTCCGCAACCTCGAGGGCCGCTTCGGTCGATTGCTGTGCACGTGCATCCGCTGAGAGCCCGTACGGCGCAGGCCGCGTGCGGTACGCGTCCGCGTCGACTATCTCGATCCATCCGTCATGTGTTATCATTACGAACATATTGTCGTATCGAAACGAGAGCGTTCCCTCTTGCATACGCGTTGTGGAGCTATTCGGCCCTCCAAACAGGCAGTTGATCGCGTCAGCGTCGATGTACCTATCGAGGCGGCGGAGATCTTCACCGTCTGTGTTTCTAAACGCAGTGATAGCATCGAATACGGCGTCGAGTGCCGACATCGAACTTGCGGGATCGAATCGAGTTATGGAGGTGTCCGAGTTCACAACAGAAAGAATGACTGAATCGATATGTTTCGTTTCGCGGACTACTCAGGCTCTCACGGTTCGTACCTGATATGTACGTGTTTACCCGGCTCCAGAGCTGTTCACATACTATCATCCGGCGAAGTCGATGATCGAGTTGGTCACGACTCGATAGACACGAGCGGAGATCTGCGTGACTCGATGGTCCACTCGAGTCACGCGTTTTGCCTCTGACGTATTCCTCACTTCGGCGGTAATGTCAACCTATCCCCACGGTTGACAGGGTAAACTTAGTGGGATGTATCATAACTCGTGTGGCGGAGCACTTGGGTATTCAGCAGATCTATCGGACACTTGGGGTTAAGAGATCCAGTAGCAGAGCCGCTATTTTGTGACGGTGTAACTCGTGCTTGGAGCGGGGTGGAGCACAGCGGTCTCGTCGAGTTCGAATGTGACCCTGCTTGAATACAACTCAATAGCTCCGTGAACCGCCTCGGAGTCAAGTGGTTTGAGACGCTGAGCGCGTCTCGTTATTACTATTGACCTCAGTGAACTCGAACCGGGCCCCACCACCAGTCCGATCGACAATCGTAACCTGCCAGCCGTGCGCCTCAGCGATCTGTTTGACTATCGCCAACCCGAACCCGGTCCCATCACTCTCTGAAGTATACCCAGGGTCAAATACTTCCTTGCGGATGTCTTCAGGAATCCCTAAGCCAGTATCTTCCACATAGAACCCATGGTCATCGATCCGACCAACTCGAATTGTCACGTCCTCCCCACCATGTTCGACTGCGTTCCGGAATAGGTTCTCGAAGATGTGTTGCCTTGTTGCGAGTCCGATCAGCGGGCGGTTCAGTCGGTCTGCAAGTGATTTCGTGAAATTGACGGGGGAATTGGACGCTGTCTTGCGGTATGAGGTCGAAACGGCCGCTGGTGAAGCAGTGTAAGCATCTTGGCAAGCAGCACGTTGACAACCCAGACGAACCCGCTGCGCCGGAGGGCGACAGCGGGTTCGCCGAGTGGGTCCAAATCGCCTTGATTCTCATGCATACTGAACTCGACAAAAGCTTCCGCGAGACTGAAGCGTGGCTTAACGACTCTCTCGCTGTCCGTGAGGAACTGAATCTCGACAACTCGCCAGACCATACGACGCTGTGTCGCTGGGAGCAAGAGTACCAGATGCGTGAACTTCGCCGCCTGCTCCGCGCTTCGGCGGAGCAGGCGGGCTGGAGTGGTGAAGCTGCGATTGACGCGAGTGGCTTCCAGCGTGACCAAACCAGCTACCACTACCGCGACCGCGCGAACTATTCATTCCAGTCGATGAAGACCACGATCTTGATCGACGTGAACTCACTAGCGATCAAAGACGTTCATTTCACCACGCAGAAGGCGTGGGACGGCCACATAGGGATGCAGGTCTTCCGCCGGAACGCGGAAGACCTGCGTGTGTTATCTGCCGACGCGAACTACTCGTGGGGTGAGCTCCGTGAGGAGTGTCGCTCCGAATCAACGCGACCGTTGATCAAACACAGAGAGCAGACGCCGTTGCAGAAGGCGCACAACGCCCGGATGAATGAAGACTACAACCAGCGGTGGATGAGTGAAACCGGCTTCTCGCAGTTGAAGGAAGACGACGGCGAGAAGCTTCGCTCCCGGAGCTGGCACGGCCAGTTCCGGGAGCTGACACGGAAGTGCATCATCCATAACCTAACGCAGGCGGCGAGTTAGGGCTCGCCGCCTGCTCCCCCTTCTCCGGACGTATCCGGGAGAGGCATCGCCGTCGTCACCGGAACAACGGAGCAAGGTACCATAGTTTTGACTCATCAGCAATTGCTGTGATTGACAGCTACTGCATCTTCTGAGGTCGAAAAGCCATCTCTAACGCCGTGAAATTGTAGATCAGCAACCCCACCCCGATGCAGTCTTGCGTTCAACAAGGCAATTATATAACAAGATGAGTCCGGAACCCACGTCTCCCGACTACGGAGCCGACGCGTTCCTCGCGCGGCTGGCGATAGAAGGTCCAGCACCGATCCTCGCCGCAGAGGCCGCCACCGGAACCGTCGTGGCGGTAAACGAGGCTGCGACCGAGCTGTTCGGTCGCAACCGCTCTTCGCTTATCGGGATGCACCAGACCGAACTTCACCCTCCAGAGACTGAGACGCGCCATCAAGAAGGGTTTCAGGCAGTCCAAGACGGGCGGGAGAAACACGTCCGCGCCGACGCGGAGGAGCCGGTAACGATTCTGCGCGCCGACGGGTCGACGGTGCCCGTCGACGTGAGGTCAACGACGTTTACACACGCGGGCACCGAGTACGTCCTCGGAATCTTCCAAGACGCCAGCGAACGCATGGAGAACTTGGCTCGGCTCGAACAGCAGGCGGCCGCGATGGACCTGACGACCTCCGGTATCGCGTTATTAGACGGTGACGGTGAGTACACGTACCTCAACGACGCCCACGTCACGATGTTCGGGTACGACGACGCCGAGGAGCTGCTCGGCGGGACTTGGCGACAGATATACGCGGACGACGTCATCGAACGGATCGAGGCCGAAGTTCTCCCGGTCGTCGAGGAGACCGGGTCGTGGGACGGAGAGTTAGTCGGCGTCAAACGGGACGGCACGCCGATTACACAGCGCGTGTCGCTCGCACAGCTTCCCGACGGAGGAATCACCTGCGTGAACCTCGATCTCACCGAACAAGAACGCCGACTCCGTCGGCTTGAGGAGACACGCTCGCTCGCCGAAGAGCTGGGTCGGTATTGGCTGGCATTCGAGAAAGACGAGGAGTATCTCGAAGCCTCCGAGGTACGATTCCTCTCACCGATGCAAGTCGAGCGGAAATTCAATGACACTCAGCATGGGCTGGATGATTTCACCAATTGCGGAGAATCCGAACCAGAGCCGTAGCGTTCCCTAGTCGTTCCCGACTTCAGCGAACTCGCCGAAGTCACTCGTTTCATCGTTCAACGAGTTTCGAATCTCGTCTTCGTCCATAAACCGGAACTGTGAGGTCTGCACGTACTGTTCCTCTTGCTCAAAGCCAAGCCAATAGCGCCCCTTCGATTCTGCGACCCTCCCAGTCAGGTTACTCCCGGCGAAGATGTCCAGGACGATCGGCCGATCCAACGTACCGCGGTCCCAGTCGTCATACGGCGGATCGGGCGTGAGGAAGCTGATGAAGAACTCAGGGATCTGCCGAGGAAACCGAGCTGGATGATGGTCAAATCCGAACTCACGGCACATCCGAAGGTAATGCGTGTTGCTCGCAGTGTTTGATGCCTCAATCAAATTATCGGGTTCTGGACCACCCATTCCCAAAGTCCGAAGCAGGTCCCCTGCCGACAGATCTTCTGGGTCTTCATCCGAAATCAGCTCAAGGAATTCAAGGGCGGAGATCTCGTCCCAGCGATCAAGAACGCTCCGAGCTGAATGTCCCTCAATCAAGTTGTCAGGAATCGAGCCTTCATTTTTGTTGGCAAAGGATTCCGGGTCGATATCCCATCCCGAGCCTCGCTTGCCGTCATTGTACTCCCCTGTCTCTAACAGATTCTTGTGGCTCTCACTGTACTCCTGTAACACCCGCTGGTTGCTCGCCTCCGGCTGAGGGCGTTCACCATCCTTGACCGCCGAGTCCTTGTTGACCTCCTTCGAGAGCCACCAGATGTGGGTGACAGCGTCGGTAACACGGATCTTTCGAACATTCACCCACTCGATCGGGTTGGGTAGTTTAGCAGGGTTGTACCAGTAGAAATCCTGTGCAAGGTCAAAATCCACCTCCTCAACGAGACGGGTGAGGAGTTGGAACTGATAGATCGAGCGCTTGGGCCAGCCCTTTTCGAACGCACCGCCGATCTCGATGACGAAGCTGCCATGGGGAGCAAGAACGCGATATACCTCCTCGGCAAACTCCATAAACCAGTCGTTGTAACCCTCCTGGTCCTCGTTTCCATATTCCTTCTTGTGCTGGAGAGCAAATGGGGGAGAAGTAACGACCAGGTCGATACAGCCATCGGGGAGCTGTTTCAGGGACTCTCGACTATCACCCTGATACAGCCCACCGGACTCGGAGGAATAAGCGGGTTCTGAATCCATCAAATCAAGAACCGCCGGATCATCCATCATTGGTTATCCAGAAGTCGACGAAAGAACTTGAATGTACAATACTTGTCCTCGGATTAGGACTCTCGCTGAAACGTAGCAGAACTACTGGTCCTGTTGAAGTCCAATTATATCGACGCCTTTCTCGCTGAAACAGCCGCCAAGTAAGTGAGCAAGTGAAACGCTTGCTCAACAAATCGAAGTAACTGTGACTTTTGGAGCGCTTGCATCTGATCAAACCATCGGGCGCATCTGTAACCCTCTGAGGATTTCAACAGAGCCGGATGTCAAAAGTGGTCCAATGTGGTCTGCGAGTGCTGGTACACATAAACCCCCGAATCACCTGTTGTGGCTTCCGAACATTAATATCCCAATCGGGTAACGAACGGAGTATGTCTCGTCGTCTACTACTTACGGGCCCTGAGTTCTCGCAATTGGAATCTCACGCGTTCGATATTCTCGAGGAGGAAGTAGGAACCCAGCCTGAGAGCCTTCTCTATATTGCTCAGCCGAATCATCCTAAAGACGTAACCAGAGACCGATGGAAAAACCACGGACCACCAGCGGGGCTTCGTATTGATACCTTCGAGAACCTCGCATCCCAGTGGTACAAAGAAGACCAGTACAAAGGCCGAGTAACCCACATCGATCAACCACTATTGGACCGGCTGGTTGAACTTGGACTCGAAGAGATTACCTCTCCAACGAATCCCCTTCACACTAGCGATCAATTCCCGCGAGCAGGGCTGAGGCAGGAAGCTGAGACGCTTTACACCGAACTCGAACAGGCAGGACTGCTTTCACCGGAGGCAATACAAAGCCGTCTCGAACAAGAGGGGGTTGGCAACCGCGGGAAGTATGTCGCTGAACTGGCCGAATCGATCGAATCAGCCAGACAAAAAATCTTGGCCGATGAATTACCAGAGGTATATCGCACTGAGCGGATGTATCACGCAACGACAGCAGAGACAACTCTCTCAGATGTTTTCCCCTCTGTAGAGGCAGTCATTCTCAGCGGATTCACCCGATATGATCGACTAGAAATAAACTTTCTCGAACGACTCATTGACACTTGGCCGACAATTGTTCTCCACCCTAAGCAGATAGATGAGAACTCGTCACTGGGTGTTGATTCAGGTGCCAAACAGGCGCTCGAGACGTATTTCGAACTGGACTTCGTCCGAGAGCATCTCAGCGACTCTGACTCAACCTCTATCGAGGCGCGACAACGCATCACTCGAAGCCTCTATCGCCACCCCCAGCAGTCGCCGTCTACCAGTGACGTCACTGCGGCTGGGTTGGGCCTGACGCTATCCGAGCCAGAAACCGTCCCTGATGAGCTCCGAACCACCGCGCGAGATATCCGGCATCGGATCGCGACAGGAACGCCGGCCGACGATATCGGCGTCGTCCTCACGAGCCCAGTTCAGTATGCCGATCAAGTGCGGGAGGTCTTCGAAACGTACGGATTACCGTTCAGTTTGCAAACTGAGATCTCCTTCTCCGAGACAGCACTGGGCGATGTGATCCAAACGGCCTGCCAACTCGCACGGGAACCTCGTAGCATCGACACGCTCCTCGATCTCCTCACGAATCCACTGGTCACCATTACGGAAACCGGGGAGAGCCTCGATTACCACGAACTCGCCCGGGTTGCAGCCAGGGCAGAAACGAACCGGCTTGAATCGACTCTTGATCACGTTGACGATAGTCTCGCAGCGACATCCACCTCTCTGATTCGGGATGCAGCCGCTCTGTCAGATGTATCACTCGAAGAGCTCCCCGGCAAACTTGACGCCCTCCTTGAGCGTCTTGGCGTCTCAGCCGCATTAGAAGGTGAACAAGATCTCTCATCTCAGCTTCGAGAGCGGGAACTGCGCGCTCGTGACCGTCTCGACCGGGTCCTCGAAACACTCGCCCTCACAACACCGTTGGCCGACCCCGAAATCGGCGACAGCGTTGACCGTCTTGAACGTGCTCTTCACGGCGTCTCGGTCCAGCAGACGATCCGACCACCCGAGGAAAGCGTCGTTGTCTGTAATCTCGCCGAGGCTCCCCTACGAGAGTTTGAACACGTGTACGTTCTCGGCCTAACGTCGAGCCATTTCCCCTCAGATACGGAGCAAACCGCATTTGCACGACCCATCTACGAGTCACATCCCGACTTCGAGCAGACAGATGTCTCTGCAGAGGCACGGTATCACCTGAGCGTACTCTTCGGGAGTACAGCATCAATTCATCTCTCTATACCCCAACAGAGTGTTAGTGGTGAACCTCACGTCGAAGCGGATATTCTGACTGAACTTCAGCGGCTTGTCGATCTCGAGGAGGTGACTATTGAACCAGCTGCCAGCGAGCCAGGATGCCAAGAAGACGTTCAGCGGGCAGTCGGCAACGTACTGCCTGCGACATCCGAAGCACGAGTCCACGACCTACTCACTGAAGCAGTCGAAGTCGGTTCGCTTAGCACCACTCAACAGGCCCGTATCCAGGCTGGTATTGCTTGCGCCACGGCACGAGCAGGTCCCGAACTGACGCCCTACGATGGACAGCTCACAGAAGAGACCGTCTCCCAGATTCACGATACGCTCGACCGCGAGCCGTACAGTCCGAGTCGGTTGGAGACATATGCTGCTTGTGGGTTCAAGTACTACATGCGCCGTGTTCTCGGCATCGAAGCGCCGGATCGCTTAACGCGGGAACCCGACGCGAGCGACCGTGGCTCGTACATCCACGACGTTCTCGAACACTACTACCTGTCGTTACAGACGGGGGACAGCGATCCAGTTCACCCAGGTGGCGACTTCGAAACACGGCAACAACAGCTCCTCGACATTGCCCTCGAGCGGCTTGACGAAGCATTCGACGACCGCGCCCAGACAGCGTTCCAGAAGGAATGGCTGACCTCCGTACTCGCGGGACTCGGAACTCCGGACACGAATCCATACTATGGACCACATGAGACGCAGGACGGTCGTCCTGTTGCGCGAGGGCTATTCTATCGGTTCCTCGACCACGAGGCGGACGAGCCCGCAAAGACGGCCGCCCGACCAACGTGGTTCGAAGGCCGGATCGGTAATCCCTACGACGCAGGCACGCCACTCAGCGACGCCCCCGCAGAGATCGAGACACCACACGGCTCGGTCCCCATTCATGGACTCATCGACCGCGTCGAGACGGTCCCTGGAACAGACCCAACACAGGTTGTCGTCCGAGATTACAAAACTGGACGCTCAATCCCCAGCGAAAGTGATGCGCTAAGCGGGTTGAAGTTCCAACTACAACTGTACGCGTTGATGGCCGAAGAAGCACTCGACGATGTCGAAGTGGTCGGTGGTGCGTACTACCAGGTCTCGCCCCCGAGTTCGGTCAATTCTCGCAGCGGGCTCCTCACCTCACAGGAGATGGCAGTCTATCACGGGAGTGACGACGTCGACACACCGTTGCTCCGTCACTCCTACCCATACTTCGAGACACACGAGGCGTTCCGACGGTTCATTGAGGAGACAACCCCTCAACGCCTCGGAGAACTCGCCTCGGGAATCACAGAGGGTCGCTTCCATCCGACAGTCCTCGATCCATCGGACGCCGGATGTCGATACTGTGACTACGCACACGTCTGTGACGTCCGCTCGCACCAGCGGAAGGAAGTTATCGAAGCAATCGACGACACGGGGACGTCAGCGTACGTGCCGCTGAAAGCCAGGAATCACGATCTCGAAGACGTCGTGGAGGTGGAGTAACGATGGTCTCCTATGAGGACCTGACCGATGAGCAGCAACGGGCTGTCGATGCCCTTGACCGGAATGTAACCCTCACAGCCGGGGCAGGAACGGGCAAGACCACCACGCTGACCGCCCGATACGTAGAGATGATCGAACAGTCGCTCGCGGAACAAACCGACGGCGGGACTGGTGAGACCCAGCTGCTGCCTGAGCACATCCTTACGACGACGTTCACCGAACGAGCAGCAAACGATCTCGAAGAGAGCGTCCGAACGGAAATCACAGACCGCATTGAGTCACTCGACGTAGAGGAGTTTGATGCCTGGCGTACAGTTGCGGATGAACTCGAGCAAGGGTACATCCACACGCTCCACGGGTTCTGTGCTCGGCTGCTGCGCGAACACGCGCTGACGATTGACGCCGTGGATCCTGGCTTCGATACGCTAGACGAAAACGAGACGACCGCACTGATCCACGATACGGTTGGTGCCGTCCTCGAAGAATACGAGAACCACGAGGCAACAAAAACGCTGGCCCGGCGGTTCTCTCGAAGCCAGCTCCAGGACGTCCTGACCGATTTGCTGGGCGAGCGGCCGGAGAGTCTTGAGTGGGCTGATCGGTGGGCGGACGCCACGGAGGAGGAATACATCTCGTTCGTTGAGTCGGCCTTACATCCGATCGATCCGGACGAAGCCGCCGAGCGGCTGGCCCACCCCGACTTCGTCGCGGCCGCGGCTACCCTGCGAGAGTTCGTTGAAACCCCACCAGATATCGAGACCGGTGGACAGACCTGGCAGCGTGCGGAGGGGGTCGTGGATCGACTCGAACCCGGATTCGATGATGGGGTCCCATCCCGATCCAAACAGTCGACGATTGCGGAACTCAGTATGCATCTCACCAAAGGTGATGGGGAACGCTACGCAGGCTATACGGGGGCCAACACGCGGTGGGGAGACCATCCCCGAAAGGCAGAGTTTGACAGCGCGTTCGAGACACTGGTCGAGACGCTCCAGCCCGAGGAGTACGCCGTCAACGTGGATCTAGAGATCGAATCGAACAGCTTCCCGTTCGTCCAAGCGCTCGCAGAGCTGACCCAAATCGCGGCTGCCGAGTACGAGGAACGGAAAGATCGGCAGAACGCTGTCGATTTCACCGATCAGATTTCCTATACCGTCGACTTCCTCCAAGCACCGGGGAACGCCGATATTCGCGAGGAGTTACGAGAGCAGTTCGAGTACGTGATGGTCGACGAGTTCCAGGATACTGACCCACGTCAGTGGGACCTCATCAAGCTCCTGACGGCCAGCGACGGGGAAACGTTCGATGCCCAGAACGTGTTCGTCGTCGGTGACGTCAAACAGAGCATCTATCGCTTCCGGAACGCCGACGTCACGCAATTCCGTGAAACGGCCACCACTCTCGAGCAGGTGTCCCAGGACGCTCGAAACACGGATACAGAAAGCGAGGACGATGACCAACTCTCGACGAACTTCCGAACGCTGCCAACGGTGCTGGAGTCGATCAACGAACTCTTCGAAGCCATCTTTGACGAAGACGGTGAGCCCTACGAGGCGGCCCCCCAATCCCTGACCGCCGATCGGGACGATCCAGCGGATCTCGGTACTGTGGAGTACCTCACGGTGCCGACCGATGCCGACCTCCGAGAACACCACTGCAATCACTACGCGGACTTTGCGACAGCTGAGCCGGAACACGACACAGAGCTGGAGGCGATGGCGCTCGCCGCCCAGCTCTCCCAGATACTGGCTGAACCACTTCAGGTCTACCCCGAGGAAGACGAAACGGATGACGATAGTAGCGAGAGTGAACCCGCTCCCGAGAGCGGACTGAGTGACCGAGAGGAGACAAAGGAGAGTGACGAACCACCGGAGCCACGGGATATCGAACCGAGCGATATTGCTATCCTCATCCGCAGCCGAACCCACCTCAAAAAGTACGAACGAGCGTTAGAAGAGGCGGATGTGCCCTATTCGGTCGCGTCCGGGATCGGCTTCTACGAATCGACGGAAATCACCGCGCTGTTGAACCTCTTCCGGGCGCTCGCCGATCCAAGTGACGAACGCGCACTCTACGCAGCACTTCGGTCGCCGTTATTCGGGCTCACCGACGACACGCTCGCTCAGTTGAAACTCCATGACGACTCTATCTGGAATGCGCTCGCGACGAGTGAGCATCAGGAACTCCAAGATGCCTACGAATATCTCCAAGAGTGGCGTCACTTAGCGGGGGTTGGCGACGAGGAACCCGCTGGATTCGACGGGTCGTGGGCCGCGTATCTGACGCGGATCCTCAAGGATACAGGCTACTTGGTGAGTGTCAGCGCCGACGAGCGCCCACAACAGGCGATGGCGAACGTGGAGAAGTTCCGCGAACAGCTTCGCGGATGGAGCGACGATGGCGTTCGGAGCCTTACGACACTTGTGAGTCGGATCGAACGCCGTATTGAGCTCGGCGGCCGAGAGAGCGAAGCTGACACGACCGGCGAGGGCGTCCAGATTCTAACGATCCACGACGCCAAGGGAATGGAATTCCCGTTCGTCGTCGTCCCGGGAATCGGTCGCGAGTTCAAGGATGAAGCGTCCCTGGGCGGCGGGAAGGTCGAGTTTGAGCAGATTGGTGGCCAGCACGCAGTCGGAATGAAGGCACCAAGCCCGGACAACCCGTTCGAAATGGTGGATACGATCGCCATTTTCGAGAGCAAGGACTTCAGCTAATTGTGACAGATCCTGCGCGCACGTTTCCCCGCCACGCGCAAGTCCTGTTTCGATATCTCGCGCAGTCACCGATCCATCAGACTCACGGATGAACTCTATGCCACCGGGCTCCTTTTGTCCGTCTCGCGTTGCGCTGGCTATTGATTGTATACTGCTATGCTAGTGTATTGAATAAGCATCGGTCAACGCTAAAGACCGACCCTTGTTTAGACATACGCTCACCCGGGAGTTACACCCCTGCAATATTATTTAATTCCCACGTAAGAACATAAAAACAGTCTCTATATGCTCGTAGATCGTCTTCGGATTCACGCAAATCGCAAGAGTGCTTCGACCCGCGTTCGTATAACGAACGGAATCAATTCAGCGATGGTAGGTTCATTTATAAACGATGTACTGCCGTCTATCGAATCTTAACCGTTCGGTTTTCGAACGGGCGTGACGGGATTTGAACCCGCGATCGAGTGGTTAGGAACCGCTCGCCCTATCCGCTAGGCCACACGCCCGCAGCATTTGGATTTCATCAGTAGTC
>SL_7KL_010_BRINEDRAFT_10000620_pt1 | contig 16833 bp, 13 predicted proteins | sample SodLak_010_BRINE_FD_10663 | JGI IMG/M metagenome (IMG submission 10663)
ATCGCTTAGAGCCGATCGGCGATCGCTTCCGCTGTTTTTTTCCCAACCCCAGAAACATCGCAGAGATCATCGACAGAGGCTTTTCGAATCGTATCAACGCTTCCGAACCGTCGGAGGAGCCGGGATCGGGTTTGTGGACCGACACCGGGAATCTCGTCCAAGACCGTTGTAACATCATCGCGAAGCGTTTGGTGATACTGAACCGCAAACCGATGTGATTCGTCCCGGATACGTTGGAGAACGTGTAGCTGCGGTGCATCGTTTGGCCAATCAATCACTCGATCGGGTGTGATCACCAACTCGTTCTCCTTTGCAAGTGCAATTGCAGGAACATCCCAGCCTGTCGTTTCAAGCGCGTCGATCGCCGCACCCAGCTGACCGCCTCCACCGTCAATAACCAGTAGATCAGGATCTGGCCGATCGTCTCGGTCCGCAATGGCCCGAGTTGCTCGCCAGTGGAGTAGCTCGTACATGTTTGCGTAGTCATCGTTTTGATCAGTGAGTTTTTTTCGGCGATAGCCGGACTTGTCAGCACTGCCGTCAACAAAACAGACGTTACTTCCGACGGCGGCGGTTCCCTGGGCATGGCTCACATCGAAAGCCTTCGATTCTGTTTGGTCGCGGGATTCGGAGTTCATCACCGAGCACACCGATCGGATCTCCGCGATTGGGGCCTTTTCTGGCGTTTTTAAGCGCCAGTTCAACGAGTTTTGCTTCCCGGCCTGCACCGGGGACACGAACGGCGACACCCTCCGATTCAAGCCACGACACAACATTCGTATCATCCGGGCGCTCCGAGAGCAAGACTGCATGTGGGAGCGATCGCTCCGCGTAGAATTGGGGTAAAAACGCAGACAACAGCGCTGCAATCCGATCCTCTCCCTCCGGTGCAGAAAGCGTGTGCCGTGACCGATCGACAAGCTGACCACGCTCGCTGTGAAGCCGGGCAACAGTGGCGCTGTCGCCATCGATCGCGACTCCCAATACATCAACGGTTCGTTCGTCGTGTCGCGAAGAGATTGCGGATTCACCACCGCCATGGAACTGCTCGACAACGTCAAGGCGGTCTCGAAGATGAGCCGCCCGCTCAAACTGCTGGCTTTGAGCGGCAGATGCCATCTGCCGTCTGAGCGGATCGCTCAACACACCAGTTTCACCCTCAAAAAACCGGATTGCCGCAGTGACATCCTCGGCGTAACTGTCGGCGGTGATCTCACCAGTGCACGGGGCGGTACAGAGACCCATTTCGTAATCAAGACACGGTCGATCGCGCCCCTGGAACTTATGATCCGAACAGCCACGAATCCCATACACCTCTCGGATTGCTTTCACCACTGTCTCAACACGTGTCTTGTCAGTGTATGGCCCAAAAATTGTGGCTGCATCATTCGGATCACGTGTGATCTCAATCCGTGGGCAGGGATGATTTGTCAGTTGGACAAGCGGATACGATTTGTCATCTTTGAGTCGAACGTTGTATCGCGGTTGGTTTCGCTTAATCAGGTTCGCTTCAAGCAACAGTGCCTGCGTTTCCGTGTCGGTGACTGCAAACTCAATCCGATCGGCTGCCCGAACCATCCGTCGGATTCGATCGCTCCGTGGATCAGCGTACGATCGAACTCGTGAGCGAAGATTGACCGCCTTCCCAACGTAGAGAATCGTCTCTCCCGAATGAAATTGGTAGACACCCGGATCGGTTGGGAGTTCGCTGGCCCGTGTTCGAAGCGCCGAAACATCCATCAAAAGAGATTACGTCGCCAGCGATTTGAACGTGACGCGAGCGCTCACTGATTTCTTTCGAACGGTGGCGAGAGGTCGATCGGCTCATGCCCACGGAGACAGACGAGCTTTTCTCGTCCGAGTCGGATACGGGTGATTTTGTCGTCTTCTTCCATCGAAGAGAGCACACGGCTAACTTTTGATTTTGACCAGTTCGTGTCTACAACAAGCTCCGATTGTCGCTTTTTGCCGCCTGCCTCTTCCAGCAGCGTCGTAATCCGGGTCGGTGGAGGAACCGTGTCCGCTGGATCGGCTGTGGGAGTTCGATCAACAGACCAGGTATGAGATTGTGGTGTATTCGAGGACGTGTGCGATCGTGAGCCGATCGCAGATGGGAGTGAGAGGGGAGACCGACCAGTAAAAACGGACACGAGTCCGACTAGCCCGCCGACAATCAGTAAGAGTCCAATTCCGATGTTGATCGGCGTGTACGGGTTTCGTGGGTTGGTGCCAAGTAACACTTCTAAGCCATCAGAGAGGCCATCACCATCTGTATCTGCGTATGCGGGATGGGTTCCGGCACTGATCTCTTGCTCATTTAGTAATCCATTCCCGGAGAGATCTCCTTCCGGCAGAAAAATATGAACCGGTACGGTTTGGGTGTCAACAATCTGTTGTTCTGTTGATCCATGCCCGCTGTAGAGCCGAATCGAGATCCATTGGTTTCCGTGTGCGGACTCCGGCCAGTGGTCAATGTGGAGCGGCACATATGCTGTCTCTGTCCCTCGCGGGATGAATTCACAGCCGAAGGAGACGTGATCACTCTCGAGTGCCTCCGTCGAAGCACACACAAAGACAGCAGACTCCCGATCGGGGGACACGGCGATCGTCAGCGTTGCGGATTCTTCCGCCCAGAGGAACGTCCGATCGGCGGTCTCAACTGCAACCCCATCGCCGTGATAGCTTACCGCATTAATATGTGGAGAGCTGTCAACTTCGGCAGTTGCTGTCGGGAGGACAATGAGACAAACACCGAGCAGACAGGCCACTATCGCCACCGTAATTAAGACGTGTTTCTGTGAGAAACCCAACAGGAGTTCGTCTGTTGCCACTGTCGTTCACCGAAAATACGACAGACGGAGCAAAGTAGCTTGTTCAAGGAAATTAGTAGGTATCAATTGTTACGCGACAACAAACAAATCAACATAGGAACCCACACGTACAAACCGTCAGCAAAACTACTGATCGGTATGCAACAGCTCTGGCTCGTCGAACGATCGGTTGACACCCGAGATTTGGTAACACTGATATATGCAACAACGGACGGAAAACTCGAGCGGAGAAAAGAGTTTGCCGCCGCCACGTTACAGCAGCATGGGCGGACGGTTACCGCAGCAATTGAAGCCCCAGTTGAAAAGCTGGAACCAGTGTTGGAGACCGATAGAAAGCGGTTCGCAACGGAGGCGACAAAGATGTCGAAAACACATGACCCTGAAGACGAAATATAGCAATTTCGGCGGATAGAAACGGTTTCCGGCCGAATCCTTTTGCATACCGAAACCCTACGAATAGTAATGAGTATCCGACCGCCGGGACCGAAGGGTGTACCACTGTTTGGAAACAGCAGACAGTACGCGAACGACCCATTTTCATTCATGCAAGCGTGTGCCGATGCGTACGGTGACGTCGTGCGATTTGACCTTGGTCCGATCGACACGTACATGCTCACGAATCCACGCGATATTGAGCGCGTGTTGGTGTCGGATGCAGCACGGTATCAGAAGCTCGACCTTGGAGACGACGCGATCTACAATCTCCTTGGCGATGGGCTCTTGATGAGCGAAGGCGCCACCTGGGAGAAACAACGACAGCTGGCAAATCCCGCCTTTCGGATGAATCGCATCACAAAGCTCGGTGGGATGATGACCGACCACACCGACGCAATGCTGTCGGGATGGGCTGATGGCGACCGAATTGATGCACAGGTAGAGATGGCACGAGTGACAGTGAAAATTATTGTCAATGCGATGTTTGGAACCGAGATTGCCGATGAGCGGATACGAGCAGTCCAAGAAAACCTCGAACCGCTCGGGGCGCGGTTTGAGCCGGATCCAACGAGATTTTTAGTGCCGAACTGGGCACCGACACCGGAGAACAGACAGTTCGATGGTGCGATCGAGACGCTTGAAACACTTATTGACGAACTCGTTGCAGAGCGACGGGAAACCGGCTATCACGAGACGGAAGACGGGGAGGTACCAATGGATCTGTTGTCAATTATTCTGCGGGCGATCGACGATGGCGAACAGACCACACAGAGTTTGCGCGACGAGATGATGACCATGCTTCTGGCAGGTCACGACACGACTGCACTGACGCTTACATACACCTGGTACCTTCTCTCAGAACACCCAGAAGCGAGAGATAAACTGCACGCGGAGCTTGCGGAGGTGTTGGATGGAAAAACGCCAACAGCGGCGGATACCAGAAAGCTCGAATATACCGAGTGGGTCCTAAACGAGGCAATGCGGCTGTATCCACCCGTGTATACGCTCTTCCGCGAGCCAAAGATCGACGTGAAGCTTGGTGGCTATCGGATTCCAGAGGGAGCAGGAATTATGTTGCCACAGTGGGTCGTGCATCGATCGCCGCGGTGGTACACCAACCCGGACCAGTTTGAGCCCGAAAGATGGGCACCAAAACGGCGGTCAGAGCGCCCACGGTTTGCATTTTTCCCATTCGGTGGTGGTCCACGCCACTGTATCGGGAAACAGTTCTCCATGCTTGAGGCAAAGCTCATCCTCGCAATGGTTGCACAGGAGTACGAATTGGATTACTTGGGTAAGGGGGAGTTTGGCCTCCGAGGCTCGCTCACGATGCATCCACAGGAGCCGATGGCAATGCGGCTCACAAAGCGATCGTAGTCCGGCTATTCGGTCAACGAGATCCGACCAGCGATTTCACGAAACTGTGGGTCCCAAATATCGAGTGACGTAACGCGCCACTCAATCGGGTCAACGGTCATTTCTGAGAGTCGATCGGCCACGGCTGTCGCGCCACCGCGGGCGAGTGTGACATGTGGTGTGTATTTCTCACCTTCGAGTCCGTCGATCGGACCAAACTCCGAGACGAGTCGCCTATGGAATTCCATGAGCGGTTCACTTTCGATGGCGAGATACACAACAGGTGCAGAACCGACTGGCGGTTCGTCAAAGGTGTCGATGTGTGTTGCACGAACGGTGAACGGTGCGGTATTTGCAGCCAGTGGTCTGAGGAGATGCCGAAACGCGGCAACTTGCTGATTCGGCGAGAGCCCACGCTCAAGGAGGCTATCGTCGAATCGTTTGAGGACCAGTGTATGTCGGTCCCGCATTCGCTGGAACTGTATGAGATCTGGGTGGATCCTGTTTGCAAGCTGTTTGGTGCGCCCGGAGACGGGAACGTTGACGCTGAACACGAATACTCTCAGGAGGTACGGTATGAAAAGCACGACGAACCATCGAGCGAGATATCTGGATAGAAAGAGGCAACCAATTTAGTAAGGGGCAACAGAGAGGTTGGTATGCGGGTCGCCATCGTCTTCATCTGTCTGCTCGTGTGTGGTGGAGCGGTTGCACTCACTGGCAGTGCAACCCCTGCAACGCTCGTTGGAGACGAGATGTTACAAACCGGCGAGTTGGATGCAGATAGAATCATCTTGGAGGCGAACGTCGATGAAGCCGGTACGGCAACGTGGACCGTTAGCTACCGAATTGCGTTAGACGATGACGCGACCGAGGAGGCCTTTGACGATCTCCGCGATGAAATTGCGGACGACGAGGACGCATATTTGGAGCCGTTTGTCGATCGAATGCAGCGTGTCCAAGACGATGCAGCATCCCAAACAAGCCGGGAGATGGCGATCGAAAACCCACGCATTGAGACCGACAGACAGGAGCTTCCGGGGCCGTACGGAATTGTTCGATATGAGTTCGAGTGGGTTGGATTTGCAGCGGTTTCGGATGACACGATCGTTGCAGGTGATGCGCTCTCTGGACTCTTTTTAGATGAAGAAAATAGGCTTATCATCCGACATCCGGAGGGATATACTGTTGAATCCATCTCCCCATCGCCATCGGAACAAACCGATCGATCGATGAGTTGGAACGGGCCGATCGATTTTGCCCCGAATGAGCCACGAGTGACGGTTGTGCCTGCATCAACGCCGCTTTTCACTGCTGATCGAGTTGCGATCGGTTTAGGAGTGGTATTGGTGATTGTCGGTGGCGCGTTGTGGCTCCGACGCGATGTAGATTCAAAAAGTACGCCGACAGAAGCGCCAGAAGCTGGTGCGCAGCCAACGACCCCATCTGAGCCGCAGAGCGTTGCAGAAGACACCGATACGGAGGAACCAAACATGGTTCCAGAAGAGCTTCTCAGCAACGAAGAGCGCGTGCTCCGGCTGGTCGAAGAGAATGGCGGCCGAATGAAACAACAAGAGGTGGTGCAGTCGTTCGAGTGGAGTGCAGCTCGAACGAGCCAGATCGTTGGCGCGCTCCGAGATGACGGGAAAATCGAGAGCTTCAGAATCGGACGTGAGAACGTCCTCCGAATCCCGGAGAAAGACGAGGAATCGCGCGAATAGCGCAGCCAAACAGCCGAATCCAACCACAGACGTAAGTACTTCGCGTAGTAATATTAACCATGAGCGAAAGCCTGTTTCAGCAGGCGGGTCGAGCAACCCAGCAAGGCCCGGTTCCCAGTGGTATTCCCGATGGCGTGTGGACAACACTCGCAGTGCTCGGTGCTGCTGCAGTCGGATTCCTCCTCTTTAGCGGTAGCTTAGATCCGATCACAGCGATTGGCCTCCTCGTACTAATTGTTGCAACAGTCACCGTTGCTAGTGCTGTTGAGATGGTTGACGCATACGAGCAGCGAGCGCTTACCGTCTTCGGAGAGTACAGAAAGCTTCTCAAGCCCGGATTAAATATCATCCCGCCGTTCGTTTCTCGAACCTATCGGTTTGATATGCGAACTCGAACGATCGATGTTCCACGGCAGGAAGCAATTACACGTGACAACTCGCCAGTTCGAGCAGACGCTGTTGTCTACTACCGTATCATGGATGCGCGGAAAGCGTTCTTGGAAGTCGATAACTATGAAGTTGCGATCTCGAATCTTGCACAGACAACACTCCGTGCTGTGATTGGAGATATGGAGCTGGACGAAACCCTCTCACGGCGAGAAGAAATCAACGCGAAAATCAGAAAAGAGTTGGATGAGCCAACAGATGAGTGGGGAATTCGTGTTGAGGCAGTTGAGGTGCGTGAGGTAAGTCCATCCCCAGAAGTTCAGCGTGCGATGGAGCAACAGACAGCCGCAGAGCGCCGTCGCCGTGCAATGATTCTCGAAGCACAGGGAGAACGCCGCAGTGCAGTTGAGAAAGCGGAGGGTGACAAACAGTCGAACATCATCCGTGCACAAGGTGAAAAACAGAGTCAGATTTTGGAAGCACAGGGTGAGTCCATCTCGACTGTCCTCCGTGCAAAAGCCGCAGACTCGATGGGTGAGCGTGCGATCATCGAGCGTGGAATGGAGACGCTTGAAAAGATCGGTCAAGGAGAGTCGACCACGTTTATTCTCCCACAAGAGCTCACATCGCTTGTTGGCCGCTACGGACAGCAGCTAACTGGAAGCGATGTGCAATCCGAAACACAGCCGCTTGAGAGCCTCCCGTTCGATTCGGAGACAAAAGAGTGGCTTGGGTTGGACAACATTGACGAGCTGCTGGGTGAACTGGATATCACGGAGACAGATATCAAAGGTGGGGAAGCCGATATGGAGACAGAGGTTGTCTTAGAACAGGACTAGCTGGCTCAAATACGGCCGTACCGGTTGTCCCAAACATGAAATACTGGTGCGGCCTAGGGTAAACGTGACTGGAGGTACTGACTCTCGGATTCACTCGTTTTATACGAAGACATCAAGACCCTTGTCTGATGGCCTCATTCAGACGGATACTGATTTTGAAGTTGTAGCTTGTAACTCAGCCGCGAGTCAATTGCTCCAAACGATCGATACCCAGTGCGTCGGCACCTCTCTATGGACGTTATTTCCCGATTCGCGTGGGACCATCGCGCAAACCGAGATTGAAACGGCGCTTGAGAGCCAACAGCAACGGTCATTTAAATGGTATGCTGGAGAGTCACAGACGTGGGTTGAAGTACTCGTCTTCCCGAGTATCGACGGGCTAACGCTCGTGCTCACGAAACTCCGGAGCGATGGGCGGCGGCACCGAAATATCGATCTCTACAAATCGGAATTAGAACCGGCCAGCGTGGGTGGATGGAAGATCGACCTCCCGTCAGAAACGCTTCACGTCTCAGAGGAGGTCCTTCGTATCCGCGGACTACCGGCCGATTACGACCTGACGATCGAGGAAGGCATCCAGTTTTATCATCCCGAGGACCGGCGGATTCTGACTGCAGCGGTCGATCGACTTAAAAACGGAGGAGAAACGTATGATTTAGAACTTCGAGAGGTCAGAGAGAATGGTGATATCTATTGGGTCCGGACAACCGGCATCGCAGATTACAACGAGAGCGGGGAAATCATTGCGCTGCGCGGTGTGTACCGAGACATCACGGAGCGCAAAGAAAGCGAACTCGAACTACAACGAAAAACCCGCGAACTAGAGCGGCAAAACGAACGTCTTGATAACTTCGCAAATGTGATCAGTCACGACCTTCGGAATCCATTAAATGTTGCGCAAGGTCGGCTAGGACTTGCTCGTGAACAGCTCGAAAGCGAGCACTTCGATGTAATTGAACGATCGCTTTCCCGTATGCAAACGCTGATTGAAGAGGTGCTCGATCTGGCGCGCCACGGCAAAGCGGTTCATAATCCAGCGCCAGTTGAGCTCACCGTGATTGTCCAACAGAGTTGGGAGGCGGTTGAGACGGCCGGTGCCCAACTGATCAGTCAAGATCGCCTGACAATACTCGCCGATCGAAACCGAATGAAGCAACTGTTTGAAAATCTCATACGAAACGCAATTGAACACGGTGGTGAAGATGTCACGGTGACGATCGGCGCACTCGATGATGGGTTTTTTGTCGAAGACAACGGACCGGGGATTCCCGTAAACGAACGCGAGCAGGTATTCGAATCCGGGTACACCACATCCTCGAGTGGGACCGGGTTTGGGTTAGCAATTATCAAGGAGATAGCTGACGCACACCACTGGAACGTGCAAATCACCGAGAGCTCCGGTGGCGGCACACGATTTGAGTGTACTGGCGTTGAGATGGGGTGAGCGAGTGCACAGAATAGTGACCTCGTGACATCCTCCCCGGCGTTTTACGCCGGGGCTTCCCGTACCGCAGGTGGGATATTTGACGGTCTACGATACGGCCTGTTCTCTCTTCTGAAACGTCCCGCTCTCGCGGTCGAACAGGTGTACCGATGGCTGTGCCACACAGCCGTTACTCCTATCCTCACCGTGAGGACTCGGAGTTATCTTTTGTCTCATGTTTTCGGCTCCGTTACAATCGGCGTTCCCGACTAACCCACACGATGAACAAACGTACAACCCACGCTCAACACGGTTACTGTCGGTGGTATCTCCGCAGTTCGAGCAGGTCTTTGAGGTGTTCCATTCGTTTTCTTTCAGCACCTCAACGCCACGTTCCTCACCCTTGTAGGCGAGGTACTGGTAAATCCGGTCGAACGCCCATGTATGTAACTTCTTGTTACCTGCCTTGCCCCAATCAGAGTCCCGCACATCTTCGGGCCAACTCACCGCAAGCGTCCCGACACCACGCTCAACACACTCGTTGATGATCGCTTTCGACAGCGTATGGTAGAAGTGTGTCTCTCGTTCAGTGAGTTTGCGACGTGCCCACGCGGACCGCTCTGATGGGCCATTCTCACCTTCCGTGTCGTATTCTTCACGTTTGAAGTAGTGTTTGTCTTGTTTCAGTGAGTTACCGGGATACAGCACGTATTCGTCGGGGAACGCCACTGTTGCGATGCTTTTGATACCGAGGTCGATACCAGCCACACCGTCGCCTGCTGAATCAACGGAGTCGATCTCGACTTTACATACGAAGTGGAGTTCCCACTGTTCACCGTTCCACACAGTCCGTACCTGTTGGACTCTCTCAACCGCAGAGAGATCAACGTCCGGGCGTGTCTGATACTCACAGAGAATGAAGTCCGACCAATTCTCTTTCAGGTTTGCACCTTTCGAGAGTCGGACACGGTTGTTTTCAGGGTCGTGTTTGAACCCGTCTTCTTTGAACGTGACCGTAGATCGTGGTCGACTCTCACCGTGTTTACGGTAGCCGGGTGGGTTCGCTCTATCATCTTTCTGTCGCACGTCGAACCATGACTGGAAGGCACCGGACAGTTCTTCAATGACTGCCTGACTTGATTGTGAGTTTAAATCCTTCCAGCAGTGTCGGGTTTTCATGTAGGCTTTGAGTGTGCCTTCATCGGGTATCTCGCCGCTAGCGTCCCATACCCGATCTACAGTCCACCGTGCAACGTTCCAGAGTTTCGAGGCAGAATCACCGAGCGAATCAAGGCCATCACAAACCTGTTGCTGGTTCTGGATGGAAGCAACGTAGGTCCGGGTGGCCTGAATCGCCATACATAGACTATGTAAATAAATCTACTTAATAGTGTTGATAGCGTTGAATATCCAGATTGAATGCCGTCAGTGGCTTGTGTAGGTTATGTCGGCTTCACGCCCGTCCCCAGAACGCGACGCGTTCTGGTGTGCGAACGAGAGCAGAGCTCTCGTCAACGGCGTAAACGCCGGGATTCTCGCCTTGAAAAAAAATAGCAACGCTCACCACTCTCGATATTTTGTTGAGTAAGCGTCCTGTATTCAGCACACCGATCAGACCACTACCGGAGGATTCCAACAGCGGTGGTAGTTACCAGTCCAACGAACCACCGGATTGATACTCAGTCACTTTTCGTTCGAAGAAGTTCGCTTCCTTGTTGAGATCGATCGCCTCGGACATCCACGGGAATGGGTTCTGCGTATTGAAGGCTGGGCCGCAATCTAACTGTGTGAGTCGACGATCGGCCACGTACTCGACATACTCACAGAACGCTTCGGGACTGAGTCCAAGGATCGAGTCCGGACAGGCTTCCGTTGCGTACTGTCGCTCCAACGCGACAGCGTCGATGATGAGCGATCGGATCTCAGCATCGAATGAATCAGTCCACACGCCGGGGTTCTCTTGTCGGATAGTGGTGATAAGATCAACACCGAAGTTGACGTGAAGCGACTCATCGCGCATGATGTATCGGAACTGCTCACCAATTCCCGGCATTGTCCCCTGTCGTCGGAGCGCGAGCATCATCGCAAAGCCTGCGTAGAAAAACACCCCTTCCATGATGATGTAGAAGCCAACAAGATCGCGGAGAAATGCTCGAAGATCGTCGTCGGTTTCGATCGTGAAGTCGGGATCGTCGATCGTTTTTGTAAGATCGACCACAAAGGCGTCTTTGGCTTCGATCGCAGGGATTCTATCGTACATGCCGTAGAGATACTCCGGCTCGAAGCCGAGGCTATCACAGCAGTAGATGAACGTATCAGTATGAATCGCCTCCTCGTACGCTTGCCGGAGTAAGTATTGTCGACACTCCGGTGCAGTCACATGGTCGTAGACTGCAAGGACGAGATTGTTTGCGGTGAGCGACTCCGCAGTTGAGAAGAAGCCGAGGTTCCACTCGATGAGCTGTCGCTCCTCAGGGGTGAGTTCATCGCCGTTCCATTGGGCAATATCGTCGCCCATGGGAACCTCTTCGGGAACCCAGTTGTTTGCAACGCCATCGCGGTAGTACTGGCGGGCCCAGTCATACTCGATTGGCAGGATTTTATTCGGGTCGTGCTGGCTGTCGTTGGTAAGGATAGACATTGGTTGGGTGAGTTTGTGAATGGTTACTGGCAGGCGTCACAGGTTGGATCTGCAACAGTCGGGAGATCACAGCGGTCTGTGCCGCCGTCATCGTTCTCTTGGCTCGATCGACGGGCCGTATCGTCGTACTCGTTCATATCGATCGTCGATTTTTCGATGCTGGACGCGCCAAGCGTTCGGAGATAGTAGGTTGTTTTGAGGCCCAGTTTCCATGCAGTCCGATAGACTGAGTCGAGAAGCGAGCCATCAGTAGATGGGAAAAATACATTGTGCGATTGGCTCTGGTCGATCCAAACGCCACGCTGGGCGGTGAGTCGGAGCTGATGACGTGGGTCGATCTCGAACGCACCACGGTACAGCTCACGAACGTCCGCTGGAATATCTCCAATTTCCTGGATGGAGCCATCGTGGTATTTGAGCCGATCGAGCATGCCATCGGTCCAGAGATCACGCGCTTTGAGGTCCGCAATCAACCGTTCATTGACGACGGTGAAATCACCGGACATGTTGGATTTGACATATAGATTCGAATAGATTGGCTCGATCGATGGTGTTGTGCCGGCGATCGTCGAGATTGTTGCTGTTGGCGCAATGGCCATTGTGTTTGAGTTTCGAATCCCATGTCTGCTGATTCGTTCACGGAGCTCATCCCATGGAAGTCGTTCGGTGTAATCGACCTCGATCGGTTCCCCACGCTCGGTTTCGAGGAAATCGATCGTATCCTGTGGGAGGAGACCACGATCCCATTTTGACCCTGCAAAGCTTTCATAGGACCCGCGTTCGGCTGCAAGCGAGACGGAGCCAGAGATTGCATGATAGGCAACCTGTTCTGTCACTGCATCCGTGATTTCGAGCGCATCCGCGCTATCGAGGGGGACACCCAACTGCATGAGTGCGTCATGGAATCCCATCATCCCAAGCCCCACTGGACGGTGCTTCATATTCGATCGCTCGGCGCGATCGGTTGGATAAAAGTTCAGATCAACGACGTTATCGAGCATTCGCATCGCAGTCTCGATGGTTGCAGAGAGCTTCTCGCGCTGAATTTCATCCGCCGTAACGTGGTTTGAGAGATTCACCGAGCCAAGGTTACAGACCGCGGTTTCGTCGGCTGCGGTGTTGAGTGTGATCTCCGTACAGAGATTTGAGGAGTGGATTGTGCCGGCGTGGTCCTGTGGCGATCGGATGTTACACGGATCTTTGAATGTGATCCATGGATGGCCCGTCTCAAACAATCGGGTCAAAAGCTGTCGCCAGAGATCAGCCGCATCAACGCGTTCGAACTGTCGGAGCTCACCCGCCTCAGCACGTGCTTCGTATGTGAGGTACTGTTCTTCAAACGCTTGGCCGTAGCTGCCGTGTAGCTCCGGGACCTCATCCGGTGAAAACAGCGTCCACTGTTCGTCGGCCTCAACACGCTTCATAAACAGATCGGGAATCCACGCAGCCGTGTTCATATCGTGGGTACGTCGTCTGTCGTCGCCCGTGTTCCGCCGAAGGTCCAAGAATGCCGGGAAATCCAAATGCCATGCTTCGAGGTACGCACAGGCTGCCCCCCGACGCTTTCCCGATCGGTTGATCGCAGCGGTAACATCGTTCGAAATTTTGAGGAACGGGACTGTGCCCGTTGACTCGACGCCGGTTGACTCAATCAGCGCACCTGCAGCCCGGAGATTTGTCCAGTCGGTTCCGATTCCGCCGGACCATTTTGAGAGGTTCGCATGTGCTTTGTACGAGTCAAAAATATCATCCAGATCGTCTTGGACGGTCGTCAAATAACATGAGGAGAGCTGCGGATGGGTTGTCCCCGCATGAAACAGCGTTGGTGTAGATGGGATAAATCGAAGTGTCGAAAGCAGTTCATAGAACTCGATCGCATATGCGTCCCGTTCGCTTGGCGCTTCACGAAGTGCGAGACCCATTGCAACGCGCATCCAGAAGATCTGTGGGAGTTCCAGACGCTCGCCATCGGGAGTGCGGAGATAGTAGCGCTGATCGAGCGTATCGAGTGCCATGTAGTCGAATCGCAGGTCTCGTGCAGGCACAAGCGCATCCGAGAGTCGATCGATATCAAATTCGGCCATTCGCTCGTCAAGCCGCTCTTCGGCGAGACACCGATCGATCGTTGTAGTGAACTGATCACGATACGTGTCAACAAATTCGGTGTGAGTCGGATCAACGGAGTTTCGGGCAAACGTTGGGTCAACTGCAAGCCGATATGATTGCTCTCGATGCACTGCTGCTGCTGCCGAACCAAACGCAGGATCACGTTCGAGACGAGCGGTGAGTGCGCTGATTGTTGCCTGCTCGATTTCGGTAGCCGATGCGCCGTCATAGAGCGCGCGTTCAATTTCGGTTTGAATTGAGTCGAGGGAGTCGTCTGTGAGTACGTCTTCGTGGCCCGTTCGTGCTCGTCTGAGCAGTTGTCGGACAGTGTCGTGTTGGGTTGTTGCGTGACTCATGATGAGCGGTGGTTCCCACGCTGCGGTGGCTCAGCCAGTGTTGCCACTATAGTCGATGAGGACGATCGAGGGCGATCGCTCCCAAGCAATCGGCAATGAGCCGAAGCGCACGAGGGCGAACCGTATCACTCTCTTTGGGCGATATCTGATAAATCTTTCCCAGTCTACTTTCAATAGAACAAGTGTAGTTTAATTATCGGCGAATCGCCTGCCACTGTTGGTTCGCAACGTAGCCGCCGGTCATAATGAAAATCACCGAAAAGAGGCCTAAAAGCACCCGTGCTGGAGTGTATAGCGGCTCAAATCCGGGTGGGAACGTCTCCGGCCATGCTACAATTAAGATGAAGATTCCGAGCCACCCAACAAGATTCAGCGAGAGGCCACCTGCAAACTTTGCTCGGTCGTCATCCATACTCAGAACGCCCCCCGTTCAGCCTCCGGTTCGACACCATCATCCGATCGGTCAAGATCAAACTCACGTCGTAGGTTTTGAATCCGATCGCGGATATCTGCTGCGAGTTCGAACTCCAGATTGTTCGCCGCCTCTTGCATTCGCTCTTCGAGCAGTTCGACCTGTCGAGCAGCCTCGTCATCGTTTGCAGGGGTATCGCTGACGCTGATTCCGGATGTGTCGGTTTTTGAACCGGGAAGATTTGTTTCGCCAACCGGTTTATTGATCGTCATCGGCTCATGGCCGTGTTCTTTGTTGAACTGTTGTTGGATCTTCCGGCGTCGCTGCGTCTCTTCGATCGCCGCATTCATCGAGTTTGTCCGCTTGTCTGCGTACAGCACAACAGTTCCATCAACATTCCGTGCGGCACGACCCATCGTCTGGATCAATGTGGTCTCCGATCGGAGGAAGCCTTCCTGGTCAGCATCGAGAATCGCAACCAACGATACCTCCGGAATATCCAACCCCTCTCGGAGCAGGTTGATTCCAACAAGCACATCGATATTGCCGAGCCGGAGGTCCCGGATGAGTTCGTGGCGTTCGAGCGTATCAGTCTCGTCATGCATGTACGCCACTGAGACGCCGGCTTCTTCGAGATACTCCGTGAGATCCTCAGCCATCCGCTTCGTGAGTGTGGTGACAAGTGTCCGCTCCTCTCGTTCGATCTGTGTGTTAATCCGGTCCATCAACGCATCGACCTGTCCGGTTGCAGGTTCGATCTCAACTTTTGGATCGACCAAGTGCGTCGGCCGAACAATCTGCTCTGCAATTCGTTCGGAGCGCTCGCGTTCGTAATCACCGGGCGTTGCACTCACGTAGAGCGTCCGATCGGTCTTCTCGTCAAACTCCTCAAACGTCAGCGGTCGGTTATCGTAAGCGGTCGGGAGTCGGAAGCCGTTTTCAATCAGCGAGTCTTTTCGCGATTTATCGCCTGCAAACTGTCCCTTAATCTGTGGCAGGGTTTGGTGAGATTCGTCGATAACCGTTAAAAATCCATCCGGGAAGTAATCAAGCAGCGTGTATGGGGCTTCGCCGGATTGGCGATCGGACATATGCACTGAGTAGTTCTCGATACCGGAACAGTAGCCCGTCTCCCGAAGCATCTCAATGTCGAAGGTCGTTCGTTCTTCGATCCGCTGGGCAGCAACGAGATCGCCCTGTCGCTGGAAGTAGCTGATCCGTTTTTCCATCAGGTCCTCAATTTCCGAAATTGCGCGTTCGAGCTTTTCCTCAGGAATCGAGTAGTGCTCTGCTGGGTGGATAAGCACAGCCGGTTCGTTCGACTGTGGTTCGCCTTTCAGCGTGTCAATTTTCATCATCCGATCGATCTCATCACCCCAAAACTCAACGCGAACAGCGTACCGACCGTACATCGGGAAGATCTCAACGGTATCGCCACGAACTCGAAACGAACCGTGTTGGAAGTCGATGTCGTTTCGTTCGTAGTTGAGGTCTACGAGTTTTGCGAGCAGTTCGTCTCGTCCGATCTGTTCGCCCACTTCGAGCCGAAGCGCCATCTCAACGTAGTTGGCTGGGTCACCGAGGCCGTAGATTGCAGAGACAGATGCGACGACAATCACATCATCACGGGTGAGAAGCGATCGGGTTGCAGAGTGCCGGAGCCGGTCGATCTCCTCGTTAATCGACATNTCCTTGTCAATGTAGGTGTCGGTCTGTTCGAGATACGCCTCCGGCTGGTAGTAGTCGTAGTAGGAGACGAAGTATTCGACCGCATTATCCGGGAAGAGGTTTTTGAACTCGTCATANAGCTGTGCGGCAAGCGTTTTGTTGTGTGCAAGCACAAGCGTCGGCGTGTTGAGTCCTTCGACGACCCACGAGACGGTGTTGGTTTTTCCAGAGCCGGTGACGCCAAGCAGCGTTTGCCGTTCCATACCGTTCANGTAGCCGTCAACAAGTTCGGAGATCGCCGTTGGCTGATCTCCTGCCGGCTCAAACGGTGCATCAACCCGGAACGGTCGATCGTGTCCTGGCCGATCGGGAGAGAGGGGACTCGAATCGGTATCACTCATTGTCGGCTGTTAGAGACGAACGTACTTGACAGCCGCGGCAGTCGAGAGTATGTGTGTCATACACACAGTTGAGTAATCAGATAGAGACGAGAATCAAAGCCTGATGAATCCGCTTCTCTCAGTTACGCCTGAAACACTGTTATCGGGGACAAGCGAGTGGTTTACGCCGGAAATCGGAGCGAGGCTTGCGCATCATCCACTGTCATCGATCGAGACAGAGTATCCGCATTATGTTGGATCGGTCGAATCAGCAGCGG
>SL_7KL_010_BRINEDRAFT_10000622_pt1 | contig 16829 bp, 16 predicted proteins | sample SodLak_010_BRINE_FD_10663 | JGI IMG/M metagenome (IMG submission 10663)
GCTTTGGCCCCGAACATGACGGCTATGTCGGCTGGACCAAGCCAGCCGGACGCGACCGCATCCTGCACGAGATCAGCGATGGGGATCTGATCCTCATCTATTCCGGTCGATCTTCTGACACGTCCTTCCCTGTAGAAGTGTGCAATTTCCTTGGGGGCAGACACAGACAGGTAAAACTTGCCCTTGATCGTTTGAAGTCTGAAGGGTGCATACGGTCTACGGAGAGAATGCATTTGGTATCCAATCTGGTGTCCATTCTGGTGGTTAGAATGGTGTCCAAACGCAAGGTAGTCAATAAAATAAGGGGGTTTAGGGCCCACAGAGCGCAGTGGCGGAGAGACAGGGATTCGAACCCTGGGAAGGCTTTCACCCTCAACGGTTTTCGAGACCGCCCCGTTCGACCACTCCGGCACCTCTCCTCAGGACAGGTCGATAATATTTTGCGTTTGGGGGTGCAAGCGAAATCATCATGGGTTCTGCGCATCTTCCTATCGAATCGTCATGGTCAGGTCGTGTAGCAGCGCCAAGCTTTTTTGCAGAGGCGCTACATGACGGTGATACGCGCGCGAAAGTGTTTGGCTTCCGCATCACTGGTTTATTATGGTCGCCTGAATCGAATAGAACCGGATCTGATCATGCACCCTGTCCTGCTGCGAACCGCTGTCATTGTTATGACCAGCTTATTTGTTATTCTGTCATCTCTGCGCATCGCGGGCGCGGAGGATGTGTCGCGCGCCTATCTGTTGCCAGAGTTGTTCGACATCATGGCCAGCGAGGGGCGCAGTTCCGTTCTGGCAGAGGGGGCGGTGCCCTTGCAGGGGCGTGCGCTTGCTGATTTTGAACGCGATGTCGCACGGATTTACGACCCCGTCACCATGCATGATGCTTTCGTGTCAACGCTGCTGTCAGAGTTGGAGCCTGTGCCGGAAGTCCTCGACGATGCTCTTGACTTTGCGAAAACTGATCTTGGCAAACGGGTTCTGAGGCTGGAAATCTCTGCCCGAGAGGCCATGTTGGAAGACGAAGTGGATGAGGTCGCGCGGATCGCCCTGCAAGAGGCGCGCGAGGCAGATGACGACACGCAGGAAGCAGCACGTCTGGAGATGGTTCGCGCGCGTGTGGATGCGAATGATCTGACCGAACTGAACGTCTCGTTGGGGCTGAACACCAGCTATGCCTACTATCAGGGCATGATGTCCGAAAGCGCTGTGAACGGACTGGATTCCGAGCAACTGCTATATCTGGTCTGGGCGCAAGAGCCTGAAATCCGCCTTGATATCGAAGACTGGATCGAATCCTACTTCATGATGGCGTATCAACCGCTCAGCGATGATGAATTGCAGATCTACATCGACTACGCATCCTCGCCGCTGGCCCAAGGGTTCAACCGTGCAATGTTCCGCGCGTTTGACGCCTTGTTCACAGATATTTCGGTGTCTGTCGGGCGGGCCTTGGGGCGGCGTCTGACGGGCGAAGACCTGTAGCACCTGCTGCGCTGGCTGGACTATGCTCAGGCGACTGGGCCGCGCTCCAATCGTTGGGCCAGCCGGTCCAGCATTTGCAGGCACAGTGCAAGCTGGTCCAGTTCCAGATATTCATCCGGTTTATGCGCCTGTGCGATGGAACCGGGGCCGCAGATCACCGAAGGAATGCCGATGGTCTGGAACAGTCCCGCTTCGGTGCCGAAGGGGACCAAGCCTGCGCTATTCGCGCCTGTCAGCGCCATGACCAGATCGCGGGACGGGTTGACGTGTTCAGGCAACAGGCCGACGACTTCGGCCACGACGTTGGTGTGAATATCGGCCTGCGCATGGGTGGCGCGCATCTCGGGCAGTAATTCGTCTTGCACCAGTTGCTCCAATGCCGCTTTCACGAAATCCGCGTCCGATTGCTGCACCGGGCGCATTTCCCACTCCAGCCGCGCCTTGCCCGGAATGACGTTATGGGCCATGCCGCCTGTAAGCAAACCCATGTTGATCGTTGTGTGCGGGGGAGCAAAGGGGCAATTGGCAGGGGCGCGCGCCTTCAACTCCGTGCGCAGCTCCACCAGCTTAATCATGAAACGCGCGGCATATTCGATGGCATTGACGCCCAGATCAGGGGCAGATCCGTGCCCTTCCAAGCCCGTGAACCATGTGGTGTATTCAAAGCACCCTTTATGGCCGTCAATCACCTGCATCAATGACGGCTCGCCTATAATCGCGGCGGCGGGCCGTATGCCGCGCTCTTGCAGCGACGCAGTCAGGGCTTGCGCGCCAAAACAACCAATTTCCTCATCATAGGTAAAGGCGAAATGAACCGGGACCGCCAGCTTGCGCCGTGCAAATTCGGGCGCCATCGTGACGCAGGCGGCGACAAAACCCTTCATGTCGCAGGTGCCACGCCCATACAGCTTGCCGTCGCGTTCGGTCATGGTGAAGGGGTCTGTGATCCAGGGTTGGTCGGCCACAGGCACAACATCCGTGTGGCCAGACAGGATGACACCCCCGTCACATTCTGGCCCGATCGTGGCAAAGAGGTTCAGCTTCTCGCCGGTCACGTCCGCTTCGGTCCAGAACCGCGCCCCGCTGTCATGCAGGCAATCGGACAAATACTCGGTGATGGCGCGATTGCCATCTGCCGAGATGGTGGGGAAAGCTATCAGTTCAGCCAGCAGGGCCTTGCAGCGCTTCAGCCTGTCACCATCCAGCGTTTTGGTCATGCACAGCCTCGTAATTTCTGACACTCAAGCGCTATCGGGATAGGCCTGCCGCGTCAATCAGCGGGTGTCGCAGGGGATGTCGGCTGTGTGTCATGCGCCAGTGCATCAGTCACCCCCACGCTTTCGGGTTCGGGGGCGTCAGTGAGCAGATAGATCAGTTGCGCGGCATCCAGCAGGGCGCGCATGGCCTCGAACGCATAGCCGGAATCGTTGAGAAACGAGGTCGCATCGGCGGCGGTAATACGCCGTGTCTGCAAAGCGCCCTCGACCCGCTGCGACGCTGCGCGCCCCTCAATGTCCAGTGCTGCGCGTTCCTCTTCCATCCAGAGCGCGGGTCGTGCGTCGGGGGTGGCCTGCGCAATATGCGCGATTTCGACCAGAATTTGTGCAATCTCCTGACGCAAGCCGTCGTAAAGCTGCGTGATCTCGCCATGTGGGACGGTGGTGAAGCGCTGGGTATTGTCGCGCATATGCTTGATTGCCTTGACCGCGCGCACGACAGCGCCTGCTGCATCGCGCAGTTCCTGCAATCGGGTCACTGTTGCTTCGGGCAGGGCAAGTGTCGCCTTTTGTGCAGCAAATTCCACAATCGCCGCGTGCAGGCTTTTGACCTTGTCGTCATAGCGGCGCTCGAAATCCAGCATGATCGGATCGTTGGAGCGTGTGACCGTCACCGCGATATCCTTGGACTGGGTCAGATCCTCCAGCCGCAGGTTCAGCCCTTCGCAGATCAGATGCGCGGCGTTCTCGTATAGGTGGCGCAATTCATTGCCAAGCGCGGTCAGGATCGGTGCCGGAAACGTCCCGAGGTCGGCTGTAATGTAGCGGGGTTTGCTGACATTGGGTGCGGGCGACGCAATGCGGCGTTCCAGAAACCGCAGCAGCCGTGCCATCAGGGGCACCATGATGGCGATGCCCAACAGGTTGAACAAAGTGTGGAACACTGCCAGCCGCAGCGCGAAATCATCTGCGCGGATGCCCAAAAGGTCACTGATCAGATCGACGGACTGGCGCAATGGCACGATCAGCACCAGCGCCGTGATCGCAGTGACGAAGTTGAAGATCAGATGCCCCAGCGCCAATCGCTTGCCCTGATAATTTGCCGAAGCGGCCCCGATCAGTGCCGTGACCGTCGTGCCGATATTGGCGCCAATCGCAACGGCCAGCGCGTTGTCATATCCGATCTGCCCTGTCACCAGTGCGGTGATGACCAACAGCATCGTGGCATGGCTGGATTGCATGACCACGGTCGCCGCCGCCCCCAGCAAGGTGTAAACCGCCAGCCCGACCAACCCGGTCAGCGCCAGTTGTGCCAGATCGAAGCGGGCGCTGAACGCGTCGAAGCCATCCTTGATAAACGCGATCCCCAGAAAGATCAGCCCGATGCCCAGTATAACGTGTCCCGCCCCGTGCAATCTTGCGCCGCGTTGAAACATCAGCACTGCGCCTAGCGCCAGCATGGGCATGGCATAGCGCGCGATATCGACCTTCACGCCCACCCCCGCGATCAGCCACGCGCCCGTTGTCGTGCCCAGATTGGCCCCGAAGATAATGCCCATACCCGCCTGAAGCGTGATCAGCCCCGCGCTGAGAAACGATATGGAGATGACCGACACGAGCGAGCTGGATTGCGTCAGCGAGGTTGCCAGCACGCCAAAGCCCATTGCACGCGGCAAAGTGCCTGTGGTGCGTGCCAAAAGGCGCTCCAGCACGCTGCCCCCCAGCGCCTTGAACCCGTCTTCTAGCATCATCATGCCAAGTAGGAACAGCGCGACCCCGGCTGCGATCTGCTGGAAATCCGCACTCAACCAGAAAGCCAGCAGCAATATGCCAAGTATCAGGCCCAGTTGAAATTTTGCTGCGTAGCGTGTCATGGATTATGATGTCCCGGCGTGGCCAGCATGCCTTGCGGGCAGCACTGCCATAACCCAGATGTAGCGTGAGACAGGGGCGCAATGCTACTGCTTTTCATCTGCGCCGCCGCTTATCCGCCCGGATCGAACGGCTCGATAAGCTCTGGCCCCTCGGCACGGTTGGAATTGACGCGCGGGTGAACGCGAAAAAACTNCAGCGCGTCTGTGGGCGCGGCTTGCATCAGTTGCGCCGCGCCATGACCTGCCTCGCCCAGCCAAAGCGGCCAGTCAGCTTGGCGCACGACCACCGGCATACGGTGATGGATTTGCGCCATTTTGGTATTGGCGGCACATGTCACAATGGCGCAAGTCACAAGGCGGTGGCCGTCCTTTTCCCACACCTGCCAGACACCTGCAAAGGCCAGCATGTCGCTGTGTTGCGGGCGGATATACCAAGGCAGGCGTGCGTCCTCCGCATCTTTGGTCCACTCAAAAAAGCCCGAAGCCGGTATCAGGCAGCGCCGCTTGCGCGCGGCATCGGCAAAGGCGGGTTTGCTGGCAATCGTTTCGGCGCGCGCATTGATCAGCAGGGGGCCATCATTCTCTGCCTTGTACCAGTGCGGCACGAAGCCCCAGCGCATTGGTCCCATATGGCGCGCACCCTCGCGGCTGATGATCGTTGCCACTGGTTGTGTGGGGCAGATATTGAAGCGCGGCACAGGCGGCAGGTCATTCGCGGGCTGCGCGTGAAAGGCACGGGCCATCGCGTCATTGGGCAAGGTGATGGCAAAGCGTCCGCACATAGGCGGATTATATCAGGCAGCGGCGCGCGCTTGAACCCCTTTGCGCCGTGCCACCATCAGCCCTGCAATGATGATTGCAAGCGCCAGAATGAACCGGCCCGGCAACTCCTCAGAAAGCACCACAACCCCCAGCAGCACCGACCAGACCGGCACATGATAATTGACCTGTGACAGAAAACTCGGCCCGGCACTGCGGATAATTCCCACCAGTAAAAGCGTGGCAAAGCCTGTGGGCAACAGCCCAAGATACAAAAGCGCCAGCGCTGGCCGGATTTCTGGCAGGGGCGGCACGCCGTCGCTGACCAGCGCCGTGGGCAGCATGATCGCAGTTGCGACCCAAAGTGCGAGCACGCCAAACCCGACCGGATGCACATCGGGGCAGCGCCGCGTCAGGATCGCGCCGACCGCATAGCTGAGCGCGGCAGAAAGGCAGCCAAGACGAGCGAATGCCTCGAACTCTGAACCAGAGGCCGCAAAAGCCCCCGGACCGATCAGAACCCCGACACCGATCAGGCCCAACACAAAACCGATTGCCTTTTGCCGTGTCAGCCCTTCGCCAGAGATCAGGAAATGTGCAAGTCCGATAACGAAAAGCGGGATCGCCGCCATGGTGATCCCTGCAAAGCCGGAGGTGACATGTTGCTGCGACCAGCCCAATAGAAAGAACGGCAATGCGTTGGAAAACACGCCCATTCCGGCAGCATAGATCAAAATCGCGGGCGACATGCGCAGCCGGACGCCCATTGCAATGGCGATGGCAGATAAAGTCACCGCCCCAATCAGAATGCGCCCCGCTGCGACCCAGACAGGCGATACCCCTTCCAGCGCAATCGCAACGCCCGGAAAAGATGCGCCCCAGATCAACCCGAGCGCAATCAGTCCTATCCAGTTTCCCAATGTCGGGCTTGTCGGCATCCCAGCACCCCTTGACCGTCAGCACAGGACGGAAATTTTATTGAACGTGTGTATTATTTGGCCGTGTCGGACTTGTCCAGAGGGGGTTGTCAGACGCCGATCATCGTGCCTTGCAGCAAGGCGACGGTCTTGCGCGTCTCACCTGTCACGGCCACCACTTCGGCGCGCACGATGGTCAGGCGGCGGCCCGCGCGCACCACCTCGCCCACCGCGTGCAACATGTGGCCCATCGCGGGGGAGAGCAGGTTGATCTTCATTTCAACGGTCATCACCTCCTGCCCTTCGGGCATCAGGCTCAGTGCTGCGTAGCCTGCCGCTGAATCCCCCAATGTAAAGGCCACGCCCGCATGGGCCGCGCCATGCTGTTGCTGAAACCCCGCCAACAAGGGCGCATGAATGACACACCGTCCCGCACCCACCTCTATCAGGCCGGCTTGCAGGCTGGTCATCATGCTTTGGCGGGCAAAACTGTCGGCGATGCGCGGGTCGATCATGGGGCCCCCTTTTGGCAAACAATCTTGCGTTTGCGCGCGCGAAAGGCAAGGCTGAGTATCAGCCCCTGCCACAGGTGACACAGATGATGCTGTATCAGGAACTCATTCGGCGCAAACGCGATGGCGCCCCCCTTGTGCGCGACGAGATTGCCGCGTTGGTGCAGGGTATGACGGATGGCAGTTTAAGCGATGCGCAACTGGGCGCTTTTGCAATGGCGGTGGTGCTGAATGGCATGGCGTTGCCCGAACGCGTGGCCCTGACCGAAGCCATGCGCGATTCCGGCGATGTGCTGCACTGGGACAAAGGGCCGGTTCTGGACAAGCATTCTACCGGCGGCATCGGTGATACGGTATCTCTGATGCTGGCCCCTGTGCTGGCGTCCTGCGGGGCCTTGGTGCCGATGATTTCGGGCAGGGGCCTTGGGCATACAGGCGGCACGCTGGACAAGCTGGAGGCGATTCCGGGCTATACCACCGCGCCGGATTTGGCGCTGCTGCGCAAGGTGATGGGCGATGTCGGTTGTGCCATCATCGGCCAGACAGGCCAGCTTGCGCCCGCAGACAAGCGGTTCTACGCCGTGCGCGATGTCACGGCGACGGTGGAATCACTCGATCTGATAACCGCCTCAATCCTGTCCAAAAAACTGGCGGCGGGGCTGGATGCGTTGGTGCTGGATGTCAAATGCGGCAATGGTGCGTTTATGGCCGATCTGGCGCAGGCGGACGCGCTGGCGCAGGCCATGGTCGCAGTTTCAAATGGGGCAGGGTGCAGCACAACCGCGCTGATTACCGATATGAACACCCCGCTGGCACCTGCGGCGGGCAACGCGCTGGAAGTGGCGGTCGCGCTCGATTTTCTGACGGGGCGCGCCGTACCCCCCCGGCTGTGGGAGGTGACATGTGCGCTGGGCGCGGAAGGGCTGGTGCTGGCGGGGCTTGCACCGGATGCCGCGCACGGGCGCGCTATGGTCGAGCGGGCCTTGCACTCTGGCCGTGCGGCGGAGTGCTTCGGGCGGATGGTGGCAGCGCTTGGCGGGCCGTGCGATCTGCTAGAGCGTCCCGCCAGCTATCTTGCATCCGCCCCTGTGACAGTCGAGGTGACCGCCCCCAAAGAAGGTGTGATCGCGGGCCATGACACACGCGCCATCGGGCTGGCGGTCATTGCGCAGGGTGGTGGCAGGCGACAGCCGAGCGACAGGATTGACCCGCGCGTGGGCTTCTCGGATATCGCACCCGAAGGCACGCGCGTCACACGCGGCAGCACAATCGCGCGCGTCCATGCCGCAGATGACGCCGCAGCCCGGCGCGCCGCTCAGGCATTTCAGGCCGCCTGCCGGATCGGCGCATCTGCCCCGGATCGACCCTTGATCCTGCGCCGCGTTGGCTCACTTGGCTAATCCTCAGCACGCTTTACCGCATTCAGCCTTGAACACTGCGCATGAAAGGCCAACTATGCGCAGTGCCCTGAATTGGTGAGTCCATGCCCCACAACAATCTGAACCTGCCTGCCCAACGCCCCGATGTTCTGACCCGCCCCAAGCTGGAAGGCGGCAGGAAGTTTCGCATGGCCAGCCCGTTCCAGCCCGCCGGCGACCAGCCCACCGCCATTGCGGAACTGGTCGAAGGCGTGCGCGCGGGCGAGCAGAATCAAGTGCTTCTGGGGGCCACGGGCACTGGCAAGACCTACACCATGGCCAAGATCATCGAGGAAACCCAGCGCCCTGCAATCATCCTTGCGCCCAACAAGACGCTGGCGGCGCAGCTTTACGGCGAATTCAAGGGCTTCTTTCCCGACAATGCGGTCGAATATTTCGTCAGCTACTATGACTACTACCAGCCCGAAGCCTATGTCGCCCGTTCCGATACCTATATCGAGAAGGAATCCCAGATCAACGAACAGATCGACCGGATGCGCCACTCGGCCACGCGGGCACTTCTGGAGCGCGACGATGTGATCATCGTGGCCTCTGTCTCGTGCATCTACGGCATTGGCTCGGTCGAGACTTACTCGGCCATGACACAGGATTTCAAGAAGGGCGAAAGCTATAACCAGCGGCAGGTTATGGCGGAACTGGTGGCCCAGCAATACCGCCGCAATGACGCGGCCTTTCAACGCGGGTCATTTCGCGTGCGCGGGGATGTGATCGAGCTGTGGCCCGCCCACCTTGACGACCGCGCATGGAAATTATCGTTTTTTGGCGAGGAGCTGGAGGCGATAACCGAGTTTGACCCCCTCACAGGTGCGAAAACCGACAGCTTCGAGCAGATCAGGCTCTATGCCAACAGCCACTATGTCACGCCGCGCCCGACCATGCAGCAGGCCGTTAAGGGCATCAAATGGGAATTGCAGACACGGCTGGACCAGTTGATCGCCGAGAACAAATTGCTCGAAGCGCAACGACTGGAACAGCGTACGAAGTTTGATCTGGAAATGCTGGAAGCAACTGGCGTGTGCAACGGGATCGAGAATTATTCCCGCTATCTGACAGGCCGCGCACCGGGCGAGCCGCCGCCCACCCTGTTCGAATTCATCCCCGACAACGCGATTGTCTTTGCCGACGAGAGCCATGTGTCGGTGCCCCAGATCGGCGGCATGTACAAGGGCGACTTCCGGCGCAAGATGACGCTGGCCGAACACGGTTTCCGGCTGCCAAGCTGCATGGATAACCGCCCCCTGAAATTCGAAGAATGGGACGCGATGCGCCCGCAATCCGTGTTCGTATCGGCCACCCCTTCGGCATGGGAGTTAGAACAATCGGGCGGTGTTTTCACCGAACAGGTCATCCGCCCCACGGGGCTTGTGGACCCTGAAGTGGAAATTCGGCCTGTCCAGATGCAGGTCGATGATCTGCTGGATGAAATCCGCCGTGTTGCGGCCCGCGATTTGCGCGTGCTGGTCACAGTCCTGACCAAGCGCATGGCCGAAGACCTGACCGAATACCTGCACGAACAGGGCATCCGTGTGCGCTACATGCATTCGGACATCGACACGATGGAACGGATCGAGATTCTGCGCGACCTGCGGCTGGGTGCATTTGATGTGCTGATCGGCATTAACCTGCTGCGCGAAGGGCTGGATATTCCCGAATGCGGGCTGGTCGCAATTCTCGACGCCGATAAGGAAGGGTTCTTGCGCTCGGAAACGTCTCTTATCCAGACCATCGGGCGCGCTGCGCGCAATTCCGATGGCCGCGTTATCATGTATGCCGACCGCATCACCGGCTCTATGGAGCGCGCGCTGAACGAGACAAATCGCCGCCGCGAAAAGCAGGTCGCCTATAATCTTGAGCATGGGATCACACCCCAGACCATCCGCAAGAATGTTGAAGATGTGATGGCTGGCATGTGGCAGGGCGATACAGACATGGCCCGCGTTACCGCCCAGATTGATAAAGTGAAGCCCGGCGCGAACCTGCAAGCACATCTGGAAGGGCTGCGCACGGATATGCGCAAAGCTGCCGAGAACCTTGAATTTGAAGAAGCCGCCCGCTTGCGCGATGAGGTGAAGCGCCTTGAAGCGGTCGAACTGGCCATTGCAGATGACCCGCTGGCGCGGCAATCCGCCGTGGAAGAGGCGGTCGATCACGCCGTCAAGCCACGCTCGACCGCCGGGCGTCCGGGGCAGCGCGGCGGTGTGAAGCGGCGCAGCAAGCGCTGACAGACTGCTGCGACATCTGACACGCTGATTGGCTTTCCCCCTCTGTTCAGAGGGGGAAGCGCAGGGGCGCGATGGCTAAGCTCTGCATCACCGCAATTTATAGGGATGGTGCGTATGTCCAAGACTCTGGTCAATTTTATGATGGGCCTTTGGCTGATATTCTCGGTCGGGGCGGTGTCGCAACCCGCTTCGGCGCAACCGGCAATCGAAGATGCCACGCCGCACCCGATGGTGCCGCTGCCCGCTGATGGGTATATCACGCTGGATGAGTTCACGGATTTTGCAGTGATGGAATTTCCGGCCAGCCCCGGTGACAGGCGCAGCGGGTTTGACGAGACGGTGGCGGTCGAGGGTGCCTATCGCAAAATGGAATACGCGGTCGAGGGTTTGGAGTTGTCGCTGATCCGCTTGTACCGGGGGTATTTGCAGCATTTTGAAAGCGGCGGGTTCGAGGTCATTTTCTCTGGCATTGGGGAAGAGTTGAGCGGGCGCGATGGATATAACTTCATCACCTATGAAAGTGGCTTATTGTCGCGCACGCCCAGCACGGCCTCTGACACCGTGGCTTATATTCTGGCACGCAGCCCGGATGAGCAGACCGTCCTNGCATTATCATTCTACGCGCGCCAGAATGCACGGCGAATGCTGATAAATGCCATCGAGATTGAGGATATGGCCCCGCTGGACCTGTTTGCGCCAGAACCGGAACCCGAACCCGAGCCGCAGCCTGATGTGGCGTTGATCCAGCAAGATATCGAGGAGTTGGCCTCGGGGCTGGTTGCGGATGGGCGTGTGATCGTCAATGCGATCCTGTTTGAATTTGACCGCGCCGATATCCTGCCCGAATCTGCCGAAGCGTTGGCCACTGTGGCCGAGTTGCTGCGCGGTCGCGCGGATCTCAAGCTGTTGGTCGTCGGTCATACGGATGGGGTGGGCAGTTTCGATTATAACCTGCGGCTGTCGGTTGACCGTGCCCAAGCTGTCGTCGCATGGTTGCGGGACCGCCACAGCATCGAGGGAAGCCGCCTGCGCGCAGCTGGCGCTGGCCCAATGTCCCCCGTCACAACCAACCGCACAGAGGCAGGACGCGCAGAGAACCGGCGTGTCGAACTGGTGGAAGTGATCGACTGATATACGGTCAGGTGGCTGGCCCCCAGCTTGCCCCTTCTGTCTGATGGGGCAAGCAAACTATACTTTTGGGCGCGAATCTGATTTCTTTGGCGAACTGCGACAACCCAAAATCTTGAAAGTTGGAGACCGCGCATGCCCACGCTACGATCAGGTTTTTTCTGTCTGGCGCTCTTGTCCGCCCCGATAGCCGTTGCCGCTGACCAGCCGATCCTGACCCTGACAGGGGCGGTTCAAGATGCACCACTGACCCTGTCACGCGATGATCTGCTGGAATTGCCGCAGCATGACCTTGTGACCTCGACCACGGTTACCGACGGGACACCGCATTTCGAGGGGTTTTTGATCCGCGACCTGCTGGCCGCCCATCAGGCCGAGGGCGAGGTTGTGGTTGCGCGGGCGCTGAATGACTACCAGATGGAAATTCCGCTGTCCGATTTCGAGGAATTTGACGTCATCGGTGCCTTGTCGATGGATGGCGCACCCCTCAGCCCGCGCGACAAGGGGCCGATCTGGATCGTCTACCCGCGCGACGATCACCGCGAGTTGCAAGATATCCGGTATGATACACGGTGGGTCTGGCAACTTGTGTCGCTGCATGTGCAATGACACAGCACAGCGCACCCTCCCAACAAAGCACATGGGCGCTGTATGCGCCCTTTGTTCCTGTGCTGCTGGTGTTTCTGGGGTCGCTGGTTTTCGCTTTGGCAAAATCCTCGGCGCTAGAACGGGATATGCGGATTGCGGTGACACAAAACATGCTTTGGGTCGTCAGCCAGACACAGATGGAGTTGATGGCCCTTACCCTCGCGACATCCCCCTCAGACCGTGACGCGGGCAGGATCACGCAGCGTTTTGATCTGACCTTGTCGCGCCTGAATCTGCTGCAACAAGGACCGCAAGCGCGCTATCTGGAAGATTTGGGCCATCTCGAAACGGTGCAGGGCATGACCGCCGCGCTGCTGGCGCTGGACCCGCAGGAAAATGGAAACCGGCCCGAACTTTACGCCGATTTGTTCCGGTTGAGTGAAAGCTTGCATCCAGAAGTGAACCGTATCGCCAATGACGTCATGACAACCGATTGGGACAAGGCAGCGGCGCGTCTGGATGCCTATCGTGGCACGCAGCGGTTGATCATTCTTGCTGTGGCCTTTGCTTTTCTGGTGGCCTTGGCGATCTCTTGGATCGTGCTGCGCAACCAACGCAAGTTGCACCTGAGCGAGCTGCGACATTTGCGGGCGTCCAGCTTGCTGGAGCAGGAACGCGATATATCCTCGATGTACCGTGATTTTGCGGCCCTTGTGTCGCATCAGTTGCGCACCCCGCTCAGCCTGATCGACAGCGCGATGCACCGGCTGGCCCGCAAGGGGGATGACGTCACCGCCAAGGATGTCACGGAACGGCGGGTGATCATCGGTGATGCCATCGGTCGGCTAACCCGGTTGGTCGATACTGTCTTGCTGCTGGCCAAGCTGGACAATGACCAGCTAGAGGCGCGGTTCTCACCCATAGCGATGAACGCGGTTGCGCAGGGCATCGTGGACGAGGCGCAAGCCCGCCATCCGCAGCGCGTTTTGCGCCTGTCATCCACCGATGGCCCGCTGATGGCGCGGGGCGATCTGCATCTTGCGGGGCATATCATCGACAATCTGGTGTCAAATGCGATCAGATATAGCGATGCTGACACACCGGTGGAGCTGCATGTCTTTGCGCAAGGGTTTGAGGTGGCATGTGCGGTCACCGATCTGGGGCAGGGGGTCGCGCCCTGCGACCAGCCGCATCTGTTCAACCGCTATTACCGCGGACATGCGCAAAAGGCGGGCGATGGCACAGGGTTGGGATTGGCGCTGGCGCAGGAATTGGCACGGTTTCAGGGCGGGCGCATCAGCTTTGAAACATGGCCGGGCAAGGGCTCGGTGTTTACGCTCTGGCTGCCTGTCGCCAGACAGGCAGAGCAGGTCGCATCATGACGGAAGCCCCGCTGATCCTGTGTTGCGAAGACGAACCGCAGCTTCTGTGCGACATTACAGATGAGTTGCAAGCGGCCGGATACCGGGTCGCGGGGGCATCCAATGGCGCAGAATTGCTGGAGCAGTTGGAAAGCTGCACGCCGGATTTGCTGTTGTGCGACATCATGATGCCGGGGGTCGATGGCTATGGGGTGCTGGCGCGGCTGCGTCGCGATCACCCCGATCTGGCACATGTTCCGCTGGTGTTTCTCTCGGCGCTCTCAATGACCGAGGCGGTTATTCGTGGCAAGCGTGCTGGCGCAGACGACTATCTGACAAAGCCGATAAATTACGATTTGCTGCTGTCCACAATCGAGGCACGCTTGCGCCAAAGCACGCAGGCCCGCGCGAATATGCTGTGCGTCACCGGGATTGGCCAGCATCTGTTCAATGCACTGTCTGTGGGTGTGGTGGCCTTCAAGCCCGATGGAACGCTGATCAAGGCCAACCCGTCCGCGGATCAACTGTTATCCGATCCCGACAAAGACCTGTGTCGCACGCTGGTCGAGCCTGTCCGGCGGCTGGGCGCACGGGCGCGCGCCGGGGTCGACGAAAGCCTGTCTTTGCTGCTCGAAGACACGACAGAGCGACTTGCCCAGATACATTCCTGCCCTGCTTGTCCGCAGACCGGTACGCCTGCAATGGTCATTGTATTTCTGACTGACCCCGCATCACGGGTGCCACTGTCGGCGGCGGCACTGGATGCGATGTTCGGACTAACCCCGACCGAGGCGCGCGTGGTGCATCATCTGGCGCTTGGCGCGCGCCCCGAAGATATTGCACGCAAGATGCGCGTTGCGACGACAACCATCGCCTTTCATCTGCGCAATGCTTTTGCCAAGACCGGCACCCATCGGCAGGCAGAACTTGTCGCCTTGGCCCTGTCGCTGCCGGTTCGGGAAAGCAACTGACGCTTGTTCTGAAATGGTGCAAACTGTGCTGTACGACATGACATACGCCCTGAAGCGCTTGAATGGGAAAAATCATAATGTAGCCTTTGCCATGGCCTTTCTTTCGGTCATGATGCGCACAGCCAATAGCCATATGGGCCGCCGCCGAACTGTCGGCCTTGGCGGCGCTCCGACAAAAAACAGGATGTCCCATGCACCCTTGTGAAACCTGCGCGTTGCGCAAAAAAGAGCTGTTTAGCCCCTTCAGCGAATCTGACCTGAAGTTCATGAAGGAATTCCGGACAGGGGATGTGACCCTACAGGCAGGCGAAATACTGCACAATGAGGGTGACGAGAACGCTTTTTTCTATACCGCAAAAGAAGGTCAGGGCGCACATTTCAAGCATTTGCCCAATGGCGACCGGCAGCTTGTCAATTTTATCTTTCCCGGTGATGTGGTCGGGCTGCAAGCGCTGTTATCCGGTGCCGCAGCGACCACGGCAATCGCTGCCAGCCCGATGCTGCTCTGTCGGTTCCACAAACACAAACTCGCGGCTTTGTTCCGCGACAACCCTGAGCGGGCTTATGCGTTGACATGGATCTCGGCGGTCGAGCAACATTTTCTGGGCGAAACCATCGCAACGCTGGGCCAGCGCAGTGCCGCGCAGCGGATGGCATGGGCTTTGTTGAAAATTCATACGCGCTTGTCGGCTGTCGGTTTGGCGCCAAACGGGGTGGCGCCTTTCCCGTTCAAGCAACGCGATCTGGCTGATGCTTTGGGGTTGTCACTCGTGCATACGAACAAGACACTCGCCAAATTGCGCCCCTATGTCACGTGGGACCATGGCAAGCTGCATATCTTTGACAAGAACGTTCTTGCCGAAATCGCGCTGACCGATCACGAGGCCCCGCAGCGCCGCCCGCTTTTGTGAGGGGCGCGAAACGAAGCGATAGCCCCTTCCAGATCTTCGGTGAAAAACGGCAGCGTCAGGATAGGATAGTCCAGCACTGGGTCGGCTGGTGACAGGTCGTCATGCAACAGGATCGTCCTTGCTTTCAGACCATCCAATGCGGTCCGCAAGGCACTTGCGGCAAACTCTGCTGGTGCGGCCTGTACCAAGGCATAGGCCACGCGCGCATCTATCGGAAGTTGCGTAAGCATGACCATCGCCTCATCTATAGAGCCGGCCACCAGCGGCACACCAAGGCCAAGCTGCTCCAGCGTGGTTGAGATATCTTTCGCCACCAGCGGGACATTGACACAGACCAGAAAGAACTTCTGCATGAAAAACACTACCCTATTGTTACATAGCCTTTGTCTAGCCGGAGCAGGGCACTGGCGCTATAAACTGTGACATACAGCGCATAATTTCGCTGCACCACCCTTGGCGCGCCTCGCAAGGGCTTGCTGTCTGCACTGCGCTGACTACAATAAAGCGTAGTATATTCAGATAACACATCCGAAGTATCTGCGGGTCCAAACAGATTCTGGGCGTCCGAACCGACCACTGACATAGCCAATGACCGCGCGCCTGTTGATATCCTTCGGTCGGTCCCTGGATGTAGCCTTTTCGGATTTCCGCGAAATTCTGACCAGAGTATGTCTCTCGTAGAATTCTACCGAAGTATCCACGGACTCGTCTGCGTTGCTTCAGGACGCGCGTGACGCCCAGTTGCTGGTCGCATGTCTATGCTTGGCAAGTCAGACAGTTCTTTGTCGGAAAGGCGCCCGGCCACACCCGCCCGAAGCTGTGCTACATAACTGTCATCAATATCGATGGACGGTGCAGCAGCGCAGGACGGGCTGTTGCGCAACTGATCGTCAAACGCAAGACGCTGGTGGTAGTGGCTCAGTGCGATTTGATCCGGTGCCAACGGGTAGCGGGCCGGGGCGGCAGCCGTGTTGGCCGGGGATGCCGTCCGCTCGGACTGTGCTATTTGATGCTGTAGCTGCGCCACCGCGCCCGGTAGCAACTTAATTGCAGTCCTGCGATCCGGACCAAGCGGTGCCCGCAGTTCGGATTTCCCAACGATGGACCGAAGGTCTTTGGGGACCACCAGCCGCGCGAAGAATCTTCCATTTCGGTTCAAGAGGTATCGTTGAGCGTCAGCCATCCCAGACCCGTTTTGTAACGCAGTTTGTAACAGAAGAACGGAATAACCTCAACGAAACAAGGGAAAACTTGTGTGTGTTGGGGATAAAATGGTGGGCGATAACGGATTTGAACCGCTGACATCTTCGATGTGAACGAAGCGCTCTACCGCTGAGCTAATCGCCCCCGTTGGGCAGCGCTATAATGCGGCGCATACCAAGGCGCAACCCCTGTCGAGAGCAATAAAGTCGGGCCTTGCCGCCGGTGTGAAACGGCGGCAAGGCC
>SL_7KL_010_BRINEDRAFT_10000623_pt1 | contig 16797 bp, 16 predicted proteins | sample SodLak_010_BRINE_FD_10663 | JGI IMG/M metagenome (IMG submission 10663)
GGCGGCGTTGCGCTACCGGCCCGGTAGCTACGGCTACCGAACCGGCACCGCGCCTTGCCAGATGACCAAAACCGGTCTCGGGCGCAGACGCGGGAATAAATTCAGTGTTTCCCTAAAGCCGACAGCCTGACGACAGGAGGACGACCACCCATGCATCGTGACGTCTTGAGTATCCGAAACAACGGACGTAACCAGACGGATATCACCGCGCGCATCGCAACCGTGGTTGCTGACTCGGGCATCCGCACCGGGCTCTGCCACGTGTTCCTGCAGCACACCAGCGCCTCGCTGATCATCTCGGAAAACGCCGATCCGGCGGTGGGCCGGGACCTGGAACGGTTCATCAGCCGCCTCGTCCAGGACGGCGACCCCATGTTCGAGCATGCCGACGAAGGGCCTGACGACATGGCGGCCCACGTCCGCTCGATCCTCACCCAGACCGAGGTCACGGTGCCGGTCGACAACGGACGCCTGAACCTGGGCACCTGGCAGGGCATCTGGCTCTGGGAGCACCGCCATGCGCCGCATGAGCGGACGCTGGTCGTTACGGTTTCGGGATGACGGACTTCAGGCGAGCCTGAATGAGCGGTTCAGTCCATGAACCCCAAAGCCTTCCAGCCAGTTTCAAGCCGCGTGGCGGTGAAACGATTGTCCTGCAACATTGGCTGATGATGCTTTAGTCGTACTGACTCCAGAGCCTGAGAACTTTCACTACTCGCTCTTCCTCGAACACTTGGTAGACCAGACGATGCTGAATGTTGATGCGGCGTGAACAAGCCCCCAAGAGATCACCGACGAGCTTCTCAAACGGAGGCGGCCGGCGGTAAGGATCTTCTGCAATCAACGCCAACAATTTCTGGGCTTTTGGCTTGAGGCCGCTGGAGGCCAGTTTCTTCGCATCCTTCTTAGCTTGCTTGGTGTAGAGCAACTTCCATGTCACCAGTCCAGTCCCTCATCGCATTCATCCACGGGGGTATCCATCCCTTCGCGAATAGACTCCCGCATGCCCGGCACAGACAGCAGGTAGAGTGTTTCCTGAATAGCGGCCCAGTCCTCTTCCGCCACCAGGACGGCCTTGTTCCGCTTACCCGTAATGACGATTGGCTGGTGGGACTCGGCAGTTTCATCAATCAGCCGATATAGGTTGCTGCGTGCCTCAGTGGCAGAAATTCCGGACATGACGCACCCCTTGCATTGTCAATATTCAGTCAATATGTACGCTATCATGTACGTACGTGAATACGCACGTCACGCATAGGGGGGAGATGGGAGAAATCTGAGGGTGTCCCAGATTTCGTGCAGATTTCGTGGGAGTTCGACTTGCGGAGGCAGCGGCACCGGCACCGGCACCGGGAAAAGGTGATAGATTCTGCAGGCTGTGGAGCCTTCGGCGATGGAGTTACCGTGACGGGCGGATCTTCCTCTTACCAGGGAATCTCCGCACCATCCCAGCCAAAGAACCGGCCGCTGTGTTCCGGGCCTAGCGTATCGATCACTGCCAGTAGTTGCTCGACGGTGCGTGAGACCGGAAAGAGTTTGTGTTCGGGGACGCGCTGCTGGAAGGGTTCGGACAGGCCGGTATCGGTGGTGCCCGGGTGCAGGGCGACGCAGACCAGTTTCTTTGCGCGGCGGCCCAGTTCGACAGCCACGCCGCGGGTGAACATGTTCTGGGCGGCCTTGGCGCCGCGGTAGGCGTACCAGCCGCCCAGGTGGTTGTCGCCGATGCTGCCGACNCGGGCCGAGATATTGGCCAGCACCGCNTGCTCGCGGTGCGTCAGCAAAGGCGCCAGGGCCCGGCTGACCAGCAGCGGGCCGAAGGCATTCACGCGGAAACTCTTTTCCAGATTGGCGAGTTTCAGGTCATCCAGCTTCTTTTCCGGAAACAGGCCTTCGCCGTCGTGGAGGACCCCGGCGGCGTTGATCACCAGATGCAGTCGGTCCACCTCTGCCGAAGCCGCGTCGCGCAGCCCGGCCACGGCCGCCTCGTCCTCCACGTCCAGCGGCAGGCAGATCAGGCGCTCGGGATGCTCGGCCCGTAGCCGTGACAGCCCCTCGGAGTCGGAGGGGTTCCGGCAGGTGGCGATCACCCGGCCGGTCTTCTGATGCGCAAGCAGGGCCTCGACAAAGCCCAGACCGATGCCGCGACTGGCGCCCTGGATCAATGCCGCAAAGCCCTCCGGAAACCGCGATAGCGTCTGCATGGGTTACATTGCCCCCGAATATCGATGAACGGAAAACCTGACCAGCCATGGCCGGACCTCTATGACCGCACGCTTCCGAGGATTACTCCCTGCCCTGCTCCTGCTCACCCTGAGCGGGACAGTCAGCGCTCAGGACGACCTGGCCACCCGAGTTGCCGAGGCACTGGAGCGCGGGGAACGGCAGCATGCGTTGTGGAAGGGAAGCTGGAGTGCCATTCATGGCGTCGGTCTGGCCTACAACGCTTACCAGAGCAGCGAGGCCAGCCGTGCGGCAACGCGCTTCGATGCGCGGGTCGGGGCTGCCAAGTCGGCGCTGGCGTTGGGGGCGGTGGCGCTTACGCCATCACCTTATACGGATCAGCGCGCGGCCGTGGCGGCCGGTGAAGTCCGCCGGCGGGAGCTACCCTATGCCATCGACCGCGTATCCCGCCGTGAAGCGGAGGACCGGGCACCGCGCAATCTGCTGCCCGGAACTGCGGTCAACCTGCTGGGCGGGCTGATCATTGCGGTGGGCGACAACCGTCCGGCGGACGGCGCCATCAGTTTTGCGACGGGCATGCTCAGTACCGGTCTGCAGTGGTTCACGCGACCACAGCCCGTGAGTCGCGCCCGCGCCGACGGCAGTCTGGGCGCCGCGGCGGCGCATCGGGATGTGCAGATCACGGTCCTGCCCGGCGGCGGCATGGCGAGCCTGCGCATGGCCTGGTAGTTAGGCGAGCACTGCCGCGAGCTTGCTCGTGAGGCGGGCAATCTCGGCGTCGTTCCAGTCCGGCCCCGGCGGTAACTGGCCCCAGACCACGCCCGGCCAGCAGGGGTCGCCCGGTGAGCGACCGATGACATGCAGATGCAACTGCGGCACCAGATTACCGATGGCCGCCACGTTGACCCGCTGCGAGCCATGCGTGTCGCGAACGAAACGCGCGAGCTGGTCGCCAAGTCCGTAAACGTGCTGCCGTTGCCGATCCGGCAGGCGGTCCAGCTCCGAGAGATCGGTTTCCGGGACAATGATGTACCAGGGGATCAGCGCGTTTCGCCGCAACAGAATGTGGCAGCCATCCAGCGCATGCAGTTGATGAAAATCTTCGGCCAGTTGCGGATGCAGGGAAAACGTCATTCCCTGTCCTCCACGGTTTCTTCCTGACGTTCCTGCTGCTGCCGGGCCCAGAGGTTGGCATACGCGCCGTCCGCGGCGAGCAGCGCGCCGTGACGGCCGGATTCGATCACCTGCCCATGATCCAGCACCACGATCCGGTCGGCATCCATGATGGTGGACAGGCGATGCGCGATCACCAGCGTGGTCCGCCGCGCGGCCACCGCGTTCAGGGCGCCGAGAATGGCCTGCTCCGAGGCGGAATCCAGCGAAGACGTGGCCTCGTCGAAGATCAGGATCGGCGGGTCCTTGAGCAGCATGCGGGCGATGGCGATGCGCTGCTTCTCGCCACCGGAGACTTTCAGCCCACGTTCGCCGACGACGGTGTCATAGCCGTCCGGCAGCCGATGAATGAAGTCATTCAACTGCGCCAGGCGGGCGGCTTCCCGGACCTCGTCATTGCTGGCATCCGGACGGCCATAGGCGATGTTGTAGTGGATGGTGTCGTTGAACAGCACCGTGTCCTGCGGCACCACGCCGATGGCGGCGCGCAGGCTTTGCTGCGTCACATCACGGATGTCCTGGCCATCGATCAGGATACGGCCGCCGGTGACGTCATAGAAACGGAACAGCAGCCGTGCCAGGGTCGATTTGCCGGCGCCACTGGCACCGACCACCGCCACCTTCTCTCCCGGTTCGATGGTGAAACTCACACCATGCAGGATCTGGCGATCCGGCTTGTAGCCGAAATCCACCCTGTCGAATTGAACACGGGGCCGCTCGCAGCGCAGCTCCCGGGCGTCCGGCGCATCCTCGACCCGTGCCGGCTGCTCCAGCAAACCGAACATGCGTTCGATGTTGATCAACGCCTCGCGGATCTCCCGATAGACGAAGCCGAGGAAGTTCAGCGGGATGAAGAGCTGAATCATGTAGGCGTTGATCATCACAAGATCACCCAGTGACATGTCACCGGACACCACCTGCGTGGCGGCCATGATCATCAGCACCGTCACCGCCGCCGCGATGATCAGCGCCTGGCCCGAATTCAGCGCCGCCAGGGACAGCCGGTTTTTCATCCGCGCTGCCTCCCAGGCCTCCAGGTTGCGGTCGTAGCGTTCTGCCTCGAATCCCTCGTTACCGAAATACTTCACGGTTTCGTAATTCAGCAGGCTGTCGATGGCGCGGGTGTTGGAACGGTTGTCCATGGTGTTCGCCTCGCGCACGAAGCGGGTCCGCCATTCGGTGACCCAGACCGAAAAGGCGATATAAACCACCACCGCGCCGATCACCGTAAGCACGAAGCCGGGGCTGAAGGCGATGAACAGGACCACGGCAACCATGCCGATCTCGAGCAGCGTCGGAATGATGTTGAACACCATGAAGCGCAGCAGAAAACTGATGCCGCTGGTACCGCGTTCGATGTCACGGGCCAGGCCACCGGTACGTCGGGACAGGTGAAAGTTGAGATCGAGCCGATGCAGATGCTCGAACACCCGCAGTGAGACCCGCCGCATCGCCCGCTCGGCAACACGGGCAAACACCGCATCCCGCAATTCGCCGAAGAAGGTGGCACTGAAACGCAGCGCGCCATAGCCCACCAGCAACGCCAGCGGGATCGTCAGCAGGGCCTCCGGGGTCTCGTCCAGATAATCGACGATGTACTTGAGCGCCAGCGGCACCAGCACATTGGCCAACTTGGCGATGGTCAGACAGACGAAGGCCAGAATGACGCGCCCGCGAAACTCCTTCAGGTAGGGCAACAGACTGAGGATCACCCGCCAGTTGGGGCGGACACCGGGTTCACTGATGGAACTGCTTGGACGCAAGGCGGGCACCGTTATCAAAGGGTGGGCGTGCGAAGCGAATCATTTCACACAATGGTATTCTTGCCGCCGGCATCATACCGAGCCGCGGGCCTGGGCCAAAAGACAGAAAAAAGTCGCGCCCGCATCAGCATGCTTCATCAGCCTCGAGACAAACCGGACATCATGCAGCAGGCAGAACGCGCCATCTTCGATCTTCGCCGTGGACATCCCGTATTCCTGCAGGAAGCAGCCGCGGACGGAGCCTTGATCGCCGCCGTCGAAACCATGGCCGAATTCCAGCCACAGGAACTTCGCGAGCTCGGTGGCGGGCCCCTGCGCCTGATTCTCAGCACCCGCCGTGCCGAGGCGCTGGGCCTGCCGCCAGCAGACCCCACGGCATCTGCAGTCTGCGTCGAACTGCCGGAGACAGTGACCGCCGAACAGATCCTGGCGCTGGTTTGCGGCGAGGACATCATGCCGCCGGAGGAACTCGGCCACATGACAACCGCGGATGCGGCCGGACTCGAGACCGTTGCCGTGGATCTGACCCGAAGCGCGCGCCTGCTGCCGGCGGCGTTGGCGGTCCGTTCGCGGCCGGCGGAAGCGTCGCCCCTGGCGGAACAGTTGCGGATGCAAACCATTCTGACAGTCCCCATACGCGAGGCACAGCGACTGATCAGCACGCCACGGCTGCGGATGAGCTGGATCAGTACCGCTGAAGTACCGCTTGAAGACGCTACGTATACGCGCTTTGTCCTGTTCCGTGAAAGCAACGGCATGCTGGAACATGTCGCGATTCTGATCGGCCATCAGGATCAATGGCCCGATCCGGTGCCGGTCCGCGTGCATTCCGCCTGTCTGACCGGGGACCTGTTCGGCAGCCTGCGCTGCGACTGTGGCGAGCAGTTGCGCCGCAGCGTCCGGTTGATTCGCGACGCAGGTGGTGGCGTCCTGCTTTACATGGCACAGGAGGGTCGCGGTATCGGCCTGGCGAACAAGCTGCGCGCCTATACCCTGCAGAGTTGCGGCCTGGACACCGTGGATGCCGACCGTGTGCTCGGTTTTCGCGATGATGAAAGACGCTATGACAGTGCCGTCTTCATGCTGCAGGAACTGGGCGTTGACCGCATTGCCCTGTTTACCAACAACCCGGAGAAGGTTCGCGCACTGGAAACCGGCGGCGTGCAGGTACTGGAACGGCGGCCTATGCACGGCCGGGTGCATGACCACAACCGGGGCTACTTGCGGACCAAGGCAGACCGCGCCGGTCACATGCTGCAGGATCTGCTCGACAATAACGAGGACAGCCGGGACACGTCGGGAAACAACTCGTAGTCAGGTAGACGCTGACCAGTGAACAAGTCGGCAGTGTTTCCCTAGAATCCCTGGCCATCCGGCCGCCCCTGAAACCATTCCAGCCGGGACCGCAGCGTCACCACGCTGCCGACAATCAGCAGCGTCGGGGCATGCACCTCCCGCGCGGCAACCCGGTCAGGCAAATCACTGACCGTGCCGACGATGACCTGCTGGCGATCCGTGGTGCCCTGCTCCACCAGCGCCGCGGGCATCCGCGGATCCATACCGTGTGCCAGCATGCCCGCACACAACGCCGGCAGTGTATGCAGCCCCATGTAGCAGACCACGGTCTGACCGGGNCGGACCAGCGCCGGAAAATCCACATCGACGCCGCCGGCNCGACGATGGCCGGTGACGAAGATGCAGGACTGGGCGTGATCNCGATGGGTCAACGGNATGCCGGCGTAGGCGGCGCAACCGCTGGCGGCGGTGATACCCGGGACCACCTGGAACGGTATACCCCAGTCCAGCAGGCGATCGAGTTCCTCGCCGCCACGACCGAAAATAAAGGGGTCACCGCCTTTCAGGCGCGCGACCCGAAGGCCCTGCTGCGCCAGGTCGCGGAGGCGCACGTTGATCTCATCCTGCGGCACGGGGTGCCGGTCCCGCTGTTTACCAACGTTGATCCGTTCACAGTGCGCGGGAATCAGCGCCAGGATGGCCGGCGCCACCAGACGGTCGTACAGCACGACATCCGCAGCCTGGAGCAGGCGCAAGGCGCGCCTGGTCAGCAGTTCCGGATCACCGGGGCCGGCGCCGATGAGATAGACCTCGCCTCGACCCGAGGCCCCCTGCGTTTTCCGAACCGGTCGGGGCGCTGCATCCAGGGTGCGCAGGTCCAGCGTCGACTCGGCCGGGCAGCCCTCGCCGTAACGCAGCGCAATGCCTTGCTTCCGCCCCCATTCAAGGGCCACCGCATTGACCCGCGGATCGTCGTCCAGCGCCAACAGCAATGCGACATCTCCGCCGGTCTGGCCATCAAGGTCCGGAACAACACGGCAGGACATGCCACGGACCTGCAGATCTTCAACCCTTGCCTCAAGCTGCGGTCCTGCGCCAACCACAAGGCAGAGCCCGGCGCTCGGCTTCAGACCAATGGTTATTCCCGTCACAATGTCACCGTCATTCGTCCTGGCCCCGCCGCCGATCCTCTGGCTTGACCCCGGACCGACCGCAGCGGTTATGCTCATTTGTTATAAAGACTTGCACAATGCGGAGTCACGCAACAGGGCCGACCCATGAAACTCAATCAACTGCGTTACATCTGTGAAGTCGCCCGACGGGATTTGAATGTGTCCGCCGCCGCCGAGGCCCTGTTCACATCACAGCCCGGTGTCAGCAAGCAGATTCGTCTCCTCGAAAGCGAACTGGGGGTACAGATCTTTGAACGCAGTGGCAAGCATCTGACCCAGGTCACGCCTGCCGGCAAGGAAATCCTGGCGGTGGCCGAACGCGTGCTCGGCGATGTCCGCAACATCACAAGTATCGCCGAAGAACACGTGGACGAATCCCGCGGCAGCCTGTCCATCGCCACCACACACACCCAGGCGCGACATGCGCTGCCCCACGTGGTCAAGACATTCCGCGAGCGGTACCCCAACGTCAGCCTGCACATGCATCAGGGTACGCCAATGCAGATCGCCGATCAGGCCGCCCGCGGCAGCGTGGATTTTGCCATTGCCACCGAGGCCATCGAACTGTTCGAGGATCTGGTGATGCTGCCCTGCTACCGCTGGAACCGCAGTGTGGTCGTGCCCCACGGCCACCCCTTGTTGCAGGAGTCACCGCTCAAACTCAGCAGCCTGGCCGCGTACCCGCTGGTTACGTATGTGTTCGGCTTCACCGGTCGGTCGAAGCTCGACAAGGCTTACCGCGAGCAAGGGCTGGAGCCGGAGGTTGTGTTCACGGCCACCGATTCCGAGGTGATCAAGACCTATGTTCAGCTCGGACTTGGTGTCGGCATCATTGCGAGCATGGCATTCGACCCGGACCGCGACACGGGGTTGACCGCCATTGACGCCAGCCACCTGTTCGAACCCAGCATCACCAATATCGGTTTCCGCCGAGGTGCTTATCTACGCGGCTACATGCGCGACTTCATTCACCTGTTCGCACCGCATATCACGGAGCAGACCATCGAACGCGGGATTGCCGCCCGCAGCCGGGAGCAACGGGCCGCACTGATCGGCGAACTGGAACCCCTGCTAGGTGAGCATTGACCCCGGTCAGCCCGCCTCGATGCGTTCCACACCGGCCATGTACGGACGCAGCACCTGGGGGACGCGAATGCTGCCGTCCGCTTCCTGGTAGTTCTCCATCACCGCGATCAGGCAACGACCCACCGCCAGCCCGGAGCCGTTCAAGGTGTGCAACAGTTCCGGCTTGCCGGATTCCGGATTGCGCCAGCGCGCCTGCATCCGCCGCGCCTGGAAGTCGCGGCAATTACTGCAGGAAGAGATTTCCCGATAGCGCTGCTGGCCCGGCAGCCAGACCTCAAGGTCGTAGGTGCAGGCAGCGGCAAAGCCCATGTCGCCGGTACACAGGTGCAGCAGCCGATAGGGCAACTCCAGCTGCTGCAGGATCGCTTCCGCGTGCCCGGTCAGCTGCTCCAGCGCGGCGCCGGAATCCTCGGGCTTCACCAGTTGCACCAGTTCCACCTTCTCGAACTGGTGCTGACGGATCATGCCGCGTACGTCCTTGCCATAGGAACCGGCTTCGGCGCGAAATGCAGGACTGTAGCAAACCATTTTCTGAGGCAGGGACTCGACCTCGAGAATCTGCTCGCGAGCGAGATTCGTAACCGGCACCTCAGCAGTCGGTATCAGATAAAAGTCGGGATCTCCGGCGATCGCGAAGAGATCATCGCCAAATTTCGGCAATTGGCCAGTACCCTGCATCGAAGCGGTGTTGACCAGGAAGGGCACGTTGACCTCAGTGTAGCCATGCTGCTCCACATGCCAGTCGATCATGAACTGGGCCAGCGCCCGGTGCAGCCGGGCAATCTGACCTCGCATGACCACGAAACGGGAACCGGCCAGCAGACTGCCGGCCTCGAAGTCCAGCTTGCCACCCTCACCCAGCTCGATGTGATCACGGGCGCGAAACGCGAAATCCGGGGGTGCACCCCAGCGCCGGAGCTCGACATTATCCGCTTCATCCTCGCCCACCGGTACGCCAGGAATCCGGCAGATTGGGCATCTGCAGGTGCCAGTCCGCCAGCGCCGCCTGAGCAGCATCAAGCTCCGCCTTGGCACCATCGAGCTTCTCGCCCAGATCGGCCACGGCATTCAGTAGCGGCTGAATATCCTCGCCGGCCGCCTTTGCCTTGCCGATGGATTTGGATCGGGTGTTACGCTCGTTCTGCAAATCCTGGACCACGATCTGCAATTCACGACGCCGTTCGTCCTGCTGACGGTAGCGCGTAACGTCCAATACATAACCACGCGAATTCAAGGCCTTGGCGACGGTTTCTGTCTCGCCGCGGAGCAATCTCGGATCGAGCATGAAGCAACATTCCCTTGTTCAGTGCGGGGTGACCGGCCCATGGCCGGCTGATTCAGGCGAGGAATTGTAACCGCTGGCGCCGGGCAGGATAAGCCGGACTCGGAAAGAGCGCTTCAACGCGGCATCAGGACTGCCGTTCGTCTTCCTGCCGGTCCAGCTCGGCCCGGTAATCCAGCATCTCGCGAAATCGCTTTTCCTGACCGTACGGGCTGGGCCGGTAGAAGGTCTGCACCGGAACGCCTTCGGGCCAGCAGTCGTGGGACGCGCCCGCCGGGAAGGCGTTCGGCTCATTGTGAGCGTAGCGGTATCCCTTGCCGTGGCCCAGCTCCTTCATCAGCGCAGTCGGTGCGTTGCGCAGATAGGCGGGGACCGAGCCATGGGGGTACTGGCGGGCAGCGGCACTGGCCGCTTTCCAGGCCTGGTCGATGGCATTGCTTTTCGGTGCGATGGCAAGGTGAATCGCAGCGTGGGCAATGGCGCGTTCGCCTTCATGCTGCCCCAACCGCAGGAAGGCATCCCAGGCGGCAATGACCAGCGGCAGCACCCGAGGATCGGCGTTGCCAACGTCTTCCGAGGCTATCGCGGTCAAACGTCGGACAACATCCAGCGGATCACCGCCGCCGGCAATGAAGCGCGCGATGTAATACAGCGATGCATCCACCCGCGAAGAGCGGATCGATTTGTGGATCGCGGACAGCAGGTCGTAATAGGCGTCGCCGGACTTGTCCATGGCGCCGCCGACATGGCCGATCACTTCGTCCACCGCCGCCTGGGACAGCACCTCGTGATCACCCTCCGACTCGGCGAAATCACTGGCGGTTTCCAGCAGTCCCAGGGCTCGGCGCGCGTCGCCGCCGCTGACGCGGGCCAGCCGACCCAGGGTTGCATCGTCAACCTGGAGTCGACGCGCCCCCAGCCCACGCTCGCTGTCATTCAGCGCCCGGCGCAGGATCTCGACCATGGCCACATCATCCAGCGGCTTGAGGACATAGACGCGCATCCGCGACAGCAGCGCGGAATTGAGTTCGAAGGAGATGTTTTCGGTACTGGCGCCAAGCAGCGTGAGCAGGCCCGATTCCACATGTGGCAACAGGGCGTCCTGCTGTGACTTGTTGAAGCGGTGAATCTCGTCCAGGAACAACACCGTGCGCCGCCCCTGGCGCCTTGACTCCTCGGCCTCGGCCGCCACCTTGCGGATATCCTTGACCCCGGCGGACACCGCCGACAGCTGCACCAGCCTCGCATCCACGGCGCGGGCGAGGATCTCTGCCAGCGTGGTCTTGCCGACCCCGGGTGGCCCCCACAGCACCAGCGAGCGCACGGTGCCGGCCTCGACCATGCGCCTCAGCGGCTTGCCCGGCCCCAGCACCGCCTCCTGGCCGACATAATCGTCCAGGCTTCGCGGTCGCATGCGGGCCGCCAGCGGCTGCTGCGGATCCGCACTGGCCTGGCCCTCGAACAAATCCACTGAAGTCACTCCGATGGCTCGCCGATCAGATCCACATCTTCCGGCACCTGGTAATCAAAAAGCTCACTGGAAAGATCAGGATTCCTCTCCATCTCACTGAACTCCAGACGGTTTTCCTGCCCCATGCCATCCTTGACCACAACGGTTTCCGGAACGCCGTCAACGAATCGCAGGCGTACTGAGGTGACTTCCCAGCCCTCGTCGCGCGGCGTCAGCGTAACCCAGTCACCGTCGCTGCCGATCTGAAACTGGGATTCCAGATCTTCCAGTTCGCCACTGAGCATCAGCGCCGGACCACTGCCAAGCACCTCTTCCAGCGGTCTTACGGTGACCTGAAACAGGTCCGCATCGTGAACCCAGAGATCACGGCCGTCAGCCACGATATCCTGCTCGTACGGGGCCTCATATTCCCAGCGGAAACGGTTCGGACGCTGGATGTACATGATCCCCTCGGTACGTTCCATCAACTCACCCCGGTCGTCCACGGTTTCCTGGATGAACCGCCCCGACAGGCTGTGAACCTCGGTGTAATACGCCTCCAACTGCGTACGGTTATCGGCCTGCGTCGACGCCGCAGTCAGCAACAGGGCCACCAGCATGATGAAGTATTTCAAGACGTCCTCCAGGCCGCACGGCGTGCGGCGTTGGCCACGGGCTTCAAGGAAACACTGATTTATTCCCGCGTCTGCGCACGAGACCGGTTTCGGTCATCTGGCGAGCATGCGAATAGATCATTGTCCCTTGAGAGTGAGGGCCTGAGGATTAACCGGACCTGAATCAATCCTTCGGCGGTGGCGGCGCGATAACCTCGCGGCCACCGTTGGCCTGCAGGGGGCCGACGATACCGGCGGATTCCATCTCCTCCACCAGTCGCGCGGCGCGGTTATAGCCCACTTTCAATCGACGCTGGACGCCGGAAATCGAGGCACGGCGGCTCTCGGTGACGATGTACACCGCCTGATCATAGAGCGGATCGGATTCGCCACCGGACCCTGAGGACTCCCCAGGCAACCCCGGAATCGGCGTGGTCTCGGCGGACTCCTCCAACAGGCCATCGATATAATCGGGCTGGCCGGTCTGCTGCAGATGCTCGACCACCTTGTGCACATCGGCATCGGAGACGAAGGCGCCGTGAACGCGGACCGGCAGCCCGGATCCGGGCGGCAGGTAAAGCATATCGCCGTGGCCCAGCAGCGCCTCGGCACCCTGCTGGTCGAGAATGGTGCGTGAATCGATCTTGGAGGACACCTGAAAGGCGATCCGGGTCGGGATGTTCGCCTTGATCAGGCCGGTGATGACATCCACCGACGGGCGCTGGGTCGCCAGAATCAGATGCAGGCCGGCCGCGCGGGCCTTCTGCGCCAACCGGGCAATCAGCTCCTCGACCTTCTTGCCGACGATCATCATCATGTCGGCAAACTCATCCACCACGACAACGACATACGGCAACGGCTCCAGCAACGGTGCCTCGGTGGCGGTGGCCTCACCATCCGGCGCCGTCCACAACGGATCATGCAACGGCTGACCGGCCGCCGTCGCCTCCCGCACCTTGCGGTTGAAGCCCGAGATGTTGCGTACCCCCATGGCCGCCATCAAGCGATAGCGGCGTTCCATTTCGCCGACACACCAGCGCAGCGCGTTGGCCGCTTCCTTCATGTCGGTGACCACCGGTGCCAGCAGATGGGGGATGCCGTCATAGATCGACAACTCCAGCATCTTCGGGTCGATCATGATCAGCCGAACATCGTCCGGCTGATTCTTGTACAGCAGACTCAGGATCATGGCGTTGACGCCCACAGACTTGCCCGAGCCGGTGGTGCCCGCGACCAGCAGATGCGGCATCTTGGCCAGATCCACGACCACAGGCGCACCGCCGATGTCCTTGCCCAGGGCCATCGACAGCGGGGAACTGGCCTTGTCCCAGTTCTCGGAACGCACGATCTCGCTGAAGGCGATGATCTGCCGGTTCTCGTTGGGAATCTCCAGGCCAATGACGGACTTGCCCGGAATCACTTCAACCACGCGCACACTGATCACCGACAATGCACGGGCCAGATCCTTGGCCAGATTGGAGATCTGACTGACCTTGACCCCGGCGGCGGGTTGCGCCTCGAAGCGCGTGATGACCGGCCCGGGCTGCACCGCAACCACCTCGATCTCGACCCCGAAATCCGCCAGTTTGAGTTCCAGCTGCCGCGACATGGCCTCGAGCGCCTCCTTGGAATAGGAGGCCTGCTGCTCTGGCGGTGGATCCAGGAGGCTGACCGGCGGCAGACCGTCGGCGCTTGGAGCACGGTCGAACAAGGGGATCTGCTTTTCCTTTGCCACCCGGGGGCTGGCCTTGAGCGCCGGCGTATTGGCCTCGATCTGCGGTGCCTTGCGGGTCTTGCGAGCCTCTGCGTCGCGTGCCCGGGACTCGGCCCGGCCCTTCGCTGCGCGCTGCCCTTCCCGTCGATCCCGCAGCCGCAGGACAAGTTCGTACAGCTTGCCGGCGGCAACCAGGGAAAACTTGCCCACCAGGTCCATCAGGGCCAGCCAGGACAAACCCGTGAACAGCGTGACACTGGCCAGAAAAACAGCCAGCAGCAGCAACGTGGCACCAAGGAAACTGAACAAGCCGGTCAGGCCGTTGCTGACCAGTTCGCCAAGCAACCCCCCGGAATGCAGCGGCACCGTCCCGGCCACGGGCTCAACATGCATCGCGGCAATCGCCGCGCCGGACAGCACCGTGAACACGAAACCGATGGCACGAAAACCGAAAATACCCCAGTGAAAGGCGTTGTCCCGTCGCTGCCAGCGCCAGGCCAGAGCGCCGGAGAACGCAACCATCACCGGAAACAGGAAGGCAACGTAGCCAAACAGGAAAAGGAACACATCCGCAAACCACGCGCCGGCAACACCGCCAGCATTGTTCACCGGGCCACTGTCACCGCTGTAGGTCCAGCCAGGGTCCGTCGGCGAGTAAGTGGCCAGGGCGGCAAAAAGGTACAGTGCCAGCGCAAGCAGCAGGAACAGCGACCCCTCGCGCAGACCGCGCGCCACGTGATTGCCCAGCAGCGATGGAAACTTTTGCTTGGTGTCAGAACCTGCCACGCCGAACCATTAACCTCAGATGTTTAATGAAATGTGTCGCCTAAGTTACTACAGTGCCGTAGAACATGATGCCGGTGAAGTGCAACTCACGGGGCGAAGTATAGCCCCGCGGGCCTGCTTGCCGATAGCATGACGGGAGGATCATCCTGTCAATAGTGCGCACCGATGCCGGCGTCAACACAACGGAGCATTCCGGGCCCGGGGATGTCGATACTTCCAGCGGCCAAGATTCCTGGATTCCACTGCATGCAGATCGAGATTACCGAACGGATTGACGCCGTTGGTGCCGGCGACTGGGACGCGCTTGCCGCAGACGACAACCCGTTTCTGCGGCACGCCTTCCTGCACGGCCTGGAGCAGACCGCCTGCGTTGGCGGGGGTACAGGCTGGCATCCACATCATTTTCTTCTCCGCGACGACGAAGGCGCCCTGATCGGTGCCATGCCGGCCTACCTGAAGACCCATTCCCGGGGCGAGTTCGTATTCGACTGGGCGTGGGCCGAGGCATTCGAGCGCGCCGGCGGCAGGTACTACCCGAAACTGGTGATCGCAATCCCGTTCACACCAGCCACCGGCCAGCGAGTGCTTTGCCACCCGTCCCTGGAGCGCTCCGTCGTGATTCGCGCCATGATCGAGGCCGCCACGGACTTCTCTCGTCGCCATCAACTTTCCTCCATGCACTGCCTGTTCTGCGAGGACACGGAGGCAGACGAGCAGAAGGCCCTCGGCCTGCTCCGCCGACTTGGCTGCCAGTTTCACTGGATCAACCCCGGATACCCGGATTTCGATGCATTTCTCGGCGAATTCTCCAGCAAGAAGCGCAAGAACGTGAAACGCGAACGCCGACTGGCACGCGAGCAGGCCACGGCCTTCCGCATCGTGCGGGGGGACGAAGTCACGGCGGAACACTGGCAGAAGTTTCACCAGTACTACAGCGACACGTTTCACATGTATGGCAACCGACCACCGCTCAACCTGGAATTCCTGCAGCACCTCGCGCGCACCATGGGCGATCAGGTTCTGATGTCCCAGGCGCTGGATGACGACGGCCTGCTCGCCGGGGCACTGCTATTCCGCAGTGGATCGACACTCTATGGGCGCTATTGGGGGTGTCGTGAGGAACGCCAGGGCGTGCATTTCGAGACCTGCTTCTATCAGGGAATCGATTACTGCATCCGCCACGGTCTGGATCGCTTCGAACCCGGTGCCCAGGGCGAACACAAGATCGCCCGCGGCTTTCTGCCCACCGCAACGCACTCCTGCCACTGGCTCGAACACAAGGGCTTTCATGACGCGGTCGCGGATTTCCTGGAACGGGAAACACCGCTGGTGCGCCGGTACATGGCGGATCTGGATGGCCACGCGCCGTTTCGGGACGCATCTGTCAACGTTTCGCAACCGTCCATGCGGGCGATATCTTCATGATCATGCGCAGCCCCGGCAAACGTCCGGTCTTTCTCGAGGGTTGCCCGGAAGACTGGTTTCCTCCGGCTGAAAAGGCGCTGGACGACCCCAACGGACTCCTGGCCATAGGCGGTAGGCTGTCCCGGGAACGCCTGCTTGCGGCCTATCGCTGTGGCATTTTCCCCTGGTACAGCGACGGTCAGCCCCTGCTCTGGTGGGCACCGGATCCGCGCGCTGTGTTGTTTCCGGAACGGCTCCGGGTGTCCCGCAGCCTGGAGAAACGGCTGCGCAATGGCGGTTTCCAGGTGACATGCAATGCTGACTTCGCGGCAGTTATCGACGCCTGCGCCGCTCCACGGGACTATGGATCGGGCACCTGGATTACCTCCGACATGCGGGCCGCCTACCTGGACCTTCACCAGGTCGGCAAGGCCTGCAGCGTCGAAGTCTGGCGTGATCAGGCGCTCGTGGGCGGCCTCTACGGCGTGTTGCTGGGTTCGGCTTTCTTCGGCGAGTCGATGTTCAGCCGCGAACGGGATGCCTCGAAATGCGCCCTGGTTCGACTGGTTCGCTCACTCCAGCCACGCGGCCTGACCCTTGTCGACTGCCAGATACCGTCGGATCACCTGCGCCGGCTCGGGGCCGAGGAAATCCCGCGCACCGCATTCCAGCGTCTGCTCCAACAGGCCCTCGGCAACGCACTGTTGCCAGCGCCGGCAGGGGGACTGTTGCCGTGAGCCGGGACGCATCCCAGGATCAGCAACTGCTCTGGCTGTACTCCACGGGCGAACACGAATGCTCGTATTTGCCCGACCGCAGGGCGCGAACGGTCTTCGTTGATCCGCGTCACGCCTTGACCGCAACCCAGTACGGCAC
>SL_7KL_010_BRINEDRAFT_10000626_pt1 | contig 16782 bp, 12 predicted proteins | sample SodLak_010_BRINE_FD_10663 | JGI IMG/M metagenome (IMG submission 10663)
CGTGAGGTGGGGTTCCATATTTTAAGGCATCGAGTAAAAAGCCAAATTGTGATTGTTGCGTCGCTTCATCCATGCCTAAGATTTCAAACACATCTTGTTGCATACTTTCATCATGAATTCTTAGTGATCCGCCACCGAGTTCTTGGCCTTGAACCACTAAATCATATCCATGCGCTAAGGCTTTATCTGGGGCGTCTTTTAATGTATCTTTAAAGTCGTCATGTGCTTTTGTGAAAGGATGATGTAAGGCATAGTAACGTCCTTCTTCTTCATCATATTCAAACATTGGCCAATCAACCACCCAGTGAAAATCAAAAATAGAATCATCGATTAACTCTAAGGCTTTAGCCACATGATTTCTTAAGAATCCTAAACTATGACGAACAACTTTTAAATTGTCCGCTACAATTAACGCAATATCACCAGTTTGCATATTCAAAGTTTCTTCAAACGCACTTAACTCTTCTTCACTGAAAAACTTTACGGTTGGTCCACTTAAGCCTTCTTCGTCTTTTTTAACCCAAGCTAACCCTTTCGCTCCATATTTTTTAACTTCTTTGGTCAAAGCATCAATCTTTTTACGTGAATAATAACTCGCACCATTCGTAACATTAATCGCTTTTACAGCGCCCCCATTTTCAATGGTTGATTGAAACACTTTAAATTCACTATTTTTAAAAACATCGTTTAAGTCTGTTAAAAACATTTCGAATCTCGTATCTGGTTTATCTGAGCCATATTTTTCCATCGCCTCAGCATAAGAAATACGTTTAAATGGGGTTTTTACATCTATCCCTTTAACTTTTTTCATAACCGCTTTAATCATACGTTCACTCACGTCTAATACATCGTCTTGATCAACAAAACTCATTTCCATATCAATTTGCGTAAACTCAGGTTGACGATCACTTCTTAAATCTTCATCTCGAAAACACTTAGCAATTTGATAATACTTTTCAAATCCTGAGATCATTAATAACTGTTTAAAAAGCTGTGGACTTTGTGGAAGGGCATAAAAGTTCCCTTTATGGTTTCTTGAAGGCACTATATAGTCTCTCGCACCCTCAGGCGTAGATTTGGTAAGCATTGGGGTTTCAAAATCTATAAAGTCTTCTTCATTTAAGAAGTCACGGACCGTTTTTGTGATTAAATGACGCGTTTTTAAAATATTTTTTAAGTAAGGACGTCTTAAATCTAAATAGCGATACTTCAGTCTCGTATCTTCTAGCGCATCGGTATCATCTTGAATGAGTAATGGCGGTTGCTTAGCTTTAGATAAAACATTTAAGGCTTTAACATCAATTTCAATGTCTCCGGTTTTAATATTTGGATTTTTACTACTTCTTTCTGATACAACGCCTTCAATTTCGATGACGTATTCATTTTTAATGGCTTCAGTTTTTTCTTTTAAAGGATTATCATTATAAAACGCCAATTGAGTAATGCCTTCTTGGTCTCTTAGGTCAATAAATACAAGATTTCCTAAATCTCTTTTTTTAGCCACAAACCCTTTTAATTTAACGGTTGAACCAATATCATTCATTGTTAATGCATTGTTATGATGGGTATATTTCATGATTGAGCTCCTTTTTCGCAGTCTTTACAATCGTTTTGGTTTTCAGTTAACGTTTCTACTAAGTACATATATAAATCATCAAATGAAACTTCTGTTTCGGTGTTTAATTGTTGGTCTTTAACATTAACTTTTTCTTGTTTCACTTCTTCATCGCCAATAATAATGACAAATCGTGCATTATGATTGGCAGATTGTTTGAACTGAGCTTTCATAGATTTTTCCATGTAATCTTGATCGATCATTAATCCGCCCAAACGCATTCTTTGTGTTAAGGCAAATGCTTTTTGTCTTGCGGCTTCACCCATTATAAGCATATAAGCGTGTAAATAAGGCTTTGAGATTTTGTACGCATTGGCTTTTAAAGCAACTACTAAACGCTCAATCCCATAAGCAAATCCGACCGCTGGGGTAGGTGGCCCATCTAAGCTTTCGACCAAATGGTTATATCTTCCGCCACCACAAATCGCATTTTGATTCCCAAGCAACTCTTTACTTACTTTGAGTTCAAATACAGTATGCGTATAATAATCAAGGCCTCTTACTAAATTATGATCGACTTCATAATCAATCTTTGCTTGATCTAAATACGTTTTCACAGAATCAAAGTGTTGTTTTGCATCATCACTTAAATAATCGAGCGTTTTAGGCGCACTGAGCATACTTTCATGGTTTTGATCGACTTTACAGTCCAAAATCCTTAAAGGATTGTTTTCATAGCGATGATTACAGTCTTTACAAAGGGAATCTAAGTGTGGTTTAAAATGGGCTTTCAATGCTTGTTCATACATTGTTTTTGACTCGTGGTCCCCTAAACTATTAAGATGCACTTTGACATCCTTAATTTTTAACGCTTTTAAAAGCGTAAACGCATAAGCAATGACCTCAGCGTCCATGGAAGGGTGGTTTGACCCAAAACTTTCTGCGCCAAATTGTCTAAATTCTCTAAAGCGCCCCTTTTGTGGTCTTTCATAGCGGAACATGCTGCCGTAATAATAAAGTTTTTGAGGCGTTGATTTAGAGGCATATAGTTTATTTTCAATAAATGCTCTAACCACTCCAGCCGTTCCTTCTGGCCTTAATGTATTCACGCGATCTCCACGATCTTTAAAATCATAAGTTTCTTTACTAACTATATCACTATCTTCCCCAACTGAACGGTGAAAAAGATCCCTGGTTTCAAAGTGTGGGGTTCTTATTTCTTTAAAGTTAAATAATTTTGAGACGCGATCAATTTGTTTTTCAATCGTTTTAAAATACTCGATATCATCAGTGATATCATACGTCCCTTTCATTCGTCTGATCATGGGTAAAACCTCCTAATAAATAAAAAAATCACCCTTTAAGCCAAGGGCGAAAAATTCCGCGGTACCACCTTAATTCCGGGAACACCCGGCACTTAAACTTTAACGCAGTCATACGTCTTTTTTTACTGGTTTCAAAAAAGCCCTCAGAAATGTCAAGCAAGCCTTAAATAGATGTTTACACCATCCACATCTTCTCTAAAAAATAAGCACTTACGCAGTTTCTTCTACAGTTAGTGTTATTATAGCGCCCTTATGGGGCGTTGTCAATTGATAGTCCTTAATTTTAAACAATATTCATTTACGTTTTATCACGTTTTTTTAGAGGGCTTTAATAATAATTTATAAATGATGTATAGGCCTATTATATTTACTACGATGATGATTCTTCCAATCATACTTTGGGTAAACAATAATACCCTACCTATATGTGAAATATGAAAACGATACTGTCCAATATAATCGCCTTCACTAAGTACCCAATCATCAGGATCATCGGCGTTTTCGGCAATCGTTTCAATCGAATATTCACCATCTTCTATTGTAATAGAATAAATGTAGTGAATGACGACGACTTCTTGGTTGTTAATCGTTGTGTGAAACGCAATAATATCTCCTTCACTTAATGTCTCAACGCTAATATTCTCATCTATAATTACCAATGATCCTACATTAATCGTAGGCTCCATTGAATCGGTGACAACGACCTTTTGATGATAGCGGTTAAAAAGCGCAACATTTTCACTCACCAATGCCACAATAAAATATCCAACCACAACAAAAAACAAGAAGTTCATGCCATATTTAATCCATCGTGTTATACGTTTATTCTTATTCATAAAATACTCCTTTTATTCGTTGGTACAGATCACTTTATTTCTACCGCTTTGTTTTGCTTCATACATTTTTTCATCTGCCAAAGCCAACAATGTTTTAGCGGTATGGTCTTTATGGTATAGTGCCCCACCAATAGAAACCGTCATGTTTATACTTTTTGTTTCATTTAAAGGGATAGACATCTTTTCTACCAAGCGACGCAATCTAGATGCCATTAAACGCATTGTATCATAATCTATGCCACGTAATAAAACAATGAATTCTTCTCCACCATAACGAACCGCATAGTCTGAATATCTTATGTTTAACGATAATGTTTTCGCAAGCGCCTTTAATGCTTGATCGCCAACGTCATGCCCATAGCGATCATTGATTTGCTTAAAATGATCAATATCTAAAAATAAGACGGCTAAAGACGTTCCAAATTGACGGAACTCATTGATAGAAATGTCGAGTTGATAATCGAGGAATTTTCGATTATATAAATTGGTAAGTTCATCCTTTTGAAGCGCTAATTTTAATGATTTATTCTCTTCACTTGCATCAAACGTTTTAGCGTGTTCAATAAACACTTCAAAAGCCATCTTTTTGTTGGTTTTTGGATCAACAAAAGGAATGGTTCTAACCGATACAGGAATGCGGTACCCTTCTTTATGATGAAGCGATACCACTGCATTTAAAACATCACCACTTTGAATACTTTTTTCTAAAGGACATCCTTCATGACATAATAATTCCCCTTCATCGTTCACATGCCTTAAAATATTATCAAAACAATGTTTCCCAATCACTTCATTTGCCTTATACCCAGTAATTGTTTCAGCAACTTGATTCCAAGCGACGATTTCACGTGATTCGTTAACAACATAAGCGCCTTCAAACAAATAAGGTAAGATTTTATTATAATCCATAATGCCCTCCTTTCGTCTATAATTTATCTTACCACGGATATCAATAAAGCCCAATATATTCCTTAGAATAAAAAAAGACGGACACTTTATCCGTCTTTTCTAGGGGGAGATGAATCAAATGATTCAATTTTCCATTAAAATATTATGGAATTAAATTATAACTTACTTTGTTGATAGAACGAATGAGTGATGCATTATCTTCGGTCAAAGCATTTAAAGTAAGTTCTGAATGATACGTGTTGTAGGCATCGGATTCATCAATTAATTCAATGGTGATAGTGAATAATTCACTGCCATCGATGATTTCACCATTTTCAAGGGTTAATGTGACTTGCCCTTGAACCGACGTGCCTTGATGTGAGACTTGATGGAGATATTCTATATTATGCGTCGTGGTGTTTGTGGTTAAACGATTGATTGGAACCAATGTTTTATCTGAATCATCTAAACGTTCAGAATGTAATACATTAAATCCATCTGAAAAGTAACTATCATATGATTGCGCATTTTCATGATAAGCGAATAATGTAATATTGGCTGTAATAAGTAAAAAAACTATTGCAACTGAGAAGACGATTTTCTTCATCGTCATCACCCCTTAAGGCAGTAAGTTAGGCATCTGGCTATCTTCGTTAAAAGACCCTATAGTTTTCCGTCCCAAGATCACTCTTGGTTTGGCTTTGTCAAACCTATTGTCTTAGAGGTTTCCTCTAACAATAGTTTGAATATAGTTATATTATAGCATACTTTTTATTTATTGCAATTACTTAAAGCGAACCGTTTGTTTAAATGGCACAAAGATTTTTGTGTAGTGTTTGGCGTAATCAATATCAGTGTAACTAGACATTACAAAATCAAAAACGTTGCCATCGTAGCGTCTATAATAATTTCTTAAGGTACCTTCGTAGGTAAACCCTAGTTTGTCACGCAATTTTTCACTTGCTACATTATTTGGAAAATGCGCATACGATATACGACGTAAGTTTAAGGTTTCAAACCCAAAAATCATCACCGCCATCGCGGCTTCATACATATACCCTTTACGTTGATATTTAGGATTACAAACCATTCCAATATGGGCTTTAAAGTTTTTTTCAACGCCATGCAGTTCAATGGTGCCTATAAGCGTATTCCTTTCTTTTAATAAAACGCTAAATACACCGGGTTGATTCATTTTAGGTTTATTGATTGCGTATTCAATATAACGCTTGGTATCTTGGATAGTATGGTGTGGCATCCATCCAGCGTTTGGACCTACATCACTTCGCCATGAATAATCAAAAATGGCTTTTGCATCAGAACGTTTAATTTCTCTAAGCAAAAGCCTTTTTGTCTCAATATTGGGTAGACTCATCATCAGGAACTAACATACTCCATCGATCGATATCGACAAAGTTTAGTTTTTTATAAAGTTTTTCTGCGATTGGATCATCATAATAAAGACACAATGTTTTTTCTTTATGATTAATGTATAGGTCCATCAAATAATGCATAACTGTTTTTCCATATCCATAGCCGCGGTACTCTCCGTGAGAGGCAACCGCCACAATCATTGCGCTTTTTTTACTTTCATAGACCGCTGATGCAGTCGCAACGACTTGGTTATCTTTTTCTATAAAAATAGTCGTCCCGTTTTCTCCTGAATTGTGTAAGAAATACTGAATTGCTTCTTCTTTTCCTTTGGCGTGAACCGTATATAGTTCAGGAATTGTTTTAAGTAAATCAAACACCATCGACGCATCATCCGCTGTTTCTAAAATACGAATGCCTGAATAATCAATGGATTCATCGCGCTTAAACGTGGTAGATTTCATAAAATCCATTTTGTCTTCGCGCATTTTAGGGAAATGCTTTTTAATAGGTTCCATCAGTTTTTCTTTACTACTTATAAAAATCCAATCGAACCTTTCAAAAATCTTTAACCATTCCTCATTAAAATCATTTTCAATCGCGTAATACGTTAAGGTAGACATATTACGGCTTAATACCGCAAAGAACTTATCATCTCTAAATTCTGCGTATAATTGTTGATAATCATTTTTAAAGGCTCCATTATAAATATCGCCAATGATATAAAGGTTAATTTCAGGTTCATGATATAAAAACGCTAATACTGCCTCTTTGTCTTCAATCGTTAATTCTCTAATCATCACTGTTCTCCCTTTCCACTATCAGTGTCACTGGACCATCGTTGATGATATGAATGTCCATATGAGCTTGAAACACCCCAGGATATACATTTAGTCCTTTATCTTTTAATGCAGTGTTAAATTGTTCATAAAGTTCGTTGGCTTTTTTTGGGTCTAAAGCTTCACTAAATGAAGGCCGGTTCCCTTTTTTGGTTTTACCTTCTAAGGTAAACTGTGAAATTGATAAAACGTCATACTGATTATCTAATAAAGAGCGATTCATCTTTCCTTCATCATCTTCAAAGACTCTTAAATTGGCAATCTTTTTTGCCATCCAAGGAATGAGTGAAGCATCATCCCCTTTTTTAAATGAAACAAATAAACAAAAACCTTGTTTGATTTCACTAACCAATTTATTTTCTACATAACACGCGGCTTTTTTGACACGTTGAACCACTATTTTCATTATTTCATCAACCGTTCTATGTTCAAAATTCCATTGATTTTTTGTAAGTTTAAAATAATATTTTCGAGTTCACTTCTATTTTTAACGCCAACTTTTATCTTAATAACGCCTTCACCACGTTTATTGGTTGAGGCACTGACTTGATCGACTTTTCCTGTATGGGTAGTAGTCGTATTAATAATTTCGGCTAAGATATTATCACGGTTTATCACAATCAGTTTAAGATTGACCCCATGGATATCATGGTTTAATGACGCCCATTTGACATCAATAAAGCGAGACGGATCAAGATTTTGTAAGTTTTTACATTCTTTTCTGTGAACCGCAATTCCAGTTCCTTTAGAGATATACCCTTTAATTGGATCGCCTGGAATCGGCATACAACAATTTGATAATTTAACGCTAGGATTATCTAACCCTTCAACGGTAATATTAGAATCGGTATGTTGCGCTGGGCGTTTTTCTCTTTTATTGATGCTTTCGATTAATTGTGATTCATCAAACGCTTCTTTTTCAACAAGCGCATTATAAGCACTTTGTGCGGTTAATGTGTTTTTCCCAATTTCATAGTAAAGATCTTCAACTGACTTAACGCCTTTTTGTGCAAAGTGTTCTTCACACGATTTATCATTTAAAGGAATTTTCTTGCCGCGTCTTTCAATTTCTTTATTTAATTCTTCACGGCCCATCTCAATTAACACATCGCGACGTTGTTTGTTTAAGTAATTTTTGATTTTACTTTTAGCGCCAGAGGTTTTAACGAGTTTTAACCAGTTATCATTTGGTCCAAAAGAGTTTTTAGACGTTTTAATTTGCACAATGTCGCCGGTTTCTAATTCATATTCTAAGGGGACGATTTTACTATTCACAATAGCGCCTACTGTTTTAATCCCAACTTCTGTATGAATGCGAAACGCAAAATCAAGGGGCGTAGAGCCTTTAGGTAAATCCACAATATCGCCATCAGGCGTAAAAACATAAACATTGGAATGAAAAATATCATCTCTTAAAAGACTTAAAACTTCTTCATCGGATTCGCTTTCTTCTGTGAATTTTATGAGTTCCCCATACCATTTAAGTTTTTTACTCACCATTTCAGTCATTGGAACATTTGAGCCTTTTTCTTTATACGCCCAATGCGCGGCAATCCCGTATTCTGCAATACGGTCCATTTCTTTGGTTCTGATTTGGATTTCATAAATTTTTCCTTGCGCAATTACTGAGGTATGTAAGGATTGATAAAGGTTTGGCTTAGGCATCGCAATATAATCTTTAAACCGATTTGGAATCGGCGTATATTTAGAGTGGATAACCCCTATGGCGCTATAACACGCTTCAACACTTTTTACGATAATCCTTAAGGCTAAAAGATCATAAATATCATCAAACTCTTTATTTCTGCTTTGCATCTTTTTATAAACAGAATATATATTTTTAACGCGACCTTTCACATCAAATTCAAATTGATGTGTTTTCAAAAGGCCTTCTAATTTTTCTTTCATTGAATCTAGATCGTATTCTCTCGATTGACGCGTATCTTTAATCATTTGCGCGATGCGTCGATATTTATCGGGGTGAATATATTTAAAAGACGTATCTTCTAATTCCGCTTTTAAGATATACATCCCTAATCGGTGCGCAAGCGGCGCAAAGATATCTAACGTTTCTCTGGCGATTCTAATTTGTTTTTCTTCAGGCAATGACCCTAACGTGCGCATATTATGAAGACGATCGGCTAATTTCACAATAATAACGCGAATATCCTTAGCCATCGCAAGCAACATTTTTTGGTAATTTTTCGCTTGGATCAGTTGTTTTTCTTCTTCGGCATCACTAATACCTTTAAACTTGTATTGACCAAGTTTTGTGACGCCTTCGGTCACCAATGCGACTTCTTCACCAAAGCGTTCTTCAATATCTTCAAAAGACGCTTGCGTATCTTCTATGCAATCATGCAAAAGACCCGCCATTAAAGTGGTAGGGTCTGTTTGATATTCTGATAAAATAAAAGCCACATTAATAGGATGAACAATATAAGCTTCACCGCTTTTTCTTTCTTGGCCCTCGTGATGGGTGAGCGCAAAGTTATAAGCGTCTTCGATGAGCTTTAAATCATTCTCATTGTTAATGTAAGTTTTGATGTTTTCCATGAGATCATTGAATTTTGGACGCTTCATGACGCTCCCCCCTTGTTAGTAAGTTAAGAGACTATGCACTTTATAATCTTTAAATTTATGACGACCTTTTAATTGAGCTAGTTCGATTAAAAAGACAATCCCTACGACATTGCCGCCTGCTTTTTCAACCAATTTAATCGTTGCTTCAATCGTTCCACCCGTCGCGAGTAAATCATCAACAATGACGACTCTTTGACCGGTTTTAATGTCCTCTTTATGTAAACATAACTCTGTAGAATTATATTCTAAATCAAAGCTTTCTGTATAGGTTTCTCTAGGCAATTTCCCTGGTTTTCTTACAGGAATAAATCCTACCCCTAAATTGATCGCAACTGGCGTTCCAAATATAAACCCACGTGCATCAGGCCCAACAATCACATCCGCATCTTTATCTCGGGCGTAATCGCTCATTTGTTTTACCGCATATCTTAATGCGCTTCCATCCGCAATCAACGGTGTAATATCTTTAAACATTACCCCATCTTTAGGAAAGTTTGGAACGGTTTTAATATAATCTTTAAGTTTCATTCAAATCACCACTTTTTTAGTATAAGTCCATTATAACATAATCTTATTTCTCAGTGCATGGTAAAGGGCTTACATGCTTTTTGGGGCATCAACACCAATTAAATTTAAGCCATCTTTTAAAACAATACGGGTCGCTTCTAAGACATTAAGGTGTTCTTTAATATGTAAATCATCACCTTTTAAAATAGGGACAGCACTATAAAAACTATGTAAAGCACTCGCTAAAGCATGCACATAATTGGTAATTTTGTGGGGTGTGCGTTTGACTGCCGCATCTAAGACGACTTGGGGATAGTTATTAAGTAATTTTAATAAATCTATCGTTTTTTCATTATTCAAAGTTCCATAACTTTGATGCGTCGCATCAATTTGATACCCTTTTTCTAAAGCTTTATTGAATAATGTATGTATTCTAGCGTGTGCATATTGAACATAATAAACAGGGTTATCGTTTGATTTTTTAATGGCTAAATCTAAGTCTAGATCCATATGCGTGTTTAAAGAATGTTTGCTGAAAAAGTAACGAACTGCATCTTTTCCTACTTCATCAATTAAATCTCTTAAGGTAATCGATTTTCCACTACGCTTAGACATTTTAATCTCTTCGCCATCTTGAAGAACTTTAACCATTTGTAAAATATCAACATTTAAAGTATCAGGCTTCCCACCAACCATTTGAACCGCCGCATTTAAACGATCAATATAGCCATGATGGTCGCCGCCTAAAATGTCAATTAACTTAGTAAAGCCTCGATTCATTTTATTCTTGTGGTAGGCAATATCAGGCAGTAAGTAAGTATACGTTCCATCTCTTTTTACAATGACTCTATCTTTTTCATCACCATAATTGGTTGTTTTTAAAAATAAAGCATCATCTTTTTCATACGTATAGCCTTGTTTTTTTAACTCATTAAGCGTTTGGCTGACTTCGCCTTGATCATAAAGTGATTTTTCACTAAAAAATACATCAAACGTAACATCAAACGCATCCAAATCTTTTTTAATGCCATCAAGCAAATATTTAACGCCGTAATCACGGAAATGTTGGTATCCATCATCATATAAAAATTTATCGCCATATTCATCCTTGATAGATTGTGCGAGTTCTAAAATTTCAGGGCCATGGTAGCCATCACTGCCCATTTCAAGGGTGCGACCAAACAATTCATGATATCTTACATTAATGGATTGGGCCAAGTTATGAATTTGATTGCCCCCATCATTCACATAAAATTCTTTTGTCACATTAAAACCTGCTTTTTTCATGATACGACTCATTGAATCACCTGCAGCNGCCCCTCTTGCGTGACCTACATGCATGTTTCCTGTTGGGTTAACGCTCACAAATTCAATATTGATTTTTTCACCTGCGCCAATGTCAGAGTTTCCATAGGCTTCTTTTTGAATCAATATATCTTTAATCACATCACTAAAAACCGCTTCAGATAAATAAAAATTAATGAATCCAGGTCTTGCGATATCTATTTTTTCTACTGATTTAGGGTGTTCAATATGTTTAACAATATTCGTTGCGATGGTAAAAGGATTCGTTTTTAACGTTTTTGCTAAACTCATAGCTAAATTGGTTGAAAAATCCCCATTTTGTTTTTCTTTTGGTTGTTCAATGTGAATGGTTTCAACGTCTAAGTCATAGCTTTTTTTAAGCGCATCTTCTAATAAGTGCTTAATGGTTTGTTCGATATTCATATTTGGCACATCCTTTATAAATTCCAGTTAATTTGTTCTTCGATGGTCTTTTTCTTTGGAGATTGGTATAGTTTCATCCAACTTGCGCTTCTACCTTTGCCTAAGGGGCGAATCTTTTTTTCATCTCTCAAACGTTTTAACGTCCGGTTAATGGTTGAATCACTAATGGTTGGGTGGTGTTGTCTTATTTGTTCTTTGGTAAAGACTTCTTCTAATTTATTAATGGTATTTTCAATATAATCGCTTTTATTGATTTGTTGATCATAGGCATAATTTCTTAAAATTTCACTCACATCTTGATACGATTCAATAAAAATTTCTAAGAAAAAGCGATGAAGGCCATGCGTATCGGAAAGGCCTTCTGCCCAATTATGAGATGCTTCTTGACGTAATTTTTGATATTTAGCATAGCGTTTATACAGTTTTTCATAAAAACTACTTAAATGAAAGGCTTCAATCTCTTCATCTAAAAGAAGAATATATAGTAAAATAATCCCAATTTCTTCATTGTACGCATTGAATGGTTTTAATAAGAAAAAATCCACAATAAAGTTTAATACTACAAATGTAGGTTCATAATTATTTTCCTTTAATGTTTGTTTAAAGGTTTTAACCAACGCTTCTAAAGATTCCCTTTTTGTTTTTTGACCACTCGACAGTAAATTTATTTTATCTTTTTTTTGTTTTGGGGCTTTTGCGAAATGCAACTTCTCTTTTGGCGCTACATTTTGGTACAAAAAGTATAATAAATCTTGAATTTCACGAGTCAAAAGCTCAAAATCATCGGTTTCTTTATGGATCTTTTTAAACGCTTCTTTAATATTTTTTAAGAGTCTTTCATCTTTGGTTTTAGGTTGTACATCTTTAGTTAAAAGGGATTTAATACGTGCTTCTGAAATTTTTAATTCAAAGATTTTACTAAGAAAATACGTATCCGTGCGAATGGTATCATTTAATAAAATCTCAAAATCACTCTCAACGGTTTTAAGCATTTCACGGTTGCGTCCTACAAAGCGATAAAGAGTTAAATAAAGCATAATAATATCATTGGGAATGCGGTTTTTTTGAATGTTTTCTAAACAATGCATACGCAACCTCCTCGTATTAAGCCTCTTCTTCAAACAAAGAGACTTGTTGTTTTTGTTCCATTTTCGATGCTTTATAATGACTGATTGGTGGGTGATCAGGATCAAAATCTAATGGTTCAATCGTCATTTTAAATGGTTTTCCTTGTTTTGGTTGAGATACTTTTTTCCCTGTTTCTGCCATTTGTGCTTTAAACTCAAAGGCATTGGTTTGAACTAATGTCTTCGTTGTTAAGATATTAATGGTGGCACGGTTTTTATACTGATTATTATTCATTAACGCTAAATCTTGTATTAAATAAGGATTGGTTTTAGGTTGTTTAATAATTGGAATCCCTTTAAGCGTTCGTTTTTTCTTTTCAATACTATCTAGTTCTAAACGTTTAACCGTTCCTCTAGACGTTAAGGCTAAAAGCACAGTTTCATCTTTTAAAGGAATGCTTGCAGCTAAACGGTCTTTCTTCCCTAGCTGCATAGATTTAACCCCTTTAGCCGTTGTTGAGGCGACGGGGATTTCTTCTAGATGGAACCTTAATGCATGCCCTCTTTCAGAGACACTTAAGACTTCGCCTTTTAAATCATTGACTTCACTAACATGAGTTAAGACATCACCTTTTTCTAGAGTAAGTGCTTTAATCGTACGGTTATAACGCGACACTTCAAAGTCTTTGAGCTTTGTTAATTTTATATGATTTTTTTGTGTTGTAAATAAATAATGCTTGTTGTCTTCAAAACTTTCAACACAATCTACATGAACAATATGTTCACCGTCTTTTAAATGCGCAAATTGTGAGATATGGCTGCCTAAATCTTTCCATTTTGTCGCAGGGATTTTAAAGATTGGCAAGTAAATGTAGTTCCCTTTATTTGTGAATAACATTAATGTATGTAAAGTAGAATGAATATTCGCATACATAAATGCATCATTTTCTTTTTGATCAGGGGCTTCTGTGGCTTTATAACTTCTTATAGAAGAAACCCGTACATAGCCATCCTTACTTACCCCAACCGCAACATCTTCGCTTTCAATTAAATCTTCTTCGGCCACCACAATTTTCTCAATCGTTTGTTCAATTTGAGATAACCTAGGGGTTTTGCTTTTCTTCTGAACGGCTCTTAATTCTTTTTTAATCACTTTTTCAAGTTCTTTTTCATTAGAAAGGACTTCGTTTAAATGGTCAATTAATTCCTCTAAGGATTCTTTTTCGTTTTTCAGTTCTGAAAGATCAGTTTGTGACAAACGATGAAGTTGAAGCGTTAAAATCGCTTCAGCTTGTTCTTCTGTAAAAACAAACGTAGTAGTCAATTTTTCTTTGGCATCTTTTTTACTTTTAGATGCACGAATAAGTTCAATGACTTCATCTAAAATATCTACCATATAAATAATTCCTTCAACGATGTGAAGGCGTTTTTTCGCTTTTCTTAAATCAAAGTTTGAACGGTTTGTAATGACTTCTTTTTGGTGGTAAATATAAGCATCTATGATTTGTAAGAGATTCATCGTCTCAGGACGTTTGTTGTTGATTGCGACCATATTATAATTAAATGATTTGGTAAGGTCGGTTTTTTTATGTAAAAATGCTAAAATCGCTTCAGGATCAAAGCTATTTTTGACTTCAACAACTATTCTTAAGCCTTCTGAGGATGATTCATCGCGGACTTCTTTTATGCCATCTACTTTTTTCTTTAAACGAATTTCATCGATGGAACGGACTAAAGAGGCTTTATTTACTTCATAAGGAATTTCATGCACAACAATATCTTGATCTTCAATCTCGACTTTACTTTTAATGATGATTCTACCGCGTCCTTTAGAGAACGCATTTTTAATCCCATCTTCTCCTTGGACAATGCCGCCGGTTGGAAAGTCTGGGCCTTTAATGATTTTTAATAAATCATCCACAGTAACATTCGAAGAATCAAGGCGCTTAATAATCCCTTTAATTACTTCATTTAAGTTATGCGGTGGAATTTCTGTCGCGTATCCTGCAGAAATCCCCGTCGCTCCATTGACTAATAAGTTAGGAAATCTTGCCGGTAAAACAATTGGTTCATATTCTTCATCATCGAAATTCGGAATATAATCAACGGTCCTTTTATCAATGTCTTGGAGTAAGTATTCACTCACTTTAGACATACGCGCTTCTGTATAACGCATTGCGGCGGCACTATCGCCATCGATTGAACCGTTATTTCCATGCATATCGATTAAAGGCTCACGCATTTTAAAGGTTTGACTTAAACGAACAATCGCTTCATAAACACTGCTATCGCCGTGTGGGTGATATTTCCCGATGACATCCCCAACAATACGTGCAGATTTTTTATAAGGTTTATCTTGCGTTAATCCAAGTCGGTGCATTGCATACAAAATACGACGCTGAACAGGTTTTAACCCATCGCGTACATCCGGTAAGGCACGGTCTTGGATGATATATTTAGAATATCTTCCAAATCGTTCGCCGACAATTTCATTTAATGTTTCATTGAGTATTTTTCCTTCAACGAACTCTTCAATAATTTTTGTGAGTTTCTCAGCCATCTAGTTACTCCTTTATCTCAAAGTTGTCTTCATTGGTAAAAATAACGTTATTTTCAATCCAGTCTCTTCTAGGTTCTACTTTATCACCCATTAAGATGCGGATATGTTTTTCAGTGTCTGCTAAATCATCAATCGTGACTTTTATTAAGGTGCGACTTTTTGGGTTCATCGTCGTTTCGTAAAGCTGCGCCGCATTCATTTCTCCAAGTCCTTTATAACGCTGGATATGAACATTTTTCTTCACTTCTAAGAGTCGTTTTAATTCATCGTCACTCCATGCGTATACCGATTCATTTTTTCTTCCAATTTTAAACGACACTTTATATAAAGGCGGTAAGGCAATATAAACCTTCCCCGCTTCAATAAGTTTTCGCATATATCTAAAGAAAAAGGTTAATAAAAGCACTTGAATATGAGCCCCATCTGTATCCGCATCGGTCATGATAATAATTCTATTATAATTGCACGCTTCAAGATCAAAATCACTCGATAAGCCAGCACCGATTGTATGGATGATGGTATTGATCTCTTCATTTTTTAAGACATCTTCAATTTTCGCTTTTTCGGTGTTGATTACTTTACCACGAAGCGGTAAAATCGCTTGATATTTACGGTTTCTCCCTTGTTTGGCAGACCCACCAGCTGAATCTCCCTCAACTAAGTAAAGCTCTGTTTGACTTTTATCCTTAGATTGCGCAGGCGCAAGTTTCCCAGATAAAATGGGTTCTTTTTTCTTTTGTTTTTTCTCTAAACGCGCTTCTTCTCTTGCTTTACGCGCGGCTTCCCTAACGTTTTGTGCTTGAAGCGCACGTTCAATTAAAAGCTGCGCCAATTTAGGGTTTTCATTAAAGAAATAGGTCATTTTTTCACTAACAGTTTGTTCAACCGCACTTCTTGCTTCTGCAGTTCCTAATTTTCCTTTGGTTTGTCCTTCAAACTGCAGCAAATGTTCAGGTACCCGTATAGAAACAATGCTTGATAAGCCTTCTCTTATATCTGCGCCTTCTAATTTTCCATTTTTGTCTTTCAGTAGGCCTGTTTTAAAGGCGTAATCATTAAAGATTTTAGTAAACCCGGCTTTAAAGCCTGTTTCATGGGTTCCACCATCTTTGGTTCTTACGTTATTCACAAACGATAACACTTGATCAGTATAGGATTTGGTAAACTGAAAGGCAATCTCTACACTGATATCATCAACAACACTTTCAAAAAAGACCGGTTCATGGATCGGCTTTTTCGTGTCATTTAAAAACTTAATATACGATAAAATTCCTTCATTATATTGATACGTTTCTTTTTGCTTGCTTCTTTCATCGATTAAAGTCATTTTTAAGCCTTTAATTAAAAAGGCGCTTTCTCTTAAGCGTTCAGAAATGGTTTGATAGTTGAATACAGTTGTCGAAAAAAGGTTGGCGTTTGGTTTAAAATGCACTTTCGTTCCGCTTTTTCTGCGTTTCCCAACTTCTTGGATTTTAGAAACCTTGGCGCCACCATCTTTAAAGGTCATATTATACTGAATACCA
>SL_7KL_010_BRINEDRAFT_10000627_pt1 | contig 16780 bp, 13 predicted proteins | sample SodLak_010_BRINE_FD_10663 | JGI IMG/M metagenome (IMG submission 10663)
CCCACCATCCGCTGGGCCTGCTCAGCGCCCATCAATCGTTCAAACACCACGCTAGAGCAGCCTTCGGGGGGGATGCCCAGCACGGCAAAAGGGGTCGAGAAGGTGGCGCTCTCAGACGCGATGATGCCATTACACAATGTGGCTGAGGTCACCGCCGCTCCAATGGCCGGGCCGTTCANAGCCACCAAAANGGGTTTGGGGCAGCGCAGAAAGGTCTCAAACAACTGCTGGTTATGCTCGATGATGAGCGCACGCAAACGACGCGGGTGCATTAACTTTAACGTGCCTGCCAAATGCACCCCCGCAGAGAAATACCGACCGACGGCGGTGAATACAATCGCTTTCACTTCTGGATCGGCTGTTGCCTTCGTAAAAGCGTCTTGGAACGCCGTGATCATGGGTAGCGTCCAGCCGTTGAGCTGCTTGGGCTGATTCAAGGTGATGGTGGCCACACCGCCTTTGATGCTCGAGCGCACCCTGTCCGTTGAGGTTGTTGTCATACTGTCATCGCTTCATGGCCTGCTAGACGGAGTGTATCCTCAATCTCACAGCACCCTGACAGTTTGCGGGGATTGGGGATTTCAGTTGTGCCCATTTCCAGTCCTGCCCATTTCCAGCTATGCTCCAATTTCTGCATCCCGCTGAGCGCTCAGCGCGCCGCCCTGAGAGGTTTGATGGCTATGGCGACCAAGCAAGTACACCCCGCATCCAATGGTGCATCCGCTCTTGAGTCAAAGATCGCTGCCAATGTGCTCAGTCAGACCCCAGATCTGGCCCATCAATATCAATCTGCCAAACCCTTTCGCCATGTTGTGATGGACGGGTTTTTTGACCCCGCTTTTTCGCAGCGGCTGGTTGATGAGTTTCCAGCGTTCGATCCCGCACTGGCCATGAATGAGAATGGTGAAGTCGGCGCCAAATGTTCACACGATGACCTGTGCGCCTTGGGTGGGGTTTGGCAGGACATCGATGCCATGATTCAAACGCCGGATTTCTTGCATTGGCTAGGCGCACTCACGGGCATTCCCAAGCTGTTATATGACCCGCATTACTTTGGTGGCGGCACGCATGAGAATCGGCATGGGCAGGACTTGGATCCGCATGTCGACTTCAACCGCCATCCAATCACTGGCTGGCACCGGCGGCTTAACTTGATTGTGTATCTCAATGACGACTGGTCACCTGAGTGGGGTGGCGCCATTGAGTTTCATAAAGATCCGCGCTTGCCTGCCGATCAAAATCAAATTGAGTTGGTGCAGCCCATGCTCAATCGTGCCGTGGTGTTTGAGACCACACATTGGTCTTGGCATGGCTTTGAGCGCATCAACCTGCCGCAGGGCGACCAAGACCCGCGCTCAAGAAAGTCCTTGGCCCTGTATTTCTACAGCGTTGATCGTCCAGTCGAGGAGCAGACCAAACCCCACTCAACGATTTATGTCGAGCGACCCCTGCCGCCTCACATTCAACCTGGCATCACGCTGAGTGATGCGGACCATGAGACCCTACTGCGCCTACTGGCTCGGCGAGACCAGCACTTGCAGCGGCTATATGGCTACATCTCCGATCTCAATCAGCAGTTGGAGGACAGTCGGTCACACTTGCCGATGGGGCTGTTGCGGCGCATCAGGGCGAAGCTGGGTCGTCTTTATCGTCGATTGATGGGTTAATTGGTGACTTAGCTTATTCGCTCAGGCTCAAACACACCCGCCTCAGTCACAATCACATCTATCAAGTGCGCAGGTGTGACATCAAAGACCGGGTTCCAGGCCGTGATCCCATCCGGCGCCTGCGGCCAGCCGGCAGTGGACCAGATCTCATCCGCGGCCCGTTGCTCGATGGCCATGTCTCGGCCCGAGGGCATGTTTAAGTCCAGTGTGCTGCGTGGTGCCACCACCATCATCTTGACGCCATGGGCTTTGGCCAGCACGGCCAACATATAAGTGCCAATCTTATTGGCCACATCACCATTGGCGGCAATGCGATCGGCGCCCGTGATCACCCAATCGATCTCACCGGCTTGCATGAGTGCGGCCGCTGCGCTGTCAATGAGCAAACGCGCCGGGATGCCCGCCATGGCCAGNTCCCAAGCGGTGAGGCGGGCGCCCTGCANCCAAGGCCGTGTCTCGGTGGCACTGACTTGTGTGATCTGACCACGCTGCCAGCCCGTTGTAATGACCCCCAGTGCTGTCCCCAAACCACCGGTNGCCAGACTNCCCGTGTTGCAGTGGGTCAGTACGCGGCACTCAGACGGCAACTGTGCCAGCGCATGCGTGGCCATGGCTTGGTTGCAACGCAAATCGTCGTGATGGATGGCCTCGGCGGCGGCCAGCACACTGGCCGGATCGGGCACCTGCTCGTCGGCAGCCAACTCATGCATGCGTTCAATCGCCCACATCAAGTTCACCGCAGTAGGCCGGGCTGCGGCCAGAAGGTCCAGCGATGCATGCCATCGCCGCGCATCGCCCTGGGCCTGCTCGGCGGCCAATACACAAGCATAGGCCGCAGCAATGCCAATGGCTGGGGCACCACGCACCACCAAATCACGAATGGCTTGGGCTACTTCCTCGGCATTGTGCAGACTCAGCCAACACGTCTCGGCGGGCAGGCGTCGCTGGTCTAACAGTTGCAAGTGTCCCGCTTGAAAACGAATGGCTTCGATGGATGAGGTCATGGGTTACGGGTTACGGGTTTAGGGATATGGATGTTGATGCGGGCCAGGCCTGCGGTATATTAGGTTCTACTTTAACCGCAAAACAGAGCCCGGACCCAGGCCATGAGATGTTGCGCACCCCAAAGGTTTTCTATTGTTCTGCTTGGTCTGTTGGCGATCACCGGCTGCGTCACGCTGCAAGACTTCCACAACATGTCTGCCGAGGAACGTGCGGTGAAGGTCTGCGATCAACGCGCTGACTTAAAGGCCTTGCGCAAAGACACATACAACCTTGAACAAGCCATCGCTGACTCTAGTCAGGCATTGCGACGGGGCTATCGGGTGCTCAGCGAGTGTGAGGAGTACGAGGTCCAAACCGGCACCCGCACCGAGTGCAAAACACTCGAGTATGGCGTTGAATGCGAGGAGCGGATCTTATGGGAAACGCGTCACCGCTGCACCGACATGCGCGTTCCCATTGATGCAGCGCTGGAGCGCTCCAACCTAAGCGTGTGGCAAGAAGAGTTGGAGGTCGCGCGCGCCACGTTGGCGCGCGAAACCCAAGCCTGCTTCGACCATGTTGTTACGCTGACGGCGGAAGAGGCGTTCCGACTCTACCGCTGAGCCAGTCCCGTTGAGATCTGATCGTGATTGATCCAACAGGCATGGAAGCCGGCTGGCACCCGCACTGGCATTTTAATGCGCGCGATTGGGCCCTGGCTGATGTCGCGGGCATCAAACACCTGTAACTGCTGCTCTTGGTTGGCCTGATCCCATCTAAAAACCACCACGTAACCATCGTCCTCGGCACTGCCTTTACCGGCCGGCGCGAACCACGGTTCGGAATACCAGGACTGCTTCGGACCATCGCTGAATGAGCCCAGCAACGCGCCCGTGTCAGTGTCGAATTTACGCAGGCCTGTCCAATGCAACATATCTGGGTTGTGGTCAACCACGTAGGCGTAGCGTGTCTTGGTGCCGATTTTTTCAGCACGAAAAGATGGGAACTCAACGTTGTAATGGTCATCCAGCGGGCCTTCTTTACACTCGCCGGTTTTCATATTCATGCGCCAGCGCCACAGGCGCGAGGACATCTTCATTTCCGCCACATTGCGGGCGGTGCGCTCGGCATCGATGTCGCCGGAGGCTGAGCGGGCAGGCATGAATCGACATGCCACCATGACCACTTCATCACCTTCTTCCCACGCATTAACAGTGTGATACAGGAAGCAAGGCGAGAACTCAAACCAGCGAATGGAATCGGAGTCTCCGTAACGAGGAATCACGCCAAACCGCGTCGGCACATCTGGGTGGAACTCCAATTTATGTCGACCACGCGCCATGGCCTCTTCGTTATGGAACAAGGGCAGATCATGGAGGATGGAGTAATTTTTTGAGATCGCCATATCGTGCGGCAGCCGTGGCCCGGGCAACTGAATGGGCACATGATTTTTAACCTGGCCATCCGCGCTGACTACCCCATAGCTCATGTAGGGTGCTTCATTAAAGTAATCGAAGAACATCAGCTCACCCGTTTCTTCGTCGACCTTTGAGTGGGCAGAAAATCCACCACCCATACCGCTGCAATAGGGGGCTTTGCCAATGGTCTCTAGCGTGATGGGGTCAAGCATGTAGGCTTCACCAGCCATGTACCAGCTGGCCAAGGCTACGCCGCCATGACCGATCACATCGGTGTTGGCTGCGTCCTTCAGGCGTTTATCATCGCGGCCTTTGAGCGTTTCACGAATACCCCAGTGGGTCGCTTTGCCAGCCTGCTCTTCTTCAATCAACCCGGTCGTCCGCACCCAGCGGTTGCGATAGACCACTTTGCCGTCATGGAAATGCGCTGAGTGGATCATGCCGTCACCATCAAATGGGTGGTAGCGACCCTGTGGTGCAAAGCGAACGTTCGGACCGTTGCGCAAGTACACGCCATTGAGGTCGGCTGGGATTTCACCCTCCACTTCGAGGTTATCCAACACGGTTTCTTCGACCACCGGTGCAAACGGCCCCATCAATACGGGTCCGTACTCTTCACCAAACGGTGCGTCAGGATTGAATGCCTGCAGGTCAGGCTGAGGCTGGACTTGGCTCATGTGCATTCCTCTTTGCGTCTTGTCAGAAGGGCGTCAAAGTGCCACGCGCCTCTAAGTCTTGTTATGAAAGTAACTCGATTGTATCGAACAATGTGCCGCCTGACAAGCCGGTTTGATCATCAGACCTCAGGTGGAGTCAACGGTCAGTGTGCGTGCACGTTGGGCAACAATCTGCGCCAAATCACCATAGCTGGCAAAGCGTTGGTCTTGCGTCTGGCCACGATGAAAGCGGATGAAAATTTGCTGCAGAATCACGACCAACCTGAACAGGCCCAACACGTGATAGAACCCTGCCGCACTGACATCCAGCCCAGAGGCCTGGGCATAGCGCTCAACCAGCTCTGCGCGCGTTGGGAAGCGCGCATCAATCGGCATCATGGCCATGGCCTGAAAGGCTTCAGCATCGTCAGGTTGAGCCCAATAGGTCAGCAAGGCCCCCAAATCACTCAAAGGATCACCCAGGGTGCACATGTCCCAGTCGAACACCGCCACCACTCGGCCGGGGTCATCACTGGCCAACATGGCATTGTCGAGCTTGTAATCGTTGTGCACCAATGACACCCGCTGCGAGCGCGGCAGGTGCTGCTGCAACCACTGATGCACCACATCCATGTCTTCTGATGGCGCCAGCGCAGCCGCTTGCCAACGCTTGTACCAGCCACCAATTTGACGCTCAATAAATCCCTCAGGACGACCAAGGTCAGATAAGCCCACTTGCTCAACATCAACCTGATGCAACGCGGCCAAGGTATCCACCAACGCGTGCGCCATACGCTGAGGCGCGTCTTCAAACTCAGCAAAGGCTGGCGGCATGTGCTCACGCACCACTACGCCTTGGCGATACGCCATGATGAAAAAGTCAGCGCCCAGCAGGCTGTGGTCATCACAAAATAGATGCGCTTCCGGCGCCTGAGGGAAGGCCTGATGCAGGCGTGACAGCACCCGATACTCGCGCGCCATATCGTGTGCACCAGGAGGCAGCTGGCCCAGTGGTGGGCGGCGCATCACATACTGGTGCTGATCAAAGTGCAGCAGGTAGGTCAGGTTGGCTTTACCACCACCAAATTGTTGAACCTGCATGGGGCTGTCGCTGCCAGGCAGGCCTTGCTCACGCAACCAGTTTAGTAGACGCTCTTCATCAAACGCCTCATCGGGGCGCACCGCAATGACATCGGCATCGGTCATGGCTGAACCGCTTTCAATAAATGACGCGCCAGAGCCATCTTATGTGTCTCGTCTGGGCCGTCATAGATGCGCGCGGCGCGTTCTTGCCGATACCAATAAGCCAGCGGCGTGTCATCGCACATGCCCAAGGCACCATGAATTTGAATGGCCCGATCCAAGACCCGCTGCAAGATACCAGCGGTGTGGAACTTGATCATTGATACCTGTGCTCGGGCCTTGTACTGGCCATCGCGATCAATGCGGGCGGCGGTATCAAGCACCAACAGCCGTGCCGAGGCAATCTCGGCCTGACTCTCAGCCAACCAGCTCTTAATGAGTTGTTGGTCGGCCAGCGTTTGATCAGCAGTCAGTTGGCGCTGACTAGCATAGCGAGCGGACATCTCATAGGCGCGGGCGCACACCCCAAGCCAACGCATGCAGTGATGAATACGGCCAGGACCCAATCGTTCTTGTGCAATGCGAAAGCCCTCGCCCTCTTCCCCAATGCGATAACTGATCGGTACGCGCACACCATCGAAGCGCACTTCGGCATGAGAATGGTGTCCCCAACCGGTCTCACCCATCACCGGAATGTTCCGCACCAGTTGGTAGCCGGGCGTGTCGGCAGGGACAATGATCTGGCTGGCGGCCTGATGGGGCGGCGCTTCCGGATTGGTGACCGCCATCACGATAAGAAAGGCGGCGCCGTCTGCCCCCGTGGTGTACCACTTGTGGCCATCGATCACATAGTGGTCGCCGTCGCGTCGTGCCGTGGTCGACATCACCACCGGATTAGAGCCAGCATGCTCAGGCTCGGTCATGGCGAAGGCGCTGCGCGTGTGACCGGCCAACAGAGGGGTCAGAAAAGCCGCTTGTTGCTCCGGTGTACCGCGCTCTAGCAGCACTTCCATGTTGCCGGCGTCAGGCGCCTGACAATTACAGGCCAAGTGGCCAACCAAACTGCGGCCCAGCTGTTCGCTAATCAGACCATGCTCATAGAGGCTAAACCCTTGCCCACCATGCGCCTTGGCCACTTGCGGCAACCAAAATCCTTCCGCCTGCATGCGTTTTTGTGCCTCAGCCAACGCAGCCATGAATGCATCTTGCTGATGCGCCAACATCAAAGGCTCTAGCGGCATCAACACCTCATCCACCAGCTGGCGCAGGTGGGTCAGGCGCGCCACGAATTCATCATTCACTTGCGGCAAGGCAGGTGCCGAGGTCAAATCCATCATGTTCGGTGCTGTCCTTTATATGCTATCAGTTGAGTGACCNGTCACTGGGCTGCGCACTTGAGCATACCGAAAGCGCCCAGNGATGAAGTCAGGATCGGCCAATGTGGCATTGCCAGCAGGATTTAAGCCGGAGACGTGAAGGTCTGAATACGCCGCCGAGAAATTCAGCGGCATGTTGCCGGTCAAATTGCACGTCAATGCCGCACCCGCCCATGCAAAGGCATCAGTGGCCTGAGCCACAAAGGTATCATCGGTGGAGTACAAATAGGCGGTGATCGCACCAAAACGGCGCGCGTGATCGGCCGCATGCGCCAGTGCCTGCGACCTATCAGGCGCTCGAAGAATAAAGGCGATCGGACCGAAGACCTCCTCTTCCGGTGCAGTACCGTCAGCCAAATCCAAGCCCAAGATAAGTGGTGTGGCCGTCCGCACCGCGTCGCCGTCAGGGTGGGCATACGGTTGGCTGCGGCGCAACAAGCGATAACGCCCCGCCTCGGCTGCCGCTGTCCACTCGTCGATTAAGGCCAAGGTGGTTGCAGACTGAATCGATCCCATGACGCTGGCCGCGCGTTTGGGGCTGTTGCTCAATGCTTCAACGCGTTCAATCAAGGCAGCTTCCACCTCGTCGGCCGACCAGTGCTTGCCCTGCGCATCGCGCATGCCCTCCTCACAGAGGTAGAAGGTCTGTGGGCTGGTGCACATCTGCGAAGAAAACAGGCACAGTGTGTTGACCACCGCATCCAGTGCCGCTTCGACATTGGTTGCGCTGTCAAGAATCACGGTATTGATGCCGCTAGTCTCGGTGTAGCACGGGCGATTGCCGGCATGTTGCTCAACCCAAGACCCGAAGCGGGCGCTGCCAGTAAAATCAATGATCGCGGTCTGCTCATGCTCGACCAAAGCCTTACCCAGCGGCACTTCTGAATGATCAACCACCAGTTGGATTAATGCCGGATCAAAACCGCTCTCGACCAGCACCTCACGCATCAGCCTAGCGGCGATGGCCATGGGCAAGACGGCGGTTGGGTGGGGCTTGATCAATACGGGGTTGCCACAGGCCAAGTTGGCCATAATGGCGGGGTAGCCGTTCCAAGTTGGGAATGAGGCGCAGCAAAACACCACGGCGGGGCCGCGTGGCATCAAGCGCCAGCGCTTATCTAGGTGAATGGGATCACCGGCGCCAATCTGTTTCTGCCATCTGGCTTGCAGCGGCAAGGCAGTCATCATTAACCAGGACCAAGCCACTGCCTCTAAGCCACGATCAAGCGCGTTGGCACCGCTGCCGGCATAGGCCATGGGGAAGCTTTGCCCTGCGGTGTGCATGATCGCGTGTGCAATCTCAAACCCATGCTCATCAATGCGCCGCAGCATGTCGACACAGCACTTGATCCGTTGCGCCATCGGTGCCGCCGCCCACGCCGGCATAGCCTGGCTGGCGGCAGCAAACTGCGCATCAATTTTGGGCAGCGCATAGGCAATATCTAATGTCTCACCGGTGAAGGGTGAGCGCTCTTCAGCCACCCGCCATTCTGTGGTGCCAGCATCAAACTCGAAAGGCTGACCAAGGTGTGCGGCAAAGGCGGCTTGACCCGCCGCGGGCTTTTCCACGCCATGAATACGGCTGCTGCCTGATTCTTGAAAACCGCTGAAGGCCCGGCGCGAACCGATGGCGGCCAGCGCATCATCCAATAGCGGGTCAATACCTGTGGCGTCAAACTGCATCACTAACTGCTCCTTGTCTGTCCTACGCCCGTTGCCAAATCAAACAATGTGCGCGCTGACGCCCCTTGATGTCGGTCTCTTGGCCGGTCAGCGTCAGCGTATCACCCTGCAAAACGGCACTTCGGCGCTGATCTTGACCAACGAAATCCGGATTGAGTGACACATCGACTTGATGAACAATGACATCGTCTTCGATGTGATAACGGCCAGCATAAGCAAAAAAAGTCTCCAAGACGTCCAGCCGCTCTGACTCACTGAGCTTGCGAATGGATCGCCCACCCAATACCGTGCGACCCGAGCTCATCAGTTGCGCTGACATGACGCCATCGGCGCTATAAACCAACCAGCCCGCCGGCTTTGAACCAAATGGTTCGGCCGGCGCCTCAGCATCCGGTATCTCGATGGTCCACGACACCAGTCGCCATGCACCAACAATATCCTCTGTTTTAATCATCCCAAATACTCCACAACCATGGCTGTTCCCAGCCCGCCTCCGCCAGCCACACTGACCACGCCATAGCGACCCTGACATGAGGCCAAGATGCTGATCAGTTGTGTCAGCAGCATGGCGCCCGTCGCACCCATGGCATGACCCAGCGCGATGGCGCCACCGTGCACATTAAGATGTTGTGGGTCAATATCGAACACCCGGCAATAACGCAATACGGTGGCGGCAAAAGCCTCATTGACCTCCCAACGATCAATGTCACTGGCTTTGAGGCCAGCGCGGCGCAAAGCCATCTCGGTGGCGTCTTCAGCAGCGGTCAACATAAGCACCGGATCTGCCGCCGCGGTGGCCCAACTGACAATGCGCGCACGCGGTGTCAGCCCTGCTGCTCGACCGGCTGCCTCACTGCCAATGACCATCAGTGCGGCACCGTCGGCAGGCGCGGGTGAGTTGCCCGGACTATGCACATGCACAATCTCATCAAGCTCGGGATAAGCCTTGAGTGCGCGTTGGTCTGCACCTTTGGCGCCAAGCTCTGCAAACACCGCGGGCAATGCCGCCAACTTGTCTAGAGTGAGACCATCTCGCGGTGGCTCATCGGTGGCCAATTGGATGGTGTTGTCGGCGCCCATCACTGACACCAAGTGATCATTAAAAACGCCGGCATCGCGGCCGGCAACGGCGCGGCGCTGGCTCTCCAAGGCAAAGGCATCGGCCGCCTCACGGGACACGCCCTCAAGCGTGGCCAGCAAATCAGCGGCAATGCCCAGCGGCGTGAATCGGGTCGATTTCATGATTGCCGGATCGGAATACCAGGCCCCTTGATCGCTGAACATGGGCACGCGCGACATGGACTCGACACCGCCAGCAATCAGCATCGCTGCGTCGCCTGATTGCACGCGTGCAGCCGCTAGGGCGCACGCATCCAAGCCGGAAGTGCAAAATCGATTGAGGGTCAAGCCAGGCACCTGATCGGGCCACCCGGCATGCAACACGGCAATGCGTGCTGGATTGGCGCCTTGGTCACCGACTTGTGTCACACAACCCAACAACACATCTTCAATACAGTTGGGGTCTAGGGGGCCGCGCGTGGGCAAGGCCTTAAGCAATTGCGCGCACAACTCTAACGGCGACACCGCCGCCAATGCGCCACCCTCAGCCTTGCCACGCCCACGCGGTGTTCGCACGGCATCAAAAATCATTGCATTCATTTCAGTCATCTCATCACCACAAAACTGGCCACAGTGGTTGCACTGCCACCGACATTAAGCGTTGCCACACAGCGCGCACCGTCGACTTGCATGTCACCGGCCTCGCCACGAACTTGCCGGGCGGCATCCGCCACCATGCGCACGCCGGTCGCGCCAACAGGGTGGCCGAGGCCAATCAACCCACCGCTGGGATTAATGGCAACCTCACCCTTCAAGCCAATTCCCCGCGCCATGACTTCGTGCGCCTGACCCGGCGGCGCCAAACCCATGTGGTCGAGCAGCATGTAACCGGTAATGCTGAAGCAATCATGCAGCTCAGCCGCATCAAGCTGAGCTGCACTGCGTAGCCCGGCACGATTGAGGGCCTGCTGAAAAGCATCGGCCACATGGGGCAAGACAAACTCAGTGTCATCATCTGCACCAGCCTGTTCCAACTTTTTACTCAGTCGCATGGCAGCACCAGAGTGGCCCCAACCGGCAACTCTTGGTTGCTGTTCAATGTCCAATCCGTGCTGACGGCACCAGGCTTGGGTGAAGTCGGCATTGGCCAAGAAGACCACCGCCGCGCCGTCGGTGATTTGGCCACAATCCTGTTTGCGCAGGCTGCCTTCAATCAGCGGGTTGGCGGTGTCGTCCTCAGCCAAGTTCGCCGCCTCAATGGTCCACTGGCGCGTTTGTGCCAGCGGATTGTTGCGGGCGTTGGCAAATGCATTCTCCGACCACGCTCGCAGCCACTGTCTATCCAGGTTGTAACGCTGCTGATACACCTCAGCCAACTCGGCAAATTGTGCTGGCCACAGGAACCGTGCCTCTGGGTTCTCACGGCCACGCCAGGCCGCCGCCGCCAAATGATCTGCCCCGGTTGCGCCATCAACATTGCGCATTTGCTCAATACCCAACACACAGGCACAGGCATAGCGGCCACTTTCGATGTCAGCCATGGCCGCCATCAGCGCCATTGAGCCCGAAGCACAGGCCGCCTCATGGCGCGCGGCGGGCATGCCTTTGAAGCCACTATCGACCTCGGCGAAAAATCCACCGAGATGGGCCTGGCCCGTGAACAGCTCGCTGACAAAATTACCGACATGGCCAACATCGATCTGACTGGCCTTGAGCCCCGCGCGATCAAGCCCTGCCGTTAAACCGGCAGAAAACAGATCAAACAAGTCGTGGCCAGCGCGCGCCCAATTGACGGCGAAGTCGGTCTGGCTACCGCCGAGGATATAGACCGGTGTCAAAGCTTGGCCCGCAGCTCGCCCCGCACCACTTTGCCCAATGCGTTGCGCGGCAACACATCGATGGTTTCCAGGCGCTCAGGCAACTTAAACACGGCCAAGCCTTGCTCACGCAAGAAACCGGTCACGTCATCCAAACTAACGGTCTCATCGGGCTTGGCCACAACAAAGACACACACCCGCTCACCCAAATCATCGTCAGCGTAGCCAACGGTTGCCGCCTCAGCCAGCTTGGGATGCGCCGCTAACAGCGTGTCAATTTCATCGGGGGAGATGTTGGCCCCGCCACGAATGATGATGTCTTTACAGCGACCCACAAAGTGATAAAAACGTGGCGGCTCGTCATCGCCCGTGATCTCAAACAAATCACCCGTGCGGAAGTAGCCGTCCTCAGTGAATACATCGGGATTACTGGCGCTGTCACCCAAGTAGTGATCAAACATGGTGGCGCCCGTGATCTCGAGCTCCCCGGGCTGATTGCGGTCGGTGATCAGCTTGCCGGTCTCCAAGTCTCTCAAGCGGGTCTTAATCATCTTAGACACGCTGGCTTTCCATTCGATGCCATCAACACCAAAGCGTGGGAAGTAGCTGGCGCGCAGCGTCGCATCAGGCATGTCTTCCACACCGCTGACCAAGCTGCACCCTTCATTGGAACCAAACAGATTGACCACGCCAATGTTGTAGGTGTCGGCAAAGCCTTGCACCATCCATGGCGACAGCGGTGCTGAGCCAGAAGCAATGCAGCGCAGGCTGGACAAATCAAACTGACTCATCAAGGCTTCGTTTTTGAGCAGCATGTTCAACAGGGCGGGCGGTGCAATGGTGAAGGTGACCGACTCCTGCTTAATCTGCGTCAAAAACACGGGCAGCTCCAATGGGTGATGCAAGACCAAGGTGCCTTGACATCGCAACCAGTTGATCAGCATGCCGCCAATGCTGGCCATGTTCACAAATGGGAAGGGGTTGAGCAGCACATCGCCCTCACGCATGGCGGCCCCTTCATAGGTCGCAGGTGCGATGGCAAACCATTGGTTGTGGGTGCGAGGCACTCCTTTGGGCGTGCCAGTCGTGCCCGATGTCCAGCAGATGGTCATGACATCGTTGGCATTGGAGTCAATCGCTGGCGTCTTGGACTCTGAGCGCACGGCATCGACGAGGTCGGCCAACAGCGGCTGACCTGCGGGCGGCTCAGGACCAAACCAGACGCACTGGCTAAAACCGGAGGCGCCGACGGCAGCTGTCAGGTCATGGCCATGGAACCGGGTGATGCCTATGAACAAACGCGGACTCAGCGCTTGACCAATCATGGTCAACTCATGCCGGCCATACTGCACCGGCACTGGACTGATGATGGCGCCGAGCCGTGCCAAGGCCAGATACAAGACAACAAACTCGGCGATGTTGGGCAATTGCACGACAACGGTGTCGCCACGGCGCACCCCAAGCTGATGCAAGGTCCGCGCGTAAGCGGACACTTCCTCTTTCAGATCACTCCACGACCAGCGCTTGGGCGTGCCGCCATCAAGGCCCTCACGGTTGGGCTGATCAACCAGCGCGGTGCGATCGCCATGGGCTTCTGCGGCCTCGGCAAACGCGTCACTTAAAGTTGTGTCAGTCCACCACCCTTTCGCGGTGTAGGTTTTGATTCGCTCTGTGATGCTTGCATCAGTGCTTGTGTGCATGGTGTCTACCTCGAATGGTTATGTAAGCTGATGGCCTTTTTGGAGTGGCCATTCAATGGCAATGGCTTAGCTGTTATTCGTCATTCATCCTCTCCAGCGCCGGTTGCATGATGCGCTGGCAGCTGGCATGCGGCGGCGTAGTCAGCCGCCAATTGATCAACTAATTCCGCAACGGGGAGCACGGACTGAATCGTGCCCACGCCTTGACCGGCTGACCACACGTGTTTCCACGCTTTGCTGCCCTGATGAGGATCATCAAAGTTGGGTTTCTTGCTGTTATCCAACTGATTCAGGTCATAGCCGGCGGCGGCCAGGCTGGGTTTGAGCCAATTGGCAGGAACACCAGTGATGGCTGATGAACAGATGATGTCGGACGGCCCTGCATCGACCAACATGTCTTTGTAATCGTCACTGGCCAATGATTCCTGCGTGGCAATAAATTGTGTACCCATGTAGGCCATGTCGGCCCCCAGCACTTCGGCTGCGCGGATGGCTCGGCCACTGGAAATGGAACCGGCCAACACCAATGGGCCATCAAAAAAGGTGCGCACCGCCTCAACAAAGGCAAAGCCCGATGTAAGGCCAGTGTGCCCCCCGGCACCAGCACTGACCAATACCAAACCATCGGCGCCGGCATCAATGGCCTTGCGCGCAAACTCAACGCTGTTGACATCCGCCAAGACCAAGCCGCCGTAGCCATGCACCGCGTCGACCGCATCTTTGGGACTGCCCAAGGCGGTAATCACCAGAGGCGGTTGCGCTTCGACCGTCATCGCCAGATCACTGTCACGCCGTCCATAGCTCTTGTGCATCACCAAGTTCACCGCCCAAGGCTGGTCGGCGGTTAAATGCTGGCGGATGGTTTGCAGCCACTCAGCAAAAATGTCTGGGGTGCGTGCGTTGGGTGCAGGGAAGGACCCAACAATGCCAGCACGACAGGCGGCAAGCACCAAGTCTGGACCGGACACCAGAAACATGGGGGCAGCAATCAAGGGCAACCGAAGGTTGCGTTTCAAGCGCGAAAGAGACGCCATGGTTGTCACTTTTATAGCTGGACTTGGAACTATGCTACGATTCCTTTGCGTTTTTTGCAAGGCAAGACAAGCGTATGGATCTGGCACTGGATTCCCGCGACCTCATTCGCGCGACCTCAGTCAATCGAGTACTCGAAATCATCGGCGACCGTTGGGTTGTGCTGATCCTGCAACAATGCTTTCTTGGCGTGCAAGGGTTTGAAACTTTTCAACGCCGCCTCGACATTCCGCGCAGCACACTAAGCAATCGACTGGGCAGATTGGTCGACCACGGATTGCTGACTCGGTCGGCCTCCTCCACCCCCAATCAACGCTTAGATTACCGCCTGACCCAACAAGGCCGCGATCTATTCGACACCGCATTAATGGCCCTGGCTTGGCAACAACAGTGGGTGCCGCGCTTCAGTCGGCCGGCGCTGCGCTGGAGAGCAACCGGCCAGCCGATCACACCAACGCTGATTTGTGAACACTGCAAAGAACCTGTTCGTGCTCGAGATGTAAAGTACCGTGATGGCCCTGGCGCGAGCTGGATCACACGCGACAAACAGCGCCGACGGCGCAGTACTGTGACCATTGGTCCGAAACAGTCTTTGGCCGTTTCGCAACGCTTGTTGGATCTGCTGGGTGACCGCTGGACACCTCAGGTTGTGGCGTTGGGCTTTTTCGGCATCCGCCGCTTTGATGACATGCAAAAGACCCTGAAATTGGCATCTAACATTCTCACCGACCGCCTGAAGCGCGTGGTTGAGATGGGCATTTATGAACAACGCTTGTACCAGACGCGACCACCGCGCTCAGAGTACCGCCTGACCGAGCGTGGTCTCGCGCTCTACCCCATGCTGGTGTGTATGACGCAGTGGGGTGACCGATGGTGTGCCGGCCCTGAAGGCCCACCTTTGCTGTTGACGCACACCTTGTGCAGCCAACCCTTGCGGGGCGTGGTGGTGTGTGAGCAAACGGGTGAAAGGCTGACTCCAGCCACCACCGAACCGATGTCCTGAACCAATGGCCTGAACTGACTGCGAGTTAAATGCCAAGGCGCAACAGGCCAGCCCGGGGGCTAAACCTGAAGCGCCTTGGAACGGGGACCCACGGCCTCAGTCGACTCTGCCCTCGACCTTGACCTAAACCTACAACTAGAACCGATAACCCAAGGACACGCCCCACATGCGGGGGGCAGCAATCACCGCTGAACCATTCTGGGTGATATTGAACGGACCGCGACCGTCAATCACGTGAGTCCGATAGACCTCATCTGTGAGGTTGTTGGCCCACGCTGAGACCGACCAGTTGTCAGTGAGATCCAGCGTCACGCGCGCATTCAACAGCCCCACAGATGAATCCCCAACGACCGGGAAATTATCCGGATCAAAAAAGATACGGCTGCGATAGCTGTATTCAGCCAGTGCCGAAAAGCGCATGCCATTGGTCAGTTGCGTGGCATAGGTCAGCGCCATGTTGTAGCTGTGTTTGGGAGAACGCGTTAAGCGATTGCCACTGTAATCGGAACCGTCGGCATTGATGAAGTTGTCGTAGGTGGCATCAAGATAGGCATAAGATCCACGCAAGCGCCAGTTCGCGCTCAGCACCGCCTCCAATTCAGCCTCAAAGCCTTGGCTGGTGGCATCGGCCGCATTCGACACGACCAAAGACGCACCATCCACCAACTGGAACACCTGCAGATCGGTGTAGTCGATGTAGAACGCTGCCAAGTTTAGGCGCACGCGATCATCAAACAGTTGCGACTTCAGACCCAACTCATACTGGCGAGCACGCTCTTCGTCGAAGCCACGGCTTGCTGAGGCTTCGTCACGCGCCGTGCCGTTGAATCCACCACTTTTGAAGCCCTCGGAGAACGACAGATAGGCCATGGCGTTGGGCGCGATGTCAAAGTCGAGTGCAGCGCTGGGTGTGATTGACGACCAGGTCTGCTTTGGGTTGACCTCGTAGGGCGCCACCAAGAAGCTGCCAGTGGGATCGAAGCCCTCTGTGAGGATACCAGCGCGCTTCTCTTCCCAGGTGTAACGGGCGCCCGCCCTGAAGGTCAAGCGGTCGGTCAATGATCGAGTGACCTGACCAAACAGNGCGTGGTTGGTGGTCTTGTTCTCTTGGAAGTAAAAGGTATTAAAGCTCAGAAATGGCGGCAACCCCAGCGGGGCATCATTGCCGGAGAAATCGTTGTTCTCCAGGCGCTCAATGTCGGCATGCAAAAAGTAATAGCCCGCTAACCACTGCAGTTGCGCTGGATCACCCCCTGCAAGGCGGAACTCTTGAGTGAATTGATCGCTGTCATCCAACACATT
>SL_7KL_010_BRINEDRAFT_10000629_pt1 | contig 16772 bp, 11 predicted proteins | sample SodLak_010_BRINE_FD_10663 | JGI IMG/M metagenome (IMG submission 10663)
GGCGGGTCGCGGTCCTGGCACCGCCACGAGCCGTGTCGTTGCTGCCCGATGCGGAGCTGACCGCACTGGTCTTCGCCGCCTTCGATGCGGTCCTCGACACCACCGAGCCCGGCAGCAACATCGCCGTGGAGCTGTTGGTGATGGACGGAGGGTGGGAGCTGGTGCTCACCCATGCAGGTTCGGTCATCGAGGAGGAGGGTCTCCTCGTGTCCGGTCTGCGCGGCATGGTCGACGACCTCGGCGGCGGGCTCGACTCCGGTGAGGGCGCCGGCGTGGCCCGGATCCGGATCGAGCTCCCCGATGACCGCGACGCCGTGCAGGTCGGCTCGGCCGCGCATCGGGTCGGCTCGGCCGCGCATCGGGTCGGCTCGGCCACGGACGAGCTGCAGACCACCTGAACGACGCCCCGGCGCTCCACCGTGGGCCGGTGGCGCACCCCCTCAGCCGGCGCCCAACCGGAACCCCGCGAGGCGGCCCACCGCGGCGATCCGCCGCTCCGCGACCCGGAGCGCTGCCACCTCGGTGCTGACGCCCTCGTTGCGGGAGACCTCGATGATGCGGGTGAGGGTGCGGGGGATGGCCTCCGCGCGGCGGCGGGCCCGCTCGGGCGCGTGCCCCGCGGGGTGCAGCTCATCGGCCACGTTGATCACCCCGCCGGCGTTGACCACGTAGTCCGGTGCGTACAGCACTCCGCGCTCGTGGAGGTGTTCGGCGTCCTCGGGGCCGACGAGCTGGTTGTTCGCGCCCCCGCACACCACGGTCGCCTGGAGGCGGTCGATGCTGTCAGCGTGCAACACCCCGCCCAGGGCGTTCGGCGACAGGACGTCGGCGTCCACCTCGAGCACGTCGGTGGGGTCCACCACCTCGACGCCCGGCAGTCCGGCGACCCGGGCCACCGCCGCCGGGTCGACGTCGGCGACGCTGACCTTCGCGCCGTCCTCCACCAGCTGCTCGACCAGGCGGCGGCCGACCTTGCCGAGCCCCTGGACGGCGACGTGGCGTCCGGCCAGCTCGCGGGTCCCGAAGGCCGCGTCGCACGCGGCCTCGATGGCCAGGTGCACGCCGACCGCGGTCAGGACACCGGAGTCTCCCGAGCCGCCCTCGACCGGGTCAGCGCCGGTGGCCCACCGGGTCTCGCGGCGGATCACCGCCATGTCCGCGGGCGTGGTGCCCATGTCGCAGGCCGTCACGTAGCGCCCACCGAGGCTCGCGATCATCCGGCCGTAGGCCCTGAGCAGGGCCTCGGAGCGCAGCTCGGCCGGGTCACCGATGATGACCGCCTTGCCCCCGCCGTGGTCGAGCCCCGCGCACGCCGTCTTCAGCGTCATCGCCCGTGACAGCCGCAGCACGTCGTCGAGGGCGGCATCGTCGTCCTCGTAGGGGCGGAAGCGGGTCCCGCCGATGCCCGGCCCCAGCACCGTGGAGTGGATCGCGATGATGCAGCGCAGGCCGGTGGCGTCGTCGTTGCCGAACACCACCTGCTCGTGGCCCTCGAAGCGTCCGAAGATGCGGGACATCGGCTGGTCCTCTGACGGTGGGGCGCCCGGCACGCGCGGCACGACCGTCCGCGTCGCCGGTGACGTCGGTCCGCTGCAACCGTAGTCGGGACGCACGGACGCGGAGCGCCTGGCTACCGTCCGGGCATGCCCGTGCCCCGCGCCCAACTCAAGGTCTTCGCTCCGCTCACGGCCTACCCCGAGCCGGAGCGGTCCCGCCTCCGCGCCGAGGTGGAGGAGGGCAGGGGCCTGTCGCGCAGCCGCGCCTTCGAGGTGGAGGAACGGCGGCTGCGTGCGGCGCTGCCGACCGGACGTGCCCCCACCTGCGGTCCGGCGGTGCAGGTCCGCCGGGTCGCGGATGAGGTGCTGGTCTGCCCCCTCGACCTGGAGACCCGGGCCGGCGTGGCGTGGTCGGTGTTGGCCAGCACCGCGCCGCCGCCGTTGCTGGAGGCCGCCCTGCCCGGCCCCGGTGCGCAGGCCCGCCTCGAGCGGGCTGCAGCCGGCATCCCCCAGGTCCTCGACCACCCCTTCCACGCCCCGCTCCACTGGTTCCTGGCCTTCGCGCCCAGCGAGCAGCGGTTCACCGACCCGCCCGAGGGCCGCGGTCCGCGGCTGGCGCACCTGACGACGGTGGGGCAGGCCGCCAGCCGCATCGAGCGGGTGCTGGAGGTGGTGGAGGAGGTCCTGCTCGATGCCGAGGAGGTGGTGCTCGCGCTCGCGGAGCTCGGCGTGTGGCTCGACGCCTTCGACCCGCTGTCGTTGCTGGAGCTCGACCACGGCAGCGCCGCCCGGGCGCGGGGCGCCGCGGCGCTCAAGCGTGACAGCACCTGCGCGCAGCTGTGGCGCGCGGTGGAGGCGTTGGAGGAGGGCGACGACCACGCGGCTGCGGTGGCCTACGCGACGGCCCGGGCGGGCTGGTCCCGGGAGCGTGGGCTGGCCAGCGCGAGCTGAGCCGCCGCCGGCGGATCGCAGCGGCGCAGGCAGGTCCCGGGAGGCTCAGCTCGCCCGGTGGGTGAGCGCGCCGGTCCCCGCCGCGGTCGCGCGCGCCAGCACCTGCGGTGTGATGTTGCCGCCCGACAGCACGATCCCTACCCGGCGTCCACGGACGTCGAGGTGGCCGGCGAGCACCGCGGCCAGCGCCGCCGAGCCCGAGGGCTCCACGACCTGCTTGGTGGTGGTCACGAGCTCCGCGACGGTGGCCAGCACCTCCTCGTCCGCCACCCCGACCACACGATCGACCAGGGCACGCAGCACCGCCAGCGGACGCGTGCCCACCGCCGTGGTCTGCTGGCCGTCCAGCACCGTGCGGGGGACCTCCACCTCGACGACGCTGCCCGTCGCCAGGGCGTCACGTGCCGCCCGCCGCGCGGCGGGTTCGGCCCCGACGATCTCCACCCCGCCGAGGGCCGCGGTGACCGCCACGGCGCAGCCCGACAGCAGCCCACCCCCACCGATCGGCACGACCAGCAGGTCGAGGCCCGCCACCTGTTCGGCCAACTCCCGACCCGCGGTGCCCTGTCCCGCCATCACGTGCGGATCGTCGAAGGGTGGGATGACGGTCGCCCCGGTGCGCTCGGCCAGGGCGGCGCCGATCGCGGCGCGGTCCTCGGTGTAGCGGTCGTAGGTCACCACCTCGGCGTGGTAGCTGCGGGTGGCGGCAAGCTTCACGCCGGGGGCGTCGGTCGGCATCACCAGGGTCGCGGGGACGTCGTGCAGGGCGGCGGCCAGGGCGATGGCCTGGGCGTGGTTGCCCGAGGAGTAGGCCACGACCCCGCGGCGTCGTGTCGGATCATCGAGGGCGGCGATGGCGTTGTAGGCGCCGCGGAACTTGAAGGCACCGACGCGCTGGAGGTGCTCGGCCTTGCAGAACAGCTGCCCGCCGGTGGCGGCGTCCAGACGGCGGGAGGTCACCACCGGCGTGCGGTGGGCGACGCCCGCGAGACGCGCTGCTGCCCGCGCGACGTCGTCGGCGTCGATGGGCAGCCCGGTCGGGTCCGCAGCCGTCTGCAACTCGATGCCCCGATACCTCGATGCCTCGATGCTCAGTAGATCCCGAGGGCGTCACGGATGCCGTCCGCCACCTCACGTGAGGTCAGCGACTGCACCGTGCGCAGCCGGTAGCGCCGCTCGCCCTCGCTGCCGGCTTCCACCCACGCGTGCGCGCCGTCACGGAGCAGTTCGGCCGCGGTGGTCGCGATGTCGTCGCGACCCAGGTAGCGCCCGAGGTCGTTGAGGTCGCTCAGCGCGGCGAGCCGGGCCTCCTCGTCACCGACGTCGGCGGCGTAGGCCGCGACCAGCAGCGCCGGCGGCTCGGGGTCGTCGCCCAGGCACAGCTCGGCGGTGTGCATCGCCATGTTCAGCTGGCGGTCGAGGTGCGCGGCCCGGGTGAAGGCGGCCAGGCGGGCCGCCCGGTCCGGTCCGGGCTCCTCCTTCTCGAAGCCCCGGAACTCCTTGCGCAGGTCACGCACCCGCTGGTCCGGGGTCACGGGCTTGTTGCTCGCGTTGGCTGCCACCGGCGTGCTCCTCGAGGCGTTCGGGCTCGCGGGCTGTGCCGGTCACGCTACTGCGTCGGCGCGGCTGTGCCGCCGGTGGTGCGCATCACGGCGGATCACGGCGGATCGCACAGCTCCACGGTGCGTGCGCGCAGCTCCTCCGCGGCAGCTTCCAGAGCGGGGTCACGCAGCTGTGCGTCGTCCTCGGCGGCGGCGACCGCCAGCAGCTCCACGACCGCGCGTGCCTGGGGCTCGAGGTCCTCCGGTGCCTGGGCCAGCACCTCGTCCGCGGCTTCCTGGGCGGTGGCCGGTGACCCGGACTCGATGGCGGTGGTCGCCCGGGTGATGGCCAGACAGAAGCGCGCGCGGTCGGTCAGCTCCGCGGTCTGGGTCCGCAGCTCGTCGACGCGGGTGTCCAGATCCGCACAGCCGCTGAGGGCGGTCAGCAGCGCGGCAGCGAGCAGCAGCAACATCGGACGGGGCATCCCGTGAAGGTACCTCCCGGACCGTCCTGCAGGGCAGGTGACGCCCGGGCGCGGCCCGTACCGAACGGTTACCGTTGCCACCCCGGCGGCCCACGGCATGACGCGGCGCAGATGAGGCTCCCGCACGCCGCAGACGTCCCTCCCCGCCCGCCGCCGGCTCGTCCTCCAGGAGGCCCCCGTGGCGAACAACGACCAGCCGATCATCACCGATGGCATCCCCGCGCAGTACCCCGACGTCGACGAGATCGAGACCCGCGAGTGGCTCGAGTCCTTCGACGCCGTCGTCGAGGAGCACGGCGCCACCCGCGGCAGGTTCCTGCTGCTGAAGGTGCTCCAGCGGGCCCGTGAGGCCAACATCGGGATCCCGTCGTTGACCACCACCGACTACATCAACACCATCCCGCCGGAGCGCGAGCCGGACTTCCCGGGCGACGAGGCCATCGAGAAGCGCATCCGCCGCCACATCCGCTGGAACGCCGCGGTGATGGTCCACCGCACCAACGTCAAGAACGGCACCGGTGGCCACATCGGGACCTACGCCTCCGCCGCCTCCCTCTACGAGGTCGGGTTCAACCACTTCTTCCGCGGCCACGACGCCCCCGGTGGCGCGGACCACGTCATCTTCCAGGGGCACGCCTCCCCGGGCATCTACTCCCGCGCCTTCCTCGAGGGGCGGCTGACCGAGGCCCAGCTCGACCGCTTCCGCACCGAGGTGGAGGACGGCGGGCTGTCCTCCTACCCGCACCCGCGGCTGATGCCGGAGTTCTGGGAGTTCCCCTCGGTCTCCATGGGGCTCGGCCCCCTCAACGCGATCTACCAGGCGCGCTTCAACCGCTACCTGCACAACCGTGGGTTCAAGGACACCTCGGACCAGCACGTGTGGTTCTTCGGTGGCGACGGGGAGACCGCTGAGCCGGAGTCGCTCGGTGCGCTCGCGGTCGCGTCCCGTGAGGAGCTCGACAACCTCACCTTCGTCATCAACTGCAACCTCCAGCAGCTCGACGGCCCCGTGCGCGGCAACGGCAAGATCATCCAGGAGCTCGAGGGCGTGTTCCGCGGGGCCGGCTGGAACGTCATCAAGGTCGTCTGGGGGCGTGAGTGGGACGAGCTGCTCGCCCTCGACGTGGACGGGGCGCTGGTCAAGCGGATGAATGAGGTCCCCGACGGCCAGATGCAGACCTACACCGCCAAGGGCGTGCCCTTCGTGCGGGAGGACTTCTTCGGCGCCGACCCGAAGCTGAAGGCCATCGCGGACCGGTTCACCGATGAGCAGCTCGGCCGGCTGACCCGGGGCGGGCACGACTACCGCAAGGTGTACGCGGCCTTCAAGGCCGCGACGGAGACCACCGGCGCACCCACGGTCATCCTCGCCCAGACCGTGAAGGGCTGGACCCTGGGTCCGGACTTCGAGGCCCGCAACGCCGTCCACCAGATGAAGAAGCTGTCCGCGGAGGCGCTGAAGTCCTTCCGCGACCGGCTGGAGTTCGACGTCAGCGACGAGGAGCTCGAGGGGGACCTGCCGCCCTACGTCCACCCCGGTGAGGACAGCGAGGTGGTGAGCTACCTCAAGGAGCGCCGCGCGGAGCTCGGCGGGTTCGTGCCGCAGCGGCGGGTGTCCTACCCCTCCATCGAGCTGCCCGACCGCAAGGTCTACGACGCCTACAAGCAGGGTGGTGGCACCCAGGACATCGCCACGACGATGGTGCTGGTGCGCCTGTTCAAGGACCTGCTGCGCAAGGGCGACGTCGGCAAGCGCATCGTGCCGATCATCCCAGACGAGGCCCGCACCTTCGGGATGGACTCCTGGTTCCCCACCGCCAAGATCTACGACCACAACGGCCAGACCTACGAGTCCGTCGACCGCGAGCTGCTGCTCAGCTACAAGCAGGCCACCGACGGCCAGATCATCCACGAGGGCATCACCGAGTCCGGCTCGATGGGCACCTTCCACGCCGCGGGGAGCAGCTTCGCCACCCACGGTCAGCCGATGATCCCGCTGTACATCTTCTACTCGATGTTCGGTTTCCAGCGCACCGCCGACCTGATCTGGTCCGCGGCCGACCAGCGTGCCCGTGGCTTCATGATCGGCGCCACCGCCGGGGGGACCACCCTCAACGGCGAGGGCCTGCAGCACCAGGACCGTCACTCCCTGCTGATCGCCCAGTCCAACCCCGGTGTGGAGGCCTACGACCCCGCCTTCGGCTACGAGATCGCGGTGCTGGTCGAGGACGGCTTGAAGCGGATGTACGGCGGCGAGGACGGCGCCGGTGAGGACGTCATCTACTACCTCACCGTCTACAACGAGCCGATCCCCCAGCCGGCCCTGCCCGAGCACGTCGACGAGCAGGACATCGTTGCGGGCATGTACCGGTTCAGCGAGGGCCCGGGCGGGGAGTACACCGCCCACATCCTGTCCTCCGGGACCATCATGAACGAGGCCATCAAGGCGCAGCAGCTGCTCAAGGACGACTGGAACGTCTCCGCCGACCTGTGGTCGGCACCGGGGTGGAACCGCCTGCTGCGCGACGGTGCGGCGGCGGAGGCCTACAACCGCACCAACCCGGGCAAGGAGAAGCACATCCCCCACGTGCGTCGGGTGCTCGAGGAGGCCGGGACCCACGGCCGTCCCCACGTCGCGGTCAGCGACTGGATGCGGGCGACGCCCTTCCAGATCTCCGACTGGATCCCCGGCCCCTACGCGGTGCTCGGCACCGACGGGTTCGGGCGGGCGGACACCCGGCCGGCGCTGCGCCGCTTCCACCGCATCGACGCCGCCTCCACCGCCTACTGCGTGCTGGCGGAGCTGGTGAAGCTCGGCGAGATGGACGAGGCGGTCCTGCACGAGGCCATCGAGCGCTACGACCTCGACTTCGACCGGGTGCCCTTCTTCGGCCAGCCCGGCGACACCGACGACCGGACCCGCTGAGCCGTGCGGTGGGTGGGCAGCCGCCTCCGGCGGCTGCCCACCCACCCCGGCCGAACACCTCCCTCGTTCCGGTGCAGCTGCACGCCCGGTAACCCTGCGTCAGCGGCTGGACGTTCACAGCCACCCGTCGGGTACATTCAGTCGGTCGATAGAGGTGTTCGTGATGCAGGTCGTGAGGCTGGAGAAGACGACCCCGAGCGCGGTCAGCGACGGGCTCGCTGCGCTCGCGGGGTCGCCGCAGGTCCGCAGCGTCCTCGCGCTGCTGGCGGCGCAGGAGCTGCCCGAGGCCCCGGCGTGGAAGGGCGTCTGCGCCGGTGTCGACCTGCCGGTCATCGGCGGCGTGTTCCCTCGCGTGATCGACGGCGACGCGCTGCGCGGCGAGGGTGGTGTCCTGCTCGGGCTGCCGGTGGCGATGGACGTCGCGGTGGTGGGTGACCTCGGTGACCGGGAAGCCGCGCGCGAACAGCTCGACCGCGCGTTGGTCGGGGCCCGCCGGGACGCGACGGTCCTGACGATCATGGACGCCGCCGCGGATCACATCGACGCGCTCCTCGAGATGGTCTACGACCGGCTCGGTCCCTTCGCCACCTACCTCGGTGGTGGCGCAGGGTCGCTGCGACAGGTGCCGGAGGCCTGCGTCCTGACCGCGGAGGGGATGCTCGTGGGCGGGGCTGCGGTCGCGGTGCTGGACGCAACCGCTCGGGTCGGTGTCGCGCACGGCTGGGAACCGCTGGGGCCCTCGCTCCGGGTCACGCGCGCCGGTCGGCGCCGTGTGATCGAGTTCGATCACCGGCCCGCCGCCGAGGTGTACGTGGAGGTCCTCCGCGACCACGCCGGGCTCGACGTCGCACCGGCAGGCGTCGCCGACATCGCCGCCTCCTACCCCCTCGGCCTCGTCGGGCTGGACGACGAGATGGTCGTGCGCGATCCCCTGGGCACGGACGGGTCCGATCTGCTGTGCATCGCGGAGATCCCGCAGTGGGCCTTCGTGCGGATGCTCCACGGTGACCCGCAGGAACTGATCGCCGCGGCGGCACGCGCGGCCGCGGCGGCACGGAGCGGCTCCGGCGGGACGCACGCACTGGGTCTGGTCTTCGACTGCATCTCCCGCGTGCTCCACCTCGGTGACCTGTTCGGTGAGGAGCTGGGACGGCTCGAGGTGGGTCCGGACCGGTTCGGGGCGGCCACGATCGGTGAGGTGTGCAACCCCGGGGACCGGTTCCTGGAGCTGTACAACAAGACCGTCGTCGCCGCCGCCATCCAGCTGCCCCCGGGAGCCGCGGGTGAGTGACCAGATCCGACAGCAGGTCCTGCTGGAGATCGCGCTCTCCCTCGGGGGTGAGGCGGAGGTGGCGCGCCTGTTGGACCGCGCCCTGCCGCTGATCGCCCGTCGGACCAGCTCGATCGCCGCCGGCGTCGTCCGCCGTGACGGCAGCGGTTGGCGGACCGTGCGGGTCACACCGCGGGCGCTGGCGGACCACGACGCCTGGCGGGAGCTCGTCGATACCGCCACCGGCTCCGCCCCGGCGGAGGAGGAGGTCGCGACCTGGGCATGTGCGGTGTCGCTGGGCACGGCCCACGTGTTCCGTCTGTCGGACTACGGCGTGCTGATCATCGCCCGGGCCACCCCGCTGGAGTCGTCCTTCGTCCAGGCCTTCGTGCCCCTGGCCGAGGTGCTGGCACGGCCGCTGCTCGCCGAACGTGAGCAGCAGCGCCGGCTGGCCGCCGAGGTGGAGCTGCGCTCGCTCGGCAGCCGGTACCGCGGGCTGCTGGACGCCCTGCCGTTCTCAGCCTGGCTGGTGGACACCGACGGGCGCTACCTGCAGGCCAACTCCGCGTTCCTGACCCGTACGGGTCTCGATGAGGACGGGTTGCGGGGACGCACTGCGGTCGAGGTGCTGCCCGAACCGCTCGGTGAGCGTGCGATGGCCGCGACCCGGCAGGTCCTGCGGACCGGGCGGCCGCACACCGTCCGGGACCACGATCCGGCCAGCGGCCGGTTCTACGAGATCGACCGGACGCCCTACCTCGACGAAGGTGGTGCGTTGCGTGGGGTCGTAGGCTTCCGCCGGGATGTGACCGAACGCCAGGCCGCGGAGGACCGGGTCGCCTACCTCGGTGCCTTCCAGGAGATCGTCACCCACCTGGCCGTCGGGTTCGTCAACACCCCGGTCGAGGGCATCGATCGCGCCATCGACGATGCGCTGGAGCGGATCGGTGACTTCGCGGGCGTGGACCGGGCGTACGTGTTCCGCTACGACTTCGATGCGCGGACCGCCTCCAACACCCACGAGTGGTGTGCCAGCGGCATCGAACCGATGATCGACCAGCTCCAGGGCTCCCCGATGGAGCTGTTCCCCGACTGGCTGGATGCGCACCTGGCCGGTGAGCTCATGCACGTCCCGGACGTCGACGCCCTCGATCCGGGCAGCGGGCTGTGGCAGATCCTGGCACCGCAGGGCATCAAGACCGTGATCGCCCTGCCGATGGTGATCGACGGGGAGTGCCTCGGCTTCGTCGGGTTCGACGCGGTGCGTCGGACCAAGCACTGGACCGAGGGCGAACGCCAGCTCCTGGCGGTGCTGGCCGAGCTGGTCGGCAACGCGGAGGGGAGGCGGCTCCGGGAGCAGGAGCTGGTGTTCGCACGCGCCGCTGCGGAGTCGTCCCAGGCCCGGCTCGAGCTCGCGCTGCGGTCCGGGAGCGAAGCGATCTGGGAGTGGGACGGCACGATCTCGCGCACCCTGCTGTCCTCCGCGCTGCTCCGCCTCGTCGGTGCGCAGGACACCACCCCGCGCTGGGTCGAGAGCTCCGGCCTGATCGGGTTCCTGGGTGCGGAGGACCTCGATCGGGTCCGCGCCGCGGTGCGCTCAGCCATCGCCGCGGGTGACGAGCGGTTCGAGGTGGAGGTCACCGGCGAGCACGGGGCCGGGGGCAGCCTGCCGCTGCTGGTCCGCGGTGCCTTCGCACCCTCCGCCACGGGGGAACCCGAACGCATCGCCGGTGTGCTGGTCGACCTCACCCAGGCCAAGCGTCAGGAGGCCCAGGCCGCCCGCAGCCTCAGCACGCAGGAGGCCCTGGCCAGGCTCTCCACACGGTTCGTGGGTACCGGGGGGTTCGACGCCGCGATGGACCAGGCGCTGGCCGACCTCGGCGGGATCTTCGACGCCAGCCGGGCCTACCTGCTCCTGCGGCGCGAGGACGAGGAGGTGCTCGACAACACCCACGAGTGGGTCGCGGCCGGGGTGGAGCCGATGCGCGACCGCACGCAGCGCGTCCCGCTCGACGCCGCGCCGTTCTCCCTCGACCGCCTGCGTCGTGGTGAAGCCGTGCTCATCCCCGACGTGTCGGCGATGCCGGACGAGGCCCAGGCGGACCGCGAGCTGTACGCCGCACAGCACATCCGCACCCTGCTCTCGCTGCCGGTCATCGTCGGCGGCGAGCTGGTGGGGGTGCTCGGCCTCGACCAGACCGAGCAGGTCGACGCGTGGTCCTCTGAGGATGCAGCCCTGCTGCGCGCGGCCGCGGAGGTCGTCGCGAGTGCCCTGGCGCGGGCGCGCACGGACGCGGAGCTCGAGCACGTCCGGGAGCAGGCGGTCAGCGCCAACGCGGCCAAGACCCGTTTCCTCTCCACCATCAGCCACGAGTTGCGCACCCCGATGAACGGCGTGCTCGGGATGACCGACCTGGTGCTCCAGGGGGAGCTGGCTGCGGGGCAGCGCAGACGGATCGAGGCGGCGCACAGCTCGGCGCGGTCGCTGCTCGCCCTGCTGGACGACGTTCTGGACGTGGCACGTATCGAGAGCGGGCATCTCACCCTGCGGGAGAGCGCCTTCGACCTCGCCGCGGTGGTGGACAGCGCCGCAGCCATCGCCCGGGTGGATGCCCGGCGCAAGGGCATCGAGTTGTCGGTCGACATCTCGGACGAGGTGCCTGAGCGCGTCTCATCCGACCCGGGGCGCCTTCGACAGATCCTGGCGAACCTGCTCGCCAACGCGGTGAAGTTCACCGATCAGGGTGGCGTCCAGCTCGAGGTGGCCCCGGTGGAGCACGCCACGACCGCGTCCCAGGTGATCCGCCTGCGCGTGCTCGACACCGGGGTCGGCATCCCGGTCAGTGAGCGTGAGCGCGTGTTCGAGCCCTTCGTCCAGATCGGGCCGGTGGAGCGCCGGGGAACCACCCACGGTACGGGTCTCGGCCTCCCGATCGTGCGCCAGCTGATCGACCTGATGGGCGGGACGATCTCCCTCGACGACCGTCCCGGTGGCGGCACGGTGGTCACCGTCGAGCTCCCGCTGCCCGTGGCGGGGACCGATGACCCCGACGGCGCCGTGCCGGACCTCTCCCGCTTCCGGGGCCTGCGGGTCCTGGTGGTGGAGGACAACCTGGTCAACCAGGAGGTCCTGCGGGGCTACCTCGATGAGCTCGGGTGCGTGATCACCGTCGCTGAGGACGGTGGTGCCGCGCTGGCCGCCGTCGAGGGCGATCCCGTGGACCTGATCCTCATGGACTGCTACATGCCCGGTATGGATGGGCTCACCGCGACGCGCGAGCTGCGCCGCCGCGACGACCCGGTCGCCCAGGTCCCGATCATCGCGGTCACCGCCGACGCCTCCTCCGCCCACGCGACGGCCTGCCACGCGGCGGGGATGGATGCGGTGGTCAGCAAGCCCTTCTCCCGCCTCGAACTGCTCCAGGTGCTCCACGAGATGGTCGACCCGGTGTACACGCCCCCCGCACCCCCGGCCCCTCCCGGTCCGTCGCAGCCGGTCCCGTCCGACGGTGCCGTCGCCGACGCGTCCGACCTGCCGGTGTTCGATCCCGAACCGCTCCGGATCCTCGGTGATCGCCGTCCGGCGGGCGACCCGCTGGTCGGCCGGCTGGTGACGTTGTTCACCACGCACGGGCCCGGCTACGTGGAGGAGCTGCGGACGGCCGCCGCGGCCGCCGACGGTGCCGCCTACCGGCTCGCAGCACACACCTTGAAGTCCAACGCCCGCACCCTGGGGCTCAGCCGACTGGCATCGGTCTGCGCCGCGGTGGAGTCGTTGGTCGGCACATCGGGTGCGGGCGCTGGCCCGCAGCAGCTCGCCCGGGGCGCGGAGCAGGTGGCGCACGCCTTCGCGGAGGCGCGTGCGGTGCTGGCGTCCGCGGCGCCTGGCACAACGGAGGGGTCATGAGCCTGCTGATGCCGGCACCCGGGCTGGTCGACACCGGTGACGCACCGGCGGCGCGGGCCGCCACCTCGGTGTTGCTGGTCGATGATGATCCCGTGCTCCGCGAGCTGGTGCGGGTGGAGCTCGAGGACGTCGGTTTCGAGGTGCGTGAGGCGCCGGACGTCGTCACGGCCCAGCACCTCATCAAGGAGCAGCGGCCCGACGTGGCGTTGATCGACGTGCTCCTGCCCGGTGAGTCGGGACTGGACCTGACCGCGTGGTTGCGTGGACAGGCCTGGGCCGCCCACCTCCCGATCGTGGTGCTCACGGGCCTCGAGCATGACGAGGTCATCGGTCTGGCCTTCGAGGCTGGCGCGACCGACTTCATCCGCAAGCCCGTGGAAGCACCGCTGCTGCGCCACCGGGTCCAACTGGTGCTGCGCGCTCGTCGTCAGCGGCTCGCCCTGGAGCGCAGCGAGGCCGCGTTGGACGAGGCCCAGGCCATCGCACGGATCGGTTCGTTCAGCCTCGACGTCGGGACCCAGCTGCTGCAGCACTCCGCGGAGTTCGCCGGGCTGCTGGGGTGGCCGCGGCGCCCGGGTGTGCTGCGGTCCGCGGACCTGCTGGCGGCGATCCACCCGGCCGACCGTGTCCGGGCCAGCGCTGCGGACGCGCTCGGGTGGAGCGGTGGTCCCGGTGGGGAGCACGCCTCCCTGGTGCGTCTCCTCCTGCAGGGAGAGGCGCCGAGGTGGGTGCAGCTGCGGTTGCGCTACGGGGCTGGGCCCGAGGGCGCTCCCCGGATCCAGGGCACGCTCCAGGACATCACCGAGCAGCGCTCCCGGCAGCAGCGCATCGAGTACCTCGCGACCCACGACGTGGAGACCGGCCTGCCCAACACCGCGGGTTTCACCCGCATGGCTGCGCCGTCGCTGGCCGGCGGAGACCCGCACCTGCTGGTGCAGGTCGGGATAGACCGCGCCGATCTGCTGCGCGCGCGCCTCGGCCCCGACCGCACCGCCCAGTTGATGCGGACGGTCGGTGCCCGGCTGTCCCGCACGGAAGGCGCGGTCACCGCCGCCGGGGCGCCGCTGCCCGCGCCCGAGCTCGTCGCACGCACCTCCGCGTCCGGTTTCGTGCTGCTGTTCGCCGGATCCCACGACCAGGAGGGAGCCCGCCGGATCGCTGAGCGCACCCTCGCGCTGCTCGCCGAGCCGCTGCGCGTGGCCGACCACGAGCTCCGCATCAACGCCCGTGCGGGCCTCGCCCGCGCTCCCAAGGATGCGGGCAGCGTGCAGGAGTTGCTGCGCAGCGCCGAAGCTGCGCTCCAGCATGCGGTGCGCACCGGTGCCCGTGTCCGGTTCCACGAGCGGGTGTTCAGCGCGGATGCCGAGCGGCTCCTGTGGCTGGAGCGTGAGCTGGCGCGGGCGCTGGAAGCAGACGCCCTGGAGTTGGCCTTCCAGCCCAAGTTCGACCGCGGGGGTCGGATCGGCGGGGTCGAGGCGTTGAGTCGCTGGACCCACCCCGACCAGGGGCCGATCAGCCCCGGGGAGTTCATCCCCGTGGCGGAGGAGTCGGGCCTCATCCATGATCTGGGCGCGTGGGTGCTGCGGCGCGCGATGCAGCACGCGGCACGCTGGTTCGAGCAGGGACGGGCGCAGCCCGTGGCGGTCAACCTGTCCGCGGTGCAGGTCCTCGAGCCCGGTTTCGTCGAGCTGCTCGGCGAGGAACTCGCCCGCACCCGTCTGCCCGCGGAACTGCTGGAGCTCGAGATCACCGAGTCGGTGCTGCTGGCCGACCGGGAGGAGGTCCAGGCCACCCTCCGGGCACTCGCGGCCACCGGCGCGCGCATCGCCCTGGACGACTTCGGGACCGGGTACTCCTCCCTGAGCTACCTGACCGACCTGCCCTTGCACGTGCTGAAGATCGACCGGTCCTTCGTAGACCCGCTCCCAGCACCACAGACGGTGGCGGTGGTGCGGGCGATCATCGCCCTGGCTGAGGGTCTGGGACTGCAGACGGTGGCCGAGGGGGTGGAGACCGCGGAGCAGGCGCGCTGGCTCCGTGACGCCGGTTGCGATCTGCTCCAGGGGTTCCACCTCTCCCGGCCGGTCGCGGAGCAGGCCATCGACGACGCGCTGGAGAAGGGGACCCCCAGCTCGGCCCCGCGACGCTGATGGTTCCTACCGGTCTCGTGGTACCCTGTCACTCAGGGTGGCGGCATCTGTCTCCAGAGTGACTACATCATGACGCGAACAGTGTGGGATCGGCTCGAGCAGCTCGCCTGGCTCGCTGGCGGCGGTCCTTCCGCGTCGTCAGGCTCGCTCCCGATCGTGCTGGTGCTGGATCCAGGGCTGCCGCCCGTGCCGGGGCTGGTGCCCGAGCCGCACGTTGCCGACGGGGCGCTGTGGCTGCCGTGGAACGAACGGGCGCAACTCCTCCACCGCTCGCAGCGTGCGGGCGCCACCACGGAACTCAGAACCCGTCATCCGGAGGGTGATGAGCTGGTGGCGATGTCGCTGTGGGTGGCTGACCTCCACCTCGGCTACCTCGTCAGCCACCTGCCGGAAGGAGCCGCGGGGCCGTGGACACCGGCTTCCGCCCAGCGCCTCGCTGACGGTGTCGCGGCAGGTCTCGCGCCGCGGTTGCTCCACGCCTGGCGGGCTGCACGGGGCGGTATCGAAGCCTCGGAGCTGCTCGCTCTGGAGCTCGAACGTCTCGGCCGCCCCGCGACCGAGGTCGCCCTGCTCGGAGACGTGGTCGAGTCGGATGGAGACGCTCATCCGTTCCGTGGCGAGGTGGTCGCCGAGGACAGCCACCGATCCTTCTTCGGCACCGTGCGTGGGGGGCCGCACCCGGCGGGTCTGGCGACCATCGTCGCGACGGGCCTCCGTCGCTGGCTGACCGACCTCCCGGATCCCGACCCATCGACGGTGATCGACGCGCTCCACGCGGACGTCCTCGAGATCCTCACCCACCTCGACGTCGAGGTAGAGGTCACCGTCTGCGTCCCACAGGGCCGTCGTAGGGTGGCGGTGGCCACGACCGACGCCGCGGTGGTCGCGGTCGATCGGCGTGGCCGGGTCGTCGATGGGGTGCGCCGCACGGGCGCGCGGCTTTCTGGCGGTGAGATCGGTCTGGGGCGTGCCGAGGAGCTTGCGTTGGGTGGGCCGGGCATGGTGCTGGCCGCCGCGGGCCTCGAGGACGTCAAGCTGCTGGGCAAGCTCGGTGCCGAGGCGGTGCGCGGGGCGACGGGGCCGCTGGTGGTGGCCGCCCGGCTGCGGACCGCCATGTCCGAGCAACGCTGCCCCCCGGCCTCCACGATCCTGGTGCACGACCTGCCCTGACCAACGTGCCGGCCCGATGCTGACCGTGTCCGCAGCGCTGCTGTCGAGCGCGTAGCGTGGGCGTCGCACCACCGTGACCCGGTCGCGCGCGCGACCACGACCACAGGAGCAGATCGTGACCGCTCGTACCTCTTCCGCACGTTGGCATGGCGACCTCAAGGACGGCAACGGCACGATGGCGCTCGGCAGCGGCGCCTACTCCGGCGAGTACTCCTTCGTGTCCCGCTTCGAGGACGGCCCGGGGACCAACCCCGAGGAGCTGCTCGCCGCCGCCCACGCCGGGTGCTTCTCCATGGCCCTGTCCAACCTGCTGGCCCAGGACGGCACGCCGCCGACCGCGGTGGAGACCGAGGCCACCGTCCACCTCGAGCGGGTCGACGGGTCGCCGACGATCACCCGCGTGGTGCTCGCCACGGTCGGGGAGGTCCCCGGGATCGACGAGTCCACCTTCGTGGAGAAGGCGGAGATCGCGAAGGGGGCGTGCCCGGTGTCGAAGCTGTTCACCGGCGCGCAGATCGAGCTCGAGGTCACCTTCAAGGCCTGAGTCCGCACGCCTGTCCACAAGCCCGGTGGCCGCTTCGCCCGCGGCCGCCGGCGAAGCGCTACCCTTCACAGGGTCAGAGGCGCCCCGGACACTTCCGGGGCGCTTGGTTCACCAGGTCGGCCAGGACGCGCATGAGGCGCGGCGGCCACCGATACACGGAAGATGCAACAGATGCCCAGCGGCACCGTCAAGTGGTTCAACGCGGACAAGGGTTACGGCTTCATCCAGCCGGATGAGGGCGGCGACGACCTCTTCGTCCACTTCTCCGCCATCAACGTTCAGGGGTACAAGACCCTCGAGGACGGCCAGGCCGTCACCTTCGAGGTCACCCA
>SL_7KL_010_BRINEDRAFT_10000631_pt1 | contig 16699 bp, 16 predicted proteins | sample SodLak_010_BRINE_FD_10663 | JGI IMG/M metagenome (IMG submission 10663)
CGTGGCTTGGTCGTCATGGACGAGGCCTATGTTGAGTACAGCGATCGCGACAGCCTCGCCGCGCTGGTTGCAGAGCAAGCCAACCTGGTGGTGCTGCGCACGCTATCCAAAGCCCACGCCCTGGCTGGGTGTCGCCTCGGCGTGGTCATTGCCGATCCGGTTGTCATTGATTTGTTGCGCCGCATCATTGCGCCCTATCCGCTGCCAACACCGGCGGTGGAGGCGGCCATGAATGCGATGACGCCTGATGCATTGGCCGAAACCCAGCGCCGCATTGGCGTGCTGGCGGAAGAAAAACAGCGCTTGCTGGCCGCGCTCAAAACCCATCCTGACATCCACCAAATCTGGCCGGGCGAGGCCAACTTTATTTTGGTGCGGGCCAAGGATGGCGGCAGTTTGATGGCGGCAGCGGCGGCAGCCGGCATTGTGTTGCGCGATCAATCCGCGCAACCTGGGTTAGGCCATGCGGTGCGCATCACCGTCGGCACGCCGGCCGAAAATCAAGCGCTGTTGGACTGTCTGGAGCAGTGGTCACCATGAGTTTTAAAAAAATACTATTCATTGATCGCGACGGCTGTCTGATTGAAGAGCCGGCCGACGAGCAAGTCGATGCGCTGGATAAGTTTCGCTTAATGCCTGGCGTGATTCCGGCCCTGCTGCGTTTGAAACAAGCCGGCTATCGCTTCGTCATGGTCAGCAACCAAGATGGTTTGGGCACAGCACGCTTTCCGCAAGAAGACTTTGATGGCCCGCATCAACTGTTGCTGCACATCCTCAGTTCACAAGGCATTGAGTTTGATGCCATCCACATTGATGCCTCGTTGCCTGAAGACCACGCCCCCACGCGCAAGCCTGGCGTGGGCATGTTGCTGGATTACTTGCGCGACCCCAATCTGGATCGCACGCACTCGGCGGTGATTGGTGATCGGCTGACCGATCTTGAGCTGGCGGACAACATGGGCTTGCGCGGCCTGCGGGTTGGGCCCGAAGGCGAGCGGTGGGCAACCATCGCTGACGCCTTGTTGAGCACGCCCAGACAAGCCAGCGTCACCCGCAACACCAATGAGACGCGCATTACTGCGACCGTTAATTTAGATGGGCGGCTGAGTGATGCCCTAACTCAGGGCAGCCAAGTGGCAGCGATCAGCACCGGCATCGGCTTTTTTGATCACATGCTGGATCAGTTGGCCAGCCATGGCGGCTTTGCCTTAAAGCTGAGCTGCCAAGGGGATTTGCATGTCGATGAACACCACAGCGTGGAGGACTGCGCACTGGCCTTGGGTCAGGCNTTAGACCAAGCCTTGGGCGATCGTGTCGGTGTGGGGCGCTATGGCTTTACCGCGGCGATGGATGAGTCCCTGGCCACGGTGGCGGTGGATTTGTCTGGGCGGCCAGCGTTTGTGTTTCAAGGTCATTTCTGTCGTGATCAGGTCGGCGAGCTGTCAACAGAAATGGTCAAACACTTTTTCGCTTCGCTATCACAGACACTGCGTTGTGCCCTACACATCGAGGTGCGCGGCGACAACGCCCACCATCAGGTCGAGGCTTGCTTTAAAGCCGTCGGTCGCGCCTTGCGCCAGGCGTTTGTACGCAGTGCGGATGGCGGCCTACCGTCAACCAAAGGGCAGTTGTAAATGACGCTGAGCGTGGCGGTGATTCATTCTGGCGGCGCCAACCTAGGCTCGGTGTTGTATGCCTTGGAGCGCTTGGGCGTCAAAGCACACTTGACCCGCGATGCCGACACCATTCGGGGGGCCGATCGCGTTATCTTGCCCGGCGTCGGCGCGGCCGCCAGCGCCATGGCAGCGCTGCACGCAGCGCAACTCGTTGACCTCATTCGCTCGCTGACTCAGCCAGTATTGGGCATTTGTTTGGGTTTGCAGTTGCTGTTTGCGCGCTCCGAGGAAGGCGATGTGGACGGACTTGGTGTCATCCCTGGCACCGTCCGCCGTTTAATGGTGCCCGATACGCTGCGCCTGCCCCACATGGGTTGGAATCAATTGCGCTGGCAGCAAGATGACCCTCTGGCAGAGGGGCTGTCTGATCGCGACTGGTTTTATTTCGTCCACAGCTATGCCGCGCCGATGGACTGCGCCGTGGCCACCGCGGAGCATGGCCAGCCCTTTGCCGCCGTCGTGCGTCGAGGCAACTTTGCCGCCTGTCAGTTCCATCCCGAAAAATCCGCGGCCGCTGGTGCCAAGCTGCTGGCCAACTTCATCCATCAAGAGGCGCTAACACCATGCTCATGATTCCTGCCATTGACTTGCGGCAAGGGCGGGTCGTGCGCCTGAGCCAAGGCGATTATGACCGTCAGACCAGCTACGACGATGACGCCTTGGCGTTGGCCTTGCGTTATCAAGCGGCTGGCGCCCGCGTGTTGCACGTGGTCGACCTGGATGGCGCCCGCTCAGGCGATGGCCACAACCTCAGCACCATTGCCGCCATCAGTCAGGCCTTGCAGATTCCGGTGCAAACCGGCGGCGGGGTGCGCAACTTGGATGACATAGCGCAGCGTTTAGACGCCGGCGCCACGCGGGTGGTGGTGGGGTCACTGTGTATACAGTCTCCCGCGCTATTTGCCGAGGCCTTGGCCCGTTTTGGGCCGGCTGCGCTGGTGGCAGGTTTGGATGTGTTGGCCGAAGAAGGTGCCGAAGGCACGGTTTGGCGACCGCGCACCGCCGGCTGGACCGAGGCCGCCGACAGCGACCTGCATACCCTACTGAGGCATTTTTGCGACGCCGGTCTGCAGCAGCTGTTGTGCACCGACATCAGCCGTGACGGCATGTTGGCCGGTGCCAGCACAGCACTGTATGAGGAACTGGTGGATCGCTACCCGGCGTTGGCGATTCAAGCCTCCGGCGGCATTGGTGAGGAAGCGGACCTGGTGGCGGTGGCCGCCACTGGGGTGGCGGCCTGCATCGTTGGGCGCGCGTTGTTGGAAGGGCGCATTGAACACAACAGGATCCGTGCATGGTCGCCGTCCGCCTGATTCCTTGCTTGGATGTGCGCGATGGCCGCGTCGTCAAAGGCGTGCGCTTCCGCGATCACCGTGACATGGGCGACATTGTCGCGCTGGCTGAGCGCTATCGCGATGCCGGTGCCGATGAATTGGTGTTTTACGACATCACCGCCAGCCCGCAACGCCGCTCAGTGGATCCAGAATGGGTGCGGCGCGTCGCGGCAGCCATCGACATTCCGTTTTGCGTGGCCGGCGGCATCACCAATGTGGAGACAGCGAGGGCAGTACTGCACGCCGGCGCCGACAAAATATCCGTCAACTCTCCAGCCCTAGCACGGCCCGAACTGATCAGCGAGTTGGCCGATGCCTTTGGCTCGCAGTGCGTGGTCGTCGGCATCGATTCGCTGTATGAGGATGGCCGCTGGCGTGTGCGTCAATATACCGGCGACCCCGACAACATGGTCAATCCGGATTGGGACACCGCGGCTTGGTTGGCGCGGGTGCAAAGTTTAGGTGCCGGTGAAGTGGTGCTCAACTGCATGGACAGTGATGGTGTGCGCCAAGGCTATGACCTGGTGCAACTGCGTGCCATGCGCGATGACTGCCGGGTGCCGTTAATCGCTTCGGGTGGCGCAGGTGCCGTGAACCACTTTATTGACGTCTTCAATCAGGCTGATGTCGATGGGGCGCTGGCCGCCAGTGTGTTCCACAGCGGCGAGATTGCCATTCCAGACCTCAAAGCCCAACTGCATGCAGCCGGTATTGTTGTTCGCCAAGATTTTGCAGACCACCCCCTTACTCAATCGGCGCCTGCGCCGGGAGATGCCCCATGACTGCCACTTCTGACACCAATGAGTCCTTTGTTTTTAATGACGGCCGTCAACCCGACTGGGCCAAAGGCGATGGCTTACTGCCCGCCATCGTGCAGCACGCCATCACTGGGCAAGTATTGATGTTGGGCTACATGAATGCACCCGCACTAGAACAGAGCATTGCCTCTCAACAGGTCACGTTCTACTCACGCAGCCGGCAGCAGTTGTGGACCAAGGGTGAGACCTCCGGCAACCATTTGCAGCTGCGCCATATTGAGCTCGACTGTGATGGCGACACGCTGCTGATCCAAGCAGTGCCGGCAGGCCCAACTTGCCATCTGGGTGATGTCAGTTGTTTTGGGTCAGCGGGTCACGGTGGCGGCGTGCTGTCGACGTTGTCGCGCGTGATTGCCGAGCGCGCCAGCGCGGGCGACGACGGCAGTTACACCGCCAGCCTACTGCAGGCAGGCATTGAGCGCTGTGCTCAAAAAGTGGGTGAAGAAGGCGTCGAGGTAGCTCTGGCGGCCACCAATCGAGACGACGACGGGCTGCTCAATGAGTCGGCCGACTTGCTTTACCACTTGCTGGTCTGTCTGCGGGCCCGCGATCTCGACTTAGATCAAGTGCTGGCCACGCTGGATAAGCGTCGCCGCTGAGCGTCGCCGTCCCATTGCTGCCGCCGCTACTGCTGCAATAGACCTTGATAGACCTCCATGGCATCCGCCACGGCGGCCTCGCATAAGCGGGCGCCATGTTCGCGCGTGGCCAGCGCCGGCGCTGAGCCGATTCGCCCATCGGGAAACTGCTGTCGGTAGTCCAATGCATCACGAATCTCACCCTCCGGCGCCCGCTCCGGCGTCAATGGCACACGACGCTCCTCATCCGGGTAGGCGTGCCAGGTCAGGGCGATTTCTGAGGGGGTGGCGTGACTGCCCTCGTTGTCGCCATAGAGTTCATCGCGCAAACGACTGACCCGGGGGCCGGTCCACCAGCTCAGACATTGCAGGCGCAAGTCGCTGGGTTCGCCAGCCAAACTAAAATCCGCCCAGATCTCAGAAAAGGCTGACTGCACGGTGGCGATGTTGCCGCCATGTCCATTGATAAACAGCACGTGGCGGAACCCGTGCCGTGCCAATGAACTGACCACATCGTGGATGAGTGCAGACAAGGTACTGGGGCGCAGGGTGATGGTGCCGGCAAAGGCCATGTGATGCTGCGCCATGCCGATGCTGAGCGTGGGCCCAACCAACACGCCTTGTTCCGCCAGCCCTGCCGCCACCGTTTCAGGGCAAATGGCATCGGTGCCAATCAAGCCGGTGGGACCATGCTGCTCGGTCGAGCCGATGGGTATGACAATGCCCGTTGAAGACTGTAAATAGGCCTCTACCTCAGGCCAAGTTGATCGTTGCAACCACATCGTCAGCGCTCCTCATGCTGGGCACAGTGCCAAGCCTCCAGTTCAACCAAAAGGTCCTCACGGCAGATGTCGCCATGCAGACCCATCACCGTCACGTCTGGCCAGCGCTCCTTAAATATCGCCTCCACCAGCGGCCAGTCTGCCGCATGGCGCACATACAAGCGCACCATGCTGTGTGGCGTCAGTTGTGCCAAGCCGGGGGCATTCATACGCTCGGCAGCAGCGGTCAAGACACTGTCCAGATTGCGCAACGCCTCTTCGGTTTGCGCCTGCACCGCGCCAATATGCACCGTCTGATGGCCCAACACGCTGGCCGTGCCCGACACCAACAGTGCCACGCGCTGTTCGCTTAACAACACCGCCGTGGCCCGCGCAAAGGCCGGGCTGACCGGGCCATAGTCGGCCGGGTAGTGCCAGGCGCTCAACTGGCGCGGGTTCTCGATGGACTGGCCGGGGGCTTTGCCGGCCAAAGCAAACAAACGAAAAGATCGGTCGTGACTGCCGATGGCGGTGGCCGCGCACATCTGATCACTGGCAACACCGAATTCAGCCATGGCTTGCGCACGGCCCACACAAAACCGCCGATAGCGCTCTTGATCACCGACCCCTGCATTGATCGCCGGCAGGTAATTCCAGATGCGCAGCAGATGGGGATAGCCGGCGCTGCGCACACTGGCCAATAAGTCCTGATAACAGCGCTGGACCAGGTCCGCAGGATCGTCATCCTCGTCAGCGCAATCCATTGTCACCATCATCAGCTGCCCGTTATGGGCGTAATAATGGCCGGGGCGCCCGCCTTGGCCGCGCAGCGGGCCTGCGTGCCAATACTCGCCGCAAGCCTCGCCCAAAGGCTGCAGCCCAATTGGCAGTGACGGCCAATGAGCCACTGAGACACCAGGCACAAAGCACCCCAATACGCTGGCTTGGGCCGGTGCTTCGGCACTGACCACCAATTCAGGCAGGGCAGGGTTGGCGGCAGCAGGAGCGTTGGCGGCGGTCAGCGTCATACCGCTATTTTAAACCCTGCCACACTCTGGCCATTGATGTGGCGCTACACTTAAGCCTGATGAACATCAAATAAGGTTGTCGAATGGCTTCCATTCTGTGGTTTAAGCGCATCACCATTGCGATGGGTATGGCGGCATTGGCGTCGCTGTTGGCGACAGGCTGTGAAGGCACCCGCGGCCCAAGTGTGGCAGATCGACCGATGCCCGTGCTGTTAATCTCCATAGACGGCTTCCGGCATGATTATTTCGATCTGGCCGACACCCCGGCGCTGGACCGCTTGGTTGAGGGTGGACTCAAGGCCGACAGCCTGCACCACGCTTTCCCCACCAAGACCTTTCCCACCCACTACACCGTGGTGACGGGTTTGTACCCAGGGCGCCATGGGGTGGTCGCCAACAGCATGTGGGACCCGATTCGTGACAGCAATTTCTCACTGGGCAATCGTGATGCAGTGGGGGATGGCTACTGGTATGAAGCGGGCGAGCCCATTTGGGTCACTGCGCAGCGCCAAGGCCTGCGCAGTGCAACGTATTTCTGGCCCAGTTCTGAGGCACGCATCCACGGTGTGCGCCCCGATTTCTGGAAGCCCTACGAGGGCAGCGCCCCGCATGCCGACCGCATCGAACAGGTGCTGGCATGGTTTGATCTGCCCGAGGCCGAGCGCCCTGATCTGGTGACCTTGTACTTCAGCACCGTCGATTCCGCCGGGCATCGCTACGGGCCCTTGGCAGACCCCGTTCAAGCTGCGTTAGCGGATGTCGATGATCACCTCAACACCCTATTAGATGGCCTAAGTGAACGCGGCTGGTTGGATCAAATGCATGTGCTATTGGTCTCTGATCACGGCATGAGCTTTGTTGATTTTGATCGCTACATCATGCTCGATGATTACCTTGACCTATCGCGGGTGCGCGTCTCTGACTGGGGTCCTGCGGCGCAGATCTGGGCCACCGACATGCCGGTTGAAGAGATTTTGGAAGCGCTGGATGGGAAGCACCCGAACCTGCGTGTTTGGGCCAAGCAAGACATTCCAGCGCGCTATCGCTTTGATCAGCACCACCGCGTGCCCGATGTACTGGCCGAGGCTGACCTTGAGTGGATGATTTCCAATCGCCCGTTCCAAGCCGGCCGTCGTCAGTTTCAACTGTATGGCATGCATGGCTGGGATCCGGCCTTGCTGGAGATGCATGGTGGCATGGTCCTTCATGGCCCAGCGTTTGAACCAGGCAGCCGCATGCCCGCTGTGCGCTCCGTCGATTTATATAGTCTGATGGCTGCTTTGCTCGGCATTGAGCCAGCCGAGGTGGACGGCAGCCTGGATGCCTTCGCGCCCTATTTGAATGCAACGCCCGCCCCAGCCATCACCCAGTACGATTTTGATTGCGGGCAAGGCGAGGCAATGATGGTTCGAGTGGGTGGCGCCCAAGCGGCTTTGCACTGGCAACAAAGTGTGCACGTGCTGGATGCCCTCGATGATCTGATGCCCGAGCTGCGCAGCTGGGGTGATGTGGATGTGATGCTGACCGTTACCCCGCAGCAGGCGGAGGCGGTGATTGATGGTCGCCAAATCGGGCCGTGTTACCCAAGCCGATGAAGCTGTAATACAGCAGCGGGATCACCACCACCGTCAACAATGTCGACACGGCCAGGCCAAAAATCAGTGAGATCGACAGACCACTGAAGATCGGGTCGCGCAAAATAAACACGGCACCGACCATGGCTGACACCGCGGTCAAGGCAATCGGCTTGATGCGCACAGCACCGGCCAGAATAACCGCGTCCTCAAGCCTTTGGCCTTCGTCTAACAGTTGACGGATAAACACCACCAACAGAATCGAGTTACGCACAATAATCCCGGCCAAGGCAATCATGCCAATCATGCTGGTGGCGGTGAACTCTTTGCCCAGCAACGCATGCCCCGGCATGATGCCAATCAAAGTCAGCGGGATCGGCGCCATGATGATCAACGGCATCAGGTAAGAACGAAACTGTGCCACCAGCAACAAAAAGATCACAAACACCCCGACCGCATAGGCCGCACCCATGTCACGAAAAGTCTCATAAGTGATCTGCCACTCCCCATCCCATTTCAGTGCCGGCTGATCGGGCCATGCGGGTTGGCGAATGTAATATTGCTTGGGCGCATCATCCGATCGGCGCAGAGCGGCTGCGGCGCTGAACATGCCATACAGGGGCGAGTCGGTGCGGCCAGCCATGTCAGCGGTGACATAGACCACCGGTAGCAAGTTCTTGTGGTAAATCACGCCCGGCCAGTCTGTTTCAATAATGCGCGCCACATCCCCCACCCGCACCACACCGCCATCGACCTCGCTGCGCAGGGGCAAGGACATCAGTGTGGTGGGTTGTGCACGCGCGCCCTCATCCAAAATCAAGCGAATCGGCACTGGGTATTTGGCGTTTGGGTCATGCAAGTAACTCACATGCTGCGTGCCCAGCGCGATCGCCAAGGCTTGGGTCACTTGATGCTTCGAGACACCAAGACGGGCGGCGCGCTCGCGATCCACTTCGATCTGCCAGCGTGGACTGGCCGCGGTCAAGCTGCTGTCGATGTCAACCAAACCATCGACCTCCGCGAACGTGGCCAACACTTGTTCTGCCAGGGCTTCACGACTCGCCATATCTGGCCCATACACCTCCGCCACCAGCGGCGACAACACGGGTGGGCCGGGCGGCACTTCGACCACCTTCACGGCCGCGCCATAGCGCTGGCCAATCTCAGTCAGAGGGCCGCGCAAGGCCAAAGCAATGTCGTGCGACTGCCGTTTGCGGCCGCGGTCAGTGAGGTTGATCTGCAAGTCCCCCTGCCAGGGATCGCTGCGCAAATAATACTGGCGAACCAAGCCATTGAAGTTGATGGGCGAGGCGGTGCCGGCATAGGCTTGCCAGTCGGTCACCTCATCGACGGTCTCAAGGTAGGCCCCCATCTCGGTCAACACGCGCAAGGTCTGCTCCATCGGCGTGTGCTCAGGCATATCGATGACCACCTGCAGCTCTGATTTGTCGTCAAAGGGCAGCATTTTCAAAATCACCACCATGAACACCGGCAGCGCAGCAGCGGCGAGTGTGACCAGGCCCAATCCAGCGGCCAAGCGGCGTCGTTTGCCCGGGTGCTCACCAATAAACGGTGACAGCACGGCGGTAAATAGTGCCAATACACGTTGATTGACACCGCGCGCGGCGCCCTCGCCAATCATTTCCTCTGGCACCCGTTTACTGGCACCGCCATGGCGCAGCAAGCGCACCGCCAACCACGGCGCCAAGACAAAGGCCACGACTTGGGAGATCACCATGCCGGCTGAGGCGTTGATCGGGATTGGGCTCATGTAGGGCCCCATGAGGCCGGTGACAAAGGCCATCGGCAACAAGGCCGCCATGACCGTCAAACTGGCCATGATGGTTGGTGTGCCGACTTCATCGACGGCAATCGGCACGATGTCAGACAAATTACAGTCGGCTTGGGCGCGCACCCGCCGCGATATGTTTTCAACAATGACGATGGCGTCATCGACCAAAATACCGATGGCAAAGATCAGCGCAAACAACGACACGCGATTGAGGGTGAAGCCCCAAGCCCAAGAAAACACCAGCGTGACCAGCAGCGTAACGATGACCGAGATGCCGACGATCAAAGCTTGCCGCCAGCCCATGGCGGCCAACACCAACAAGACCACCGAGAAGGTGGCCAAAATCAAATCCCGAATCAACTGTTGCGACTTGGCGCCTGCGGTTTTGCCGTAGTCACGCGTAATCAAGACCTCGACGTCGTCCGGGATGACACGATCGCGCAACAGCGCCAACTGCGCTTCAATGGCGCGCGCGATGACGACAGCGTTCTCACCCGGTTTTTTGGCAATGGCCACGGTCACCGCTGGGTAAATCGTCCCCACTTCGCCAACACCCGCTGGCCCAAAGCCCAACTGCACGCTGCGATCGGGCACAGTGTCACCACGCGAGATCTCAGCAATGTCCTCAAGGTGCACAGCGGCGCCGTTGTGCATGGCCACCACCAATCGGCGCAAGGCCTGCACCGTGCTGAGTGGCTCACCGGGCGCCACCGCTACGACCACTCCATCGCGCGTCACCTGCGCCTCGGCCGCCGCCGTATTGGCCAGCTGCACGGCCTGTTGCACCGCCTCCAGCGTCAGGCCATAGCCGGCCAACTGCGCCGGATCAAAGCGCACATCGATCCGATCGGGCACCCCGCCGATGGTGTACACATCGCGCGTGCCCGGCACCCGTTTGAGCTCAACCTCCAAGGTGTGTGCCAAGCGAGTCAGGGCTTCGCCACTGCTGCGCCAACTGGGGTCATACAAGGTCAGCGCCATGATCGGCACATCGTCAATGCTTTTTGGCTTAACCACCGGTTGGCTGGCGCCAAGGTCAGCGGGGAACCAGTCTTGATGGGAGTAAACCTGGTTGTACAGGCGCAACAAAGCCTCTTGGCGGGGCAAGCCAACCTCAAACTGCACGGTGATAATGGCTTGACCAGGGCGCGACACCGAGTAGATGTGCTCCACCCCTTCAATCTCGTCCAGAATTTGTTCGCCAGGAATGGCAATGAGTTGATTGACTTGATGGACGTCTGCGCCAGGAAAGGCCACCATGACATCGGCCATGGTGACGTCGATTTGTGGCTCTTCTTCCTTGGGCGTGATGGTCACCACCAGCAAGCCGGCGAGCAAACCCACCAAGGCCAACAATGGTGTCACGCTGGCGTTTTGACAAGACCGCGCAATGCGGCCTGAGATGCCCAGCTTGCTCAAGGCTAGCGCTCCAACTGGCGGAGCGCGGCGCGTGGATCAAGGACCAAGCGTTCGCCCTCCATCAGGCCTGCCAGGATTTCCAACTGATCATCCAGGTGCACGCCCACACGCACTTGGCGAAGGCGCGGCCGATCGTGCTCATCCATCACATACACCGCACGCAATTCACTGCGCTGGATCAGTGCCGAGGCAGGAATCCACAGTGCCTCGCGCTCGGTCACTGGCACCTCGACCTTGACCAACATGCCAGGAAAGAGTGAGAGTGGGGGCGGCGCATCTTGTGCTGCCAACTGCTGTAAATCCATGCGCACTTTGAATGTGTGGCTGCCCGCTTCAGCGAAAGGAAAAATGGTCATGGCGCCCGTCGGCACCGCTTTGCCATCGGCCAGTAACACCCGCGCGCTGCGTTGTTGCCGAAGTAAGCCCGCATGCTGCTGTGGAATGTTGGCGACCACCCGCAGGGCATCCAGCGAAAACCCAGACAACAATGAGGTCGAAGGCGTCACCGCCTCGCCCAATTCCACATGGCGCTCCGTGACAATGCCGGAATAGGGCGCGCGCACGCGCGTATAACTCAATTGCTCAGCCGCTTCCTCGCGGGCAGCCTGAGCGCGCGCCAAACGCGCGCGCGCCGAACTGACCGCATTACGCGCTTGATCCAGTTGCGCTTGGCTGGCCACGCCGCGCGCAGCCAGTGGTTCAATGCGGTCGAGCTGCTGCTGGGCATCCTGCACACTGGCCGCGGCGCCGTCCAACTCAGCCTGCGCCTGCGCCAAGCGCGCCCGCTGTTCGCTGTCTTCCAACTGCACGATCAAGTCGCCAGCGGCCACCACATCGTCCACATCCACCGGCAGCGCCACCACCGTACCGCTGGTTTGGGCCGACACCGTGCTGTGCTGCACCGCCTCAATCACGCCATCTAAGCGCAGTGGTTCGGTCAGCGTGCCGCGGCGCACTTCCATGGTGTCTAGCGGTTGTGCTGCTGCGCCCACACTCAACAGCAACAGCGCAACACACAGACCAGGGCGTAGGGGAAACTTTAAGAGGCTGTTCAAGATCATGGGCTCATTATATTAGGTTTTTCTTGTATAAGGTCAGGCACCCTCGGGCGGCACGCCTTTGGGATCGGGGCCGTAGGCGTTGTCGCCGGGCTGTCCGTCAAAGGCCATCAACACCAGCACCACCAAACCGCCAATGGCTGGAATAAACCCCAACAGCACCCACCACCCACGACGGCCTTGGTCGTGCAGTCGACGAACCATCACCGCCAGCGTCGGCACGAACACCGCCAGCGCGAACACAATCAACAGCGTGCGCGCCGGGCTCTGTATCAAACTAGACAGCGTCAGAACAATCAGCAGGTTGCCCAGATAAAAAGTCCAGAACTCCTTGCGGCTGGACCGCCCTGAAAATTGGGCGTAGCGCTGCCAAGGCCAGGCATACCAACGCAATAAGTCATTCATTGCCGGCTCCTTCGGGAATGGTCTGTGAGCGTACCAGCTTTTGCATTGACGGCTTGGGCGGCGTATTGTAAGGCTCGCCTTGTGGAAGACGACACCCATGACCGCATCCATACTGACCAACACCACTTTTATTGCCTACCTCATCGCCATGATGGTGATTGCTTGGTTGGCTTGGCGCCGAACGCATAATTTGGCCGACTACATCCTCGGTGGTCGCCAACTGGGCCCAGGCACCACTGCTTTAAGTGCTGGTGCGTCAGACATGAGCGGTTGGTTGCTGTTGGGTTTGCCGGGCTACGCCTATGTGGCCGGCTTGGAAGCGATTTGGATTGCCTTGGGGCTGCTGGTTGGCACGTGGCTGAACTGGTTGTTGGTTGCGCCGCGGTTGCGGCGACTGTCTTTTAAGGCCAATGACAGCTTGACCATCCCGGCCTATTTGGATAACCGCTTTGGCGGTCAGCATCGGGGGCTGAGAACCGTCTCGGCAGGATTTATTTTGTTGTTCTTTTTGTTCTACACCTCGGCCGGCTTGGTGGCCGGTGGCAAATTGTTCGCGACCGTGTTTGGCATGGACTACGGCACGGCGGTATTGATCGGTGCCATGGTGGTGGTCAGCTATACCTTTATCGGCGGCTTTCTGGCTGTCTCTTGGACCGATGTGTTGCAAGGGCTGATGATGTTTGCGGCGCTGCTGATTTTGCCTGTGATGGTGTGGCTGAGTCTGTCTTCGGGCCATGGCGTCTCGCCCGCGGACTTCGATCCACATGTCCTCAACCCCTTCAACACGATCGATGGCCAACCGCTTGGGGTCATCGCGGTGCTGTCTTTGCTGGGCTGGGGCTTGGGCTATTTCGGTCAGCCGCACATCTTGGCGCGCTTCCAAGCCATTCGCAATGTCGACGCCATCCCGCTGGCGCGGCGCCTAGCAGTCAGTTGGACGGGCTTAAGTTTGGCCGGCTCGGTGGCTGTCGGAGTGTTGGCCATTGGCTGGTTTGCGACGCCGCTGGATGACAGTGAGCGCGTGTTCATGTTGCTGGTTGAGGCACTGTTTCATCCACTGATTGCCGGTGTGCTACTGGCCGCTATTTTGGCCGCCATCATGAGTACTGCCGACTCACAATTGCTGGTGTCGGCCTCGGCCTTGTCTGAGGATTTGTTCCATCCGCTGCGGCCCAACGCTGAGGCCAGTCAATTGATGTGGATCGGGCGCTTGGCGGTGGTGGTCATTGCCCTCCTGGCCACCCGTTTGGCCATGAATGAGGACAGCCAGGTGCTGGCGTTGGTGGCTTATGCTTGGGCTGGGTTTGGTGCTGCCTTTGGGCCGGTGCTGGTGCTGAGTTTATTCTGGTCTGGCATCTCGGCGCGGGGCGCCATGGCAGGCATGGTGGTGGGTGGCCTGACCGTGGTGGTTTGGCCTCAGTTTAGCGGTGGGCCGGGTGAGCTGTTTGAGCTCTATGAAATCATCCCTGGAGTGATCTTGGCCAGCCTGGCCACCGTACTGGTGTCGCACTATCAACCACCATCCACCGAGCTGCGGCGGTGGCTGGCTGAAAAACTCTGATTATCTGAACGAGCAGATTGCCAAAACATCGCGCGGCCGCTACAGTGCAAGCATGACCGCATGGCTCTTTCGACCTTTTGATCTGATCGGTGGACGGCTGGCACTGGCCCTCGGGGTTGTCGCCATAATCGCCACCGCTTTGTTGGCCAGCGCCACCGGCTTGGTGACTGACGGTGTGTTGGATTTGCATTTGTGGCCAGCCCCATTGGGGTCGACTGATCTGCTGCTGATGGGCTTGATCAACTGGCTGTCGCTGAGCCTAGCCTTATTGGCCGTTGGTCACTGGCTGAGTCCGTCCAAATATCAACTGCTGGATTTGTTCGCCATGCAGGCGATGGCGCGCTGGCCCATGTTTTTAGCGGTGGCGTATCTCAGTGTGCCCTTTGTGCGCCGCGAGACCGAGCGACTGACCGAGGCCATGTTGGCGGCCATGCCGGAGCAATCTCATGAGGTGATTGCCGCACCGGCGTATCTGCTTGATGCGATGTGGCTGTTTGCCTTGTCCACGCCAGTATTGTTGGCCATCGTCTGGATGGTGTGGTTGATGTATCACGGCTATGCAGAAGTTTTTAAGGTGCGAGGCTGGCAGGCTGTGTTGGGTTTTGTTGCCGCGCTCATTGTGGCTGAGTTCGGCAGCAAAGCGATTATTGTTTTGGCGTTGGTTTAGCGCATTCCCAGCCTTTTCTGGCAGCCACCAGCGCCCGNNCCGCGGCCACCACNTCATGATCGTCTCCCTCNTGACCAAACAGCTCAGCAATCACCGCCACCCAATCGGCGCCGGCATCAAACACCTGCTTGGCGTTGTCTGCGGTGATGCCGCCAATGGCAACAACAGGGCGACCCCATTGCCGCGCAGTGCCTAAATGCGATAGCGGACAACGCGGCGCATGCGGTTTTGTTGTTGAAGCAAACACGCTCCCAAAAGCCAGATAATCCGCGCCGTCTTCAACACATTGCGCGGCACGCTCAAGGTCGGCATAGCAGGACACGCCAATGATGGCTTGCGCACCCAACTGCTTGCGCGCTTCAGTGATGTCGCCATCGTCGCGACCCAAGTGCACGCCATCGGCGTGAATGGTACGAGCCAAGCCCACATCATCATTAATGATCAGCGGCACACCCACCGCTCGGCATCGTTGTAAAAGCTGCTCAGCCAGCGCTCGATCAGGCCGTGGCTTATCGCGGTACTGCAATAACGCCAGCGGCGTGGTCAGCAACGCATCGACTTTGTTCAACAGATTCGACGCCGACCAGCCCGCGGGTGTGATGGCATACACCCCCCGTTTCAACCTATCGTGCAGCGGCATCATTTAAAATAGCCTTTGAACCAATTCATTTGCACAGGACATCATCATGGGTGAACAATCTGACTACAAAAGCTGGCTGTGCGTGGTGTGCGGCTGGATCTATCATGAAGAAGATGGCGCACCCGACGATGGCATTCCCCCTGGCACGCGCTGGGAAGATGTGCCCGAGTCGTGGGTGTGCCCGGACTGCGGTGCCGGCAAAGAAGACTTTGAGATGGTGGAGATGTAAAGCGCATTGCGCTAACCGACACTGATCAAACCGCTCAGCCAGCGGCCATCTGGCCACAAGCGATACCAGCGTCCCTTCGGCCCAGTCGGATCGGGCACAAACTCCGTCGTCTGTGCCTGCGAGTTGGCCACGGTCGAGGGCGCGGAGTAACAGGCCACGCCTTGATGCTGGCCGACATAGGTCTGATGCACATGGCCAAACCCCATCACTTTGACTGGCAAGCCTGATAGGGCGTGCCACAGCGGCGTGGCGTCGGCAAAGCCATAGCGATCAATCCACGCTGCATCGACGGCGATGGGTTGATGATGAATAAAAACCAGTATCGGTGTTTGTTCATCCCCGCCATGCAAGTCGGTGAGCGGGCGCAAGCGCGCCTCATCAAGTTGTCCACAGGGATCCTTAGCACTGGCTGAATCCAGCAACACCACTCGCCAACTGGCCCAATTAAAAACCGGCCCACGCTGCCAGCCCGCTTGCGAGCAGACTGCGTCCATAACCATTGCATCATCATGATTCCCCGGCAACCACGCTTGCTGAGGGGCCAGATCCGCTGCCATCCTGACCAACCGCTGGTAGCTGGCTGCACTGCCGGTCTCACTGAGATCACCGGACCAAACCACGGCATCCGGGGCCAAGCGGCGACAAGAGGGCAACAACGCTTGCAGACACCCATCGGGGTTGTGGTCTTTGTACAGGCCGGTTGAGTCATCGAGAAGATGACAATCTGACAGCTGCAACACAGTAAAGGGTTTGGGCATGGGGTTTATGAGCCTTTTTTAAAATGCTTAAGGCAGTGCACCAACACGAATCGTATCGCCAACACTCAAGCCCAACTCTGCACTGAGCCCACCATTGATCTCCAACACATATTGCGCTGGACGTGCGCTGGGGTAGCTGGGGCAAGGCGGTGTCCGGCAGGGGCGGGCGTTGTGGGCAATATCGACGACAACGAAGTCTCTGTTTAGATAAATGATATCGAGTGGGATGCGGGTGTTGCGCATCCAAAACGCGCGCGGCGCTTCCTGGCGCCAAATGAACAACATGCCATGGTCAGCCGGCAAGTGATCTCTGAACATCAACCCGCGCGCACGACTGGCGTCGTCGTCAGCAATCTCTACGGTGAACCGTTGACCGTGCACCTCCACCCACGGCGCTTCTG
>SL_7KL_010_BRINEDRAFT_10000632_pt1 | contig 16686 bp, 15 predicted proteins | sample SodLak_010_BRINE_FD_10663 | JGI IMG/M metagenome (IMG submission 10663)
CCAGAGCCCAGGGATCGACCACGCGTCCATCCAGGCGACGGCGGAACGCACCGGGCTGGGCCAGAGCCCAGGCGATGACCACAGGTCGGCCATGCGCCGGTAACGCAGCTGTGCTCTTCGGCATCATGAGGCAGTACACGCAACGCCCGTTGCAGCTACGCAGACGCTGACGTCCGGGTTCCGTCCTCAACGGTGCTCGGCCCGAAGGGCCGCAGTCGAACCGCCGCGAACCAACGCGTGCGGGCCCGCCGGTACCTCACGTTCCTCGTACCTCTCAGGATCATCTCCAGGCGTCCAGAACCGTGCGTGAACACGCCCATCCTGTCCTCGCGCAGCGTGTCGCCGCCGTGCGTTCTCTGGAGCCCGGGTTGGGGGTGTCGCCTGCTACCGCCGCATCGTGATCGCCGGTGCTGCGCTCGTCGCGGTCAGCCGCCCACCACCTCGCTGTCGGGCTTGAAGGCCACCCACACGAACCAGAAGGTGTCGTCGTGGGTCACGGCCTCGAGCTGCTGGCCCTCCAGGGAGCCGTCCAGGGCGCGGCCCCGCAGGTCGAAGGTCGAGCCGCTGCGTTCGTCGACGAACCTGCCGTCCGTGTCAGTGGGTGTGAGGTCCACGGGCTCGCCGTCGAGCTCGGCCACGAAGGCGGCCGTCTGGCCGACATCGCGACCGTCGTCGATCACGGCGGCGTCCAGTGCGGAGGCCTGCCCGGGTGCCCACAGCACCACGATCTCACGCGCACCCACCGTCACCTCGACGGTGCGTTCCTCGGTGAGCTGGTCGAGGAACACCGCGACGGCATCGTCACCTTCAGCCAGGCCGACCATCCGGGCCATGGCGCTGAAACGGTCATCGAGCTCACCATCGAACAGGAAGGGTGCACGACCCTCCTGGTCGTAGGCGGTGTAGGGGTTGCGGCCGTAGTCGCGGTTGTGGCCGGTGTCGCGGGAGAGCACCTGTGCATCCGGGTGCAGCTCCCGCAGCTCGGCGAAGCCGAACAGCCAGGCCGGTACCCGGGTGAGTTCCGCGCCGAGGAAGCGTTCCCCGATGATCCCCTCACCCTCGAACTGGGTCCACAGGTTGCGGGACTGACGGTCGTACATGACCAGGTTCGACTGATAGAGCCGCCCCGAGGTACCGAAGTCGAGCTCCACCTCGCCGTCCGGGGTGTCGAGGGTGCGCTCGAACACCAGCGCGGAGTTGCACAGGGGGCAGTAGGTCACCACCAGGGGCACGTCCCCGACGACGTCGTTGACGATCTCATGCCAGGTCAGGATCGCCAGGGGGTAGGCGCGCACGTCCTCGTTGACGTCGACGACCATCACCGGGCTCTCGTCCTCGAGCCACTCATCTGCCGCCTCGATGGACTCGTAGACGGGGTCGTCGATCGGGGGGATGCCGTCGGGGGGTGGACCGCCGGCGCGGAGCCGATCGAGGTCGATCGAGGTGGCGGGCTCGCAGCCGTCCACCTGCCAGAAGAACTCCCCCTCCTCGCAACCGACGGACTGCGTGCGGACCTCCACGTCCGCGGTGGCGGTGGCATCGGTCCCCGGGTCCGACCCTGAGTCGGCCTGGGCGGCGTCGTCGGGCGCGTCGTCCGGCGGTGCGCCATCGGTCGCCGTGGGGGCCGCACACGCGGCGGCGATCAGCGCGAGACCGGTGAGCAGGAGCGGTGCACGGCGCATCGCGGGTACCTCCGTCGGTGGGGTCACGGGTGGTGACGTTCGGTGATGGCTGGCGGGGTCGGCTGGTCGCGGTCCGGCGCGTCGGGTGAGGCCGTCACCCGCCAGGGTGGTCGCCCAGAAGAAGACGATGTAGGCCCCCGCCAGGATCAGGATGGTCCCGGCCACGTGGTTGACGTGCTGGGAGGCGGTGCGCAGGCGCGTCACCAGCGCGTGCTTGCCGAAGGCCAGGGCCAGGGTCACCAGCAGCAGGGTGGACATCCCCAGCCCGTAGACGAGGAACGTGGCGACACCGGCGACGAAGCCCAGTTGCGGGATCGTGCCCGCGACCACCATGGCGATCCAGGGCAGGGCGTCGACCATGGCACGCACCCCGAGGGTGATGAGGATGCCGGCCAGGCCGAAGACCAGCAGGAACCCGGCGGAGACCACCGCCCCGACCTGCACCGCCCGACGCACGCTCGCGCCGGTGGTCGTCGGGGCCGTATCTTCGTCCAGGCCCATGCAGGTGGCCAGGTAGGCCGGCAGCATCGCGAAGCCGCACGGGTTCAGGGTGGCGACCAGCCCGGCCGTGAACGCGAAGGCGAAGGGCAGCTCCATCAGCTGACCCCCAGGTGCTCGTCGAGCAACCCGCGGAGCTGCGGCTCGGTGAGTAACAGGGCCGCCACCACCAGGAGGTTGCGCGTCACGGTCCGCACGTTCCACCTCGCTGTCGGGTCGTCTTCCGGGCCGGGTCTGCAGGCAACCGGTGTCCCTGACGGCGCATTCCGCCCTGGAGGGACCGCCACCCCGGATCCTGCAAGGGGCGTGGAGCCGGAAGCTGCCTGCGGGCCGGGCAGTGGAATAGACCCACCGAGGTCGTTGTTCCCCCCGGCATGTCCGCAGATGAGCGCGCCCACATCAGGGACCGACCGGCGTCGTCCGAGCGCGGTCTCCAGCAGCGGTTCCGCGAGCAGGTGCTCGTGGAACTGCCGGTGCTGCTGCGGGTGGCACGCCGGATGACCCGCGACGCCGCCGACGCGGAGGATCTGGTCCAGGACACCCTCGTGCGTGCCTACCGGTCCTTCGACCGCTTCGACGGCCGTTACCCACGCGCCTGGCTGCTCACGATCCTGCGCAACACCCACAGCAACCAGCTGCGCAAGCGTCGCCCGGACTTGATGGACGACGAGGTGGCGGGGCGGCTCCCCGATCGCGGTCCGGGCGGACGGGTCGACGGTGTCGCCGAGGCCGCCTTCCACGACGACCTCGATCCGGTGGTGCGCAGCGCCCTTGCCGGGTTGTCGGCCAAGCACCGGGCCGTGGTCGCCCTGGTGGACATCGACGGGCTGACCTACAAGGAGGCGGCTGAGATGCTGGAGGTCCCCGTCGGCACGGTGATGAGCAGACTGCACCGTGCCCGAGCCAAGGTGCGTACCCACCTCGAAGCCCACGGGATCACGGGGGTGCAGCGATGAAGCGCTTCCGCCGCCGACCCCCGCTGGACGTGTCCGCTGAACCCGACTGCCACGAGGTCGCCGAGGTGCTCCAGTCCTACCTCGATGGTGAGCTGGCCGAGCGCGACGCCGGCCGGGTCGCCGAGCACCTCGAGCACTGCCAGAGGTGCGAGATCGAGGCGGCCACGGTGCAGCAGGTGATCGCGGCGATCCAGCGCCAACGGCCGGTCCTCGACGACGCCACCGTCGGCCGTCTGACCGGGGTCATCGACCAGCTCACCCGGCCGGACGAGCCGCCGCGTCCGCCATCGTGAGTACCGGCCCCGTGCGCGGCGGTGAGGCGGCTGCGGGCCAGCGGCGCGGGCTGCTCCTTGCACGGCTGACCCACCCGGGTCTCCGGGCGGCGGCGCTGGTGCCGATCGTGGTGGTGGCGACCGTGGCCGGTGTGCGCTCCGAGGGCATCGGGGTGGAGCCGCTGCGCGCCGCCTTCGACGGGCTCGGGCTCCTCGGCCCCGTGGTGTTCGCCGCCGTCTACGCGGTGGCGGCCGCGTTGCTGGTCCCGGCCTCCCCCTTCACCGTGGCGGCCGGGCTGCTGTTCGGCCCGGTGCTCGGCAGCGCCACGGCCCTGGCGGGTGCCACCGTCGGCGCGACGGGTGCCTTCCTGCTCGGGCGTGGGCTCGGACGTGAGGCGGTGGAGCGGTTCGGCGGGCGCCGGGTTGCCGCGCTGGATCGTCACCTGGCCGAGCGGGGCTTCGTCTCCCTGCTGCTGGTGCGCCTGGTGCCGTTGTTCCCCTTCAACCTCGTCAACGTGGGCTCGGGCGTCACGGGCCTCGCGCTGCGTGACTACGTGCTGGCCACGGCCGTCGGCATCATCCCTGGCACGATCGCCTTCGCCGCCCTCGGCGGCACGATCGAGGATCCGACCTCGCCCGCCTTCCTGGCCGCGATCGCGCTGTTCCTGGTGGTCACCGTGGGCGCCGGTCTGGCGGCGCGTCGCATGCGCGCCTCGGATCCGGCCGTCGCGGGAGACGTCTGAGAGGGGTGGCGCTGCGGGGCTGGTGGGGGATGTGTCTTGCCGCGGCGCCGGTGGGGGGTGGCGCAGTGGCGCCGGTGGGGGTGTGTCGCGCGGTGGCTCAGCGGTAGCGGTCCAACCAGCCCTCGTCGATGCGGTGCTTGAGGCGCAGCGCCCCTGGTCCGGGCATCCAGGCCCGGCCACGGCTGGCCAGCGCCGTCCCACCGCCCACGTCCAGGATCTGCAGCGCCCGTCGTTGCGGGCGGTAGCGCGGCAGCGGCCGGCCTGCGGCCAGAGCCTGCAGGCTCGCCACCAGAACCGGACCCTGACGTACCCCGTGGACGCCGATCCGCGGGAGCGGACGGGGGGTGAACAGTGCGCAGTCGCCCACGGCGTACAGCGTCGCCTGGTCGCGGTGGTGCAGCTCGGCGGTGACGGGGATGCCCTGCGCGTGGCCGAGCCCCGGGGTGGTCGCAAGGGGTGGCGCCGCCAGGCCGGTGGCGATCACCGCGGCCTCGTGGTCCCTGCGGGTGCCGCCGACGACGAGGTGGTCGGTGTGTACCGCCGTGACGTGGGCGTCGGTACGCACCTCCACACCGCGGCCGTGCAGCAGCCGTGCCAGCCAGCGCTGGGCGCCGGCGGGCAGCCCTGAGCCCGGCGCCGGACCCCGCTCCAGGACGGTCACCTGGAGCCGGTCACCGCAGCGGTGGGCGAGCTGGCCCGCCAGCTCCAGTCCCGTGGGTCCGCCGCCGACGATGCTGACCCGTGCGCCCGCACCCGCGGGCAGCTCCGCGAGCCAACGCGCCATCCCCAGCAGCCGGTCGAAGGGCTTGACCGTCGCCACCTCGGCGTCCACCTCCATGCCGTCGGTGCGCACCACGCTGCCGAGGTTGAGCGAGGCGACGTCGTAGGCGAGTTCGACGCCGTCCTCCAGGGTGAGCTGACGTCGCGTGGGATCCACGGCGCGGACACGGGTCACGTGGTGGTGCACGCCCCGACGTCGTGCGAGGGCTCCCACGTCGATGCTGGCCTCCGCGAGATGGCGTTCGCCGGCCGCCACCGCCGTGGCCATCCCGCTGTAGACGAAGCTGGCCGGCGCCACCAGGGTCAACTCGACCCCGGCCGCGCGCAGGCGCGGCGCCTGATCGAGCACGTGGAGGTGGGTGTGACCAGCCCCCACCAGGACCACATGAAGGCGGTCGGCGGTGGGGGATCCTCGCTGGGCGGTCACCGGGTGCTCCTCCTGGTGGCAGGGACGGTTCGGCGTGCGTGCGGTCTGCGTCCGCGTGCCTGCGGTTGCGTGCGTCGGTGTGCGGGTCGGGCGCAGCTGCGGTCCGGGCACCGCGGTCTGTGGCTTCGGGCTTCGGCAACCCGCCGTGGTGTGTCCTGCTTCCGCCGCCGGTGGGGACGGAAGCTGCCGGCCGCGGCACGGGTTCGTCACGGTGGGCCGGCGGCCCCTGCAGCGCCGAACTGCACGGCGACGACCGCCACGAGCGGACCGCCACGACCGCCACCGCCACCGCCACGACACGACACGACCGCGACGACCGCCACCGCCGCGCCACGCCACGACCCGACCGCGACGACCGCCATCGCCCCGCAACGACCGCCATCGCCCCGCAACGACCGCCACCTCCCGACCTGGAGTACCCCGTGCCGATCCACGATCTCATCGTCCTCGGTGGCGGTAGCGCCGGGCTCACCGCCGCCGTCGGTGCTGCCACCCAGGGTGCCCGCACCGCGCTGATCGAACGCGACCGCCCCGGCGGTGACTGCCTGTGGACCGGGTGCGTGCCGTCGAAGGCCCTGCTGAGCGTGGCGGAACGCGCCCACACCGTACGCACGGCGGGCGCCTATGGCGTCCACGCCGACCCCCCACGGGTGGACCTCGCCGAGGCGATGGCCCACGTGCGTTCCGCCATCGCCACGATCGCCCCCCACGACTCGCCCGAGCGCCTGCGCAGCGACGGTGTCGAGGTGATCAGCGGCACGGGGCGGTTCACCGGCCCGGACAGAGTGGAGGTGGACGGGCGCACCCTGCGCTTCCGTCGGGCGATGGTCGCCACCGGTGCGCGCCCCCTGGTGCCGCCGATCCCCGGGCTGCGCGAGGCCGAGCACCTGACCTCCGACACCCTCTGGGACCTCGAGGTGCTGCCCGACCGCCTGGTTGTGCTCGGCGGCGGCCCGATCGGTGCGGAGCTCGGGCAGGCCTTCGCCCGGCTCGGCTCGCGGGTCACCATCGTGGAGTTGGCCGACCAGCTCCTGCCCCGGGAGGAACCCGCCGCCGGGGCAGCGCTGGCCGCGTCCCTGACCGCCGACGGGGTCGATGTACGGGTCGCCACCGAGGCGGTCCGCGTCGAGCCGGTGCGGGTCGAGCCGGTGCGGGTCGAGCCGGTGCGGGACCACCCCGACCAGCGACAGCTGGTGGTCCGCCACGGTGGCAGTGAGCACGTCATCGGCTACGACGCGCTGCTGGTCGCCCTGGGGCGCCGGCCGAGCACGGCGGATCTGGGACTCGACGCGGCGGAGATCGAGCTCGATGAGCGTGGGGCCGTGCGCGTCGATGAGCGCCTGCGCACCACCAACCCCCGTGTCTACGCCGGCGGCGACGCCACGATGCTGCTGCCCTTCACCCACACCGCATCAGCCCACGGGGCCACCGTGGTGCAGAACGCACTGTTCGGTCTGCGTCGCCGGGTGGACCACGAGCGCATCCCGTGGGTCACCTTCACCGACCCCGAGGTGGCCCGGGTCGGCCTCAGCGTCGCCGAGGCGCGCGAGCGGTACGGCGACGGCGTGAAGGTGCGCACCGCCAGTCACAGCGACCTCGATCGGGCCGTCGCCGGTGGCCAGACCGGCGGCTTCGCGACCCTGGTCGGTGACCCCAAGGGCGGGATCGTCGGCGCGACGGTGGTCGGGCCCCGCGCCGGGGAGACGATCGGCGAGGTGGTCGCCTGGCAGGCAGGCGGGGCCAAGCTGTCGACCATCGTGCGCTCGACCCACGCCTACCCGACCTGGAGTGAGGATCTGACCGCCGCCTCCCTCGCGGAGCTGCGTGCCGGGCTCACCCGGCTGCGCCCGGTCACCGCCGGGCTGCTGCGACTGCGGCGGCTCATGCCCGTGCGGGCGGGCAGCTGACGTCGTTGCTGCCCCTGGGGCCGGCCGCGCGCGGTTCGGGATGTGCGGTGGCCGGTCCTGGGGTCGTTCGGGGTCGTGTGGTCGTTCCCTGGGCGCCTGCCCAGGGAACGACCAGCGCTGACCGGTTCCCGTGGATCATCTGGCGTTGTGTGGTCGTTCCCTGGGCTCCTGCCCAGGGAACGACCCCCCCCGGGGGCCACCACCTCGGATCGGCAGTTGACGGGGTCGGGGCCGCTCGATCACGACCGGTTCCTCGCCGACATCGCCGCGGTGGTGATGGGCTCCACCCTCTCCGGGTGGATCGTGGCGCACGAGGCGGGTGCCTGGCCCTCCCGGCTGCCCACCTGAGGGGTGACCACCCGGGATCCGCCGTGGCCCGGGCAGCGCCCGCACCCTCACCGTGCTGCCAAGCGTGTCGCTAGCTGGCACCCTGCGTGGCTGCTGGCGCCCGTCGGCGGGCAGGACCGCTGCTGCGCGGTCCCGAAGCACCGCCAGAGCGCCCCGCCGGACGCCGTGAGGTGACCGTGATGTACCTGAGCCCAGGTTCCCGTGTGGGACTGTCCGGGATGCTGGCGTTGGTGGCCACCTACGCCCTCGGGCGGCAGGCCTTCGGGCTGTTCGTCCCGAGGTTCCGCGAGGAGTTCGGGCTGTCCCTCGACGTGCTCGGCTTCTACGCCAGTGCAGCCCAGGCCGGCTATCTGGTGGCCACCGTCGCCACCGGCGTCCTCACGGCCCGGTACGGACCCCGCGTGCCGGTGGTCGCCGGGTGTCTCCTGCTGGCCGCCGGCGCCGCCACGATGGCATCCGCGCCGGGACCGCTTCTGTTGGCCGTCGGCGTGATCGCGGCCGGCACGAGCGCCGGGGGAGCGTGGGCGCCCTTCTCCGACGCGGTGGCCTACAAGGTGCCCACGGAGCAGACCCGCCGTGCACTCGCGCTGGTGAACGCCGGTTCCCCGGTCGGCCTGGTGGTCGCCAGCGTGATGGTGCTGGTGGCCGGGGACGGCTGGCGGCTGGTGTGGTGGGGGTTCGCAGCGGTCGGGCTGTTCGCCGCCCTGATCGCCTGGACGGTGCTGGCTCCCGAGGGGGAGGTGCAGGCCCCCGTCCACCGGCGACCCCGGCTGGGGTGGTTCCTGAACCCCCGGTCACTGCGGATGCTGGCCGTCGCCCACGGCATCTCGATCACCTGCGGTGCCTACTTCGCCTACGCCCCGGTCACCGCCCAGGATGCCGGCCTGGACGGCTGGATCGGACCGGCGATGTGGGCGTCGCTGGGGATCGCCGGCGCGTCGGTGGGCGCCTTCGGGGGCAGCATCGCGAACCGCTACGGGGTTCGCCGGCCGCTGGCGGTGATGCTGGTCCTGATCAGCAGTTCCTTCCTGCTGCTGCTGTTCCTGCCCGGGTCGATGGCTGCGGCACTGGCCTCGGCCGGGTTGTTCGGCGTGGGGTTCACCACCGGGTTCGCCCTGCTGGTGATGTGGAGCCAGCACGTCTACCGGGACCGTCCCGCCACCGGCTTCACCCTGGCCATCGTGTTCATCGCGGCCGGGTTCATCGTCGGACCGACCCTGTTCGGCCTGCTGGCCACCCGCTTCGGCGGCGACGTCGCGCTGCTGGTCACGGCTACCCCCGCACTGCTGGTCGCCCTGATCCCGCCGAAGCCGGAGAACCGTCTCAAGCCGGTCCGCCGGACGCTCCGCAGCCGCTTGCGGCTCCGCCGCGCGTGGTCGGTGCCCGGGAGGTGAGCCTGATGTGGAGCCGAGCCGGTGCTCGCAGGCATGTCGGCACCACGCCGGCCTAACCCGCCGTGAGCATCGTGTAGCTGCGGACCAGCACCGTCGCCATCTGGTCCCTCCGCATGCTGGCTCGTCCGCGGAACGTCCCGTCGCCGTAGCCGCGCAGCACCCCGAGCTCGACCGCGGCGTCGACGTTGGCGGCGTGCGTCGGGCTCACGTCCTCGAAGGAGGAGCCGCTAGCGGTGATCTCCGTGTCACCGGCCCACTCCGCTGCCGCGATCAACAGGGAGGCCAGCTGCTCACGGGTCACCACGCCACGCGGGTCGTAGGTGGTCGGCGTGCGACCGGAGGTGACGCCCACGACGGCGAGACGCTCGATCGCGGTGCGGTGCACGTTGCCGCCGAGATCCGTGAACTCGCTGGATCCCGATGGCGGCAAGGATCGCGGCCCCTGGTCGAGGAGGTTGGCGATCATGGTCGCGACCGCGTCGCGTCGCACCGGCCGATCCGGCGCGAACAGCGGCGGGTCGGAGGACACGCCACGGACCAGCCCCAAGGTGAACGCACAGCCGACGCTGCCCGCATGCGTCGTCCACGGGTCCACGTCGAGGAACGGCAGTTCGCTGGGCACCGGGCAGGCATCTCCACCCTCGACCACCGCCTGGAACTCCGCCCGTCCCCGGACCACCTCGTCGAGACGCCGGGTCACGGACGCCACCGGGGCGATCGGCTCGTCGAACCCGGGCCCGAACTCACCGCCGTCGTCGAACTCGGGGAACAGGAGCAGCGACACCGTCAGGTCGTCGGACCGGGAACGCGAGGTGATGCCGTCGAGCAGGTCGTCGAAGTCATCAGCGACCGGTCCCTGGCAGTACTCCGGGTCGTAGAGGCAGTCGAACAGGTCACCGTCACCCTCCTGCGGGTTCCCGACCACGAGGGCACCCCACCCGGCTGCGGTGTTCGGCACGTCCAGTTGCACCTCCACGGTCTCGACGGCGCCGCGGTACTGCCGCAGTGGCACCCGGACGGTCAGCGCGCCACCCGGTGTCGCTGACACCCCGAGCCGTGCGGAGGAGAACGTCGAGCCGTCGGTCGACACCATCACGTCACCGGCCACGATCTCGTAGGCCGCGTACGGCGAACCGCCGGTTGCGCGGTAGTCGACCTCGGTGACGGTCACGTCCTCGAAGGGGTTGTCATCGAGCGTCTGAGCGGTGATCGCCGCCTCGAACAACGACTCGGATGACAGGTCGTAACGACTGGCGTGACGGTTGTCCCGTGTCACCGACCAGGGCGTGCCATCGGCGCGCAGGCCCCGCATCGTCCACGACACCTCGGAGGTGCCCTCGAACCCCCAGTCGTCGAAGACCAGGTAGTCGTAGTTCACCCAGCCGTGGAGGAGCACGCTCGCGAACAGCTGGTCGGGGGCGACGCTGTCCGTCCTGCCGACGGTCGTCGTCCCGGTATCGGCGTTGGTGATCCGGGACGTGACCGCTGTCGTCGCGGGGCGCGGTCCGAGCCGACCGGCGACGGCCGCCAGGCGGTCCTGGTCGATGGTGCCGACGGGTGGGCCGGCGTTGGCGAGCTTGTACGGACCGAACACCGCGTCGTCCACGATCCGCACCGTGGTCGCCGAGTGCATCCCCATGCGGGTCGCACCGTCGAAGAGCATCGGGTGGCCGAACCCGGTCACCACGCCGTTGCACACCGTGGTCACCGTCCCGATCCCGACCGCCGAGACGTCGCCGTAGGACAACGACACGGCGAGGTTGCCCCCGGCCACGATGCTGCCCGCCGCAGCGCCGGTCGCGGTCCCACCGGTGGAACGGACCACCTGGGTGTTGGGGTGCGCCCGCTCGAAGGCGTTGGCGAACCGGGTGAACTTCTCCCCGTGCAGCCCGCTGACGCCGACCGGCACCTGGAGCTGGCCCATCGCGCGTACCTGCGCCGTCGTCACCCCCGCCGTGCGTGCCAGGGACTGCACCCGCCCGGACATGTCGATCTCGTCGGGCAGGGACGCGGCGCTCAACGTCGGTCGATCGGGCACCGCCAGCATCGCGGCAGCGGGCGTGACGCCACCCAGCGTCGAGGGGCCGAAGGAGAAGCCGTAGGCCACCGCCCCGATCAGCTTGCCCCCGATGTAGACGGGAGACCCCGACATCCCGGACCAGATCCCCCCGACGCGCCTGATCTCCGGCGAGTCGACCTCGACGACGATCAACGGCATGCCCGGGGCGATCGCGTCGGCGAGGACGTCGACGACGAGGACGTCGAACGACTCCGGGGTGGTACCCCGCGCCACGGTGAGCCCGTACCCCGTGTCACCCGCCCGGATCTGGGATACCGGCATGGTCGCCGGACAGTTCATCGCCGCCGTCGTCGGGGTGGACTGTGCCAGCGCGGCGCCGGGTGCGAGACCCACCGAGGACGCCACCAGCGCGAACAGGGTGATGGTGAGCAGGACCGGGCGCATGTCGCATCGCCTCCGCCGCGCCATGGCGCGGGCCCGCCACAGGCCCTTCATGGGCCCGGAAACCCGCGGCAGCCGACAGCCGAACCCGGCCCCGCGTGATCACCTGTGGACCCTTCCGTTGTACACCCTTGAGGGCCCCGTTCCGGCGGAGCTGTCCCCGCCATGTGCGCGTGACGCTCGGTGGGCACAGCGCGCCGGCCGCGGTGGCTGGTCACCGGTCCGTGGGGCGTCGGTCGGGCGGTGGCCGAGGGGCGTCGGCCGGGTGCCGGCCGTCACGCCAGCAGCCGGACCGCCAGCCGGATCCGCTGCCCGATGGTGACCACCACCGCGGCGGCGAAGCCCCACGCCAGCACCGGCATCCACGCCGGCACCAGCACCAGCAGGCTGTGGACCACGATCGTCTCCGTGCCCTCCGCAAGGCCACGGGTGAAGTGGAAGGTGCGACCGTCCCCGGTGTCCACCCCGCGCTCGTGGGCTGCGGCGGACAGGGCCAGCAGGGAGCCGCCGTTGACGTAGTAGGTCACCAGCAGCACCAGGCAGGCGACCCGGGCGTCGGGGTTGCCGATGGCGCAGCCCGCGACGAAGGCGCCGTAGGCCGCCAGGTCCGCGGTGATGTCCGCCCACCCGCCGAGCGCGGTGCCGCCACCACCGGCCCGTGCCACGGGGCCGTCCAGCCCGTCGGGGACCCGGGATGCCAGCCACAGGGCCAGGGCCCACCCCCACAGCGCCGCACCGGCCGCGACCGCCGCCGCCAGGGCCAGCAGCAGGCCCACCAGCGTCACCGCCAGGGGCCGTACCCCGCGCCGCGCCAGCCACCCGCCGACGCGTTCCAACGCCGGCGCGAGGGCGGCGCGGACCTCCGTGTCGATCACGTCGGCTCCGCCGTGCCCGCCGTCGAGGTGGCCGGATGCGGCGCGGGCAGCCACTGCCCGTCGTCGTCCGCCCGGGGCACCGTCCACAGCGCCGCGGGCGGCAGGACCAGGGTCAGGCTGGTGCCCGGTCCGGCGTCCGCGAGAGCGTCGTCGCTGGCGTCGACGGTCAGGCGGACGCCCGCCACCTCCACCTCGGCGCGGGTGCGGGTGCCGAGGTAGGTGGAGTGCAGCACCCGGCCGGTGACCCGGGGGTGATCGGTGTCGCCGCGGTCCACCCGGAGGCGTTCGGGGCGCACCAGCACCCACACCGCGCCAGCACCGGGGATGCTGTCCGAGCCGTGATCCGGCGTGCCGTCCGCGCCACTGCCCGGGGCGCCGTCGGGGACGTGCAGCACGCCCAGGGGGGTCCGCACCTGCCTGCCCGACCGGTGGCCGGGGACCAGGTTGGTGGTGCCGAAGAACCGTGCGGTCCGGGCCGTGGCCGGCCGCTCGAAGAAGGTCCGGGGCGCACCGTGCTGGTGGAGCCGGCCGTCGAAGAGCAGGGCGATGTCCCCGGCGAGGACCACCGCTTCCTCCTGGTCGTGGGTCACCACCACCATGGTCAGCTCCCGGTCGCGCTGCAGGTCCAGGATCAGCTCCCGCATCCCGGCCCGCAGGTGGGCATCGAGGTTGGCCAGGGGCTCGTCGAGCAGCAGCACCTCGGGCTCCAGGACCAGGGCCCGGGCCAGGGCGACCCGCTGCCGCTGGCCGCTCGACAACTCCGCGGGCCGCCGCCCCGCCAGGCCCTCGAGGCCCACCCGCTCCAGGGCGGCAGCGGCGGTGCGCCGGCGCTCGCGCCGTGCCACCCCGCGCATCCGCAGCCCGAAGGCCACGTTGTCCCCGGCGGTGAGGTAGGGGAACAGGCGGTGGTCCTGGAACACCATGACCGCCCCGCGCCGCTCCGCCGCCACCTCGGTGACGTCGCGGTCACCGAACCGGACCCGTCCCGAGGTGGGGCGCAGCAGGCCCGCCACCAGCTGCAGCGCCGTGGTCTTGCCGCAGCCCGAGGGGCCCAGCAGGGCGGTGATCGACCCGCCGGCGACATCGAGGTGGAGGTCGTCGAGGGCGAGCACGTCGCCGAAACGCCGGGTCAGGCCGTCGAGGTGGATGTCGGTCATCGTGCCCCTCCGAAGGTCGTGAGCGCCCCGCCACCGAGGATCCGGCTGGTGAGCACCAGCAGCACCAGGGCGGGCAGGGCGTGGAACAGGGCGGTGGCGGCGGTGATGGCCGTATCGCCCCCTGAGGCGGTGGCGAACAGCAGGATCGGCAGGGTCACGACGCGGCCACCGCCGACCACCAGGGTGAGCACGTACTGCCCCCAGGACACCAGGAACCCGAACAGCCCCGCGACGGCCAGGCCCGGCGCGACCAGGCGCCAGGTGACGTGGCGCTGCGCCTGCCACCAGCTGGCGCCCAGGGAGCGGGCCTGCTGCTCGAGCTCGAGCTCCGCGTTGGCGAACACCCCCGCGGTCAGCAGGACGACGTAGGGGGTGGCCGGCACCAGATGGACCAGGACCACACCGGGGATGCCACCCGCCAGCCCGAGGCGCAGGAGGACCACGTGCAGCCCGATCGCCACGGCGATCGCCGGGACCAGCACGGGGGTGAGCAGCACGAGCTCGACCGCGCGCCGGCCGCGGAAGCGCCGGGTGCCGAGCACCCGGCCAGCCGGCACGGCCACAACCAGGGAGAGCACGGCGACGCTGACGGCGATGGTCACGGTGTCGCGCAGCGCGGCCCACGTCGCGCCGTCGGGAGCGAGGACCACCTGCCACGCCCGCAGGCTCCACCGCTCCGGCAGGACCTGGGGATAGAAGTAGCCCTGGGCGAAGCTGGCCAGCACCAGGGGTACGAAGGGCAGCAGCAGGAGGGCCAGCAGCAGCACGACGGCCAGTGCCACCGGACGCGAGGTGGCACCCGGCCCCCCGGTGGCCGGCCGGGGAGCCGGGCGTGCGGCGTCGGTCGCCGCGGGAGTGACCACGGTCATCCGCCGGCCTCCGTGACGGCCGCGTCGCCGCGGATCGCGCGACGGGCTCCCGCCGCACCCAGCAGCACCACCAGCACCACCACGACGGTGATGACCACGCTGATGGCCATCGCCTCGGGCCGAGCGGCGAGATCGACGTCGGTGTAGCGGCGGTGGGCGAGCACGGGCAGGACGGTGGGGGCGCTCGGTCCGAGCAGCAGGGGCACCTCGAAGGTGCCGAAGGTGAAGGCGAACACGATGACCGCCGCGGACAGCACCCCGGGCAGCAGCAGGGGCAGGGTGACGTGGCGCAGCCGTTGCCAGGCGGAGGCACCCAGGGTGCGGGCCGCCTCCTCCAGGTCGTCGCCGCCGGCGGCCAGGATCGCCAGCGCCACGATCCCGATGAAGGGCACCTCCTTCCACAGGTACTGCAGGATCACCGCGATCGCCCAGGGGTCGAAGGTGATGGCGGGGAAGGCCGCGGGCTCGTCGAGGAGCCCCGTCTGGGCCCCCAGCCGCGACAACAGGCCGCTCTGGCCGACCAGGGCGAGGATCGCCACGGCACCGATCACGTGGGGTACGGGCAGGTTGAGCTGGAACATCGTCGTGGCGAAGCGGCGTCCGGCACCGAGCCGCCGCAGGAGCAGGGCGGCGCCGATGCCGAGCACCACCGACAGCGACGTCGACACCACGGCCACGTACAGGGTGAGCCCCAGCGAGCGTGCGAAGCCGGGATCGGTGACCAGTTGGCGGTACGCCGCCAGGCTCGGTCCGCCCTCCCCGATGCCCAGCAGCCCGATCGAGCGCAAGAGGGCCATCACGACCGCGCCGCCGAACAGCACCCCGACCAGCAGCAGTGCGGGGGACAGGGCGACCCAGGTGCGCACGCCCTCGTGGGCGTGCCACCGCGCCGACACCGCCCCCCTCACGAGCGGGGGCGCTGCTGGCGGACCACGCGCTCCCAGTCGCGGTCCAGGGCGTCGGTCAGCTCGGGGGGTGCGTCGGGCAGGCGCACCGCGGCGAGCCGTTCAGGCGGCAGGGCGAGGTCGCCGAAGCCCGCGGTGAGCGCGTCGATGGCGGCCCGGTCGTGGTCGGCGAGCCGGCCGACGTCGATCGCCAGTCCGTCCCCCCAGCCGTTGGCCGGGTCCAGCTTGGCGGTCTGCAGGTCGGGGTCCAGCACCAGATCCGCGAGCACCATGGCCGCCGCCGGTTCGGCGGCGTTGACGGGGATGCCGAGGTAGTGGTGGTCGCCGATCGTGCCGGTGTCCAGCACGAAGGGCCGCGCCGAGTCCGGCAGGGTGCCCGCCTCCACGTTCGCGCCGATGCCGGCGGGCAGCTGGGTGAAGGTCATGTCCACCTCGCCGTTGGCGAACAGCCGGTCGAGGTCGGCGATGTCGTTCGGGTAGGTGGCGCCGTCGCGCCACAGGTGGGGGCGCAGCTCCTCGAGGAGTGCGAACAGTCGCGCGGCTGCTGCCTCGTAGGCGTCCTCGTCGAACCCGTCCACCCAGGCCTCTGCACCCCCGGACAGCTCGTAGAGCCACTGGGTCAGGAACCGTGTGCCGTGGAAGGCCGGGGGAGCGGGGTAGGTGAAGCGGCCCGGGTTGTCGCGGATCCAGTCAGCCAGCTGCGCGTAGCTGGCCGGGAGCTCGGCGGCGTCGGTCCGCGCGGTGTCGTAGACGAACTGGAACTGCGCGCTGCCCCATGGTGACTCCGCGCCCTCGACGGGGATGCCGGCATCGAAGGCCACCGCCGGGTCCCGCCAGTCGACCAGGGCCGCGTTGGGCAGGGACTCGGCCCAGCCGGTGTGCAGGGCCTCGGCCTGGCGCATCGTGGCGTGGTTCTCCCCGTTGATCCAGATCACGTCGATCGAGCCATCGGAGCTCCGGCCGGCCTCCAGCTCACCGAGCACCGCGTTGACGGCGTCGGCGGTGTCGGCCAGAGGAACCCGCCGCAGGGTGATGCCGAGCTCTGCGAGCCGCGGGCCGTACACCTCGTCGACGAAGCGGTTGATCTCCGTGCTGCCGCCCCACATGTGCAGGTCGAGGGTGGCGCCCTCGGCCTCGGCGAGTACCTCGTCCCACCGAGAGGTGTCCGGGAGGGTGCCTGCGTCCCCGGCGTCGGCGGCAGCGCAGGCAGTGACGACCAGCGCGGCGCTGAGCAGCAGCAGGGCGCGGGTCAACGGGGGCACGCTGGAACCTCCTCGGTGGTCGCGCCCGGTGATCGTGGCGCACCCTGATGTTCGGGACAGCGAGGTGGTCCGGCTCCCTCGCGCCCCCAGGAACCCGACGAGCACCTCCACCATTCCGGTCCCCGTGCACCCGGGGTGGTGCCGCGCTGG
>SL_7KL_010_BRINEDRAFT_10000633_pt1 | contig 16676 bp, 14 predicted proteins | sample SodLak_010_BRINE_FD_10663 | JGI IMG/M metagenome (IMG submission 10663)
CCGAGGGCTGGTTGTCGTCGGCGGTGGTGAACACCTCGGAGCGCTTGGTGGGGATCGTGGTGTTGCGCTCGATCAGCTTGTGGGTGATGCCACCCTTGGTCTCGATCCCGAGGCTGAGCGGGGTCACGTCGAGCAGCAGCACGTCCTTGACGTCACCCTTGAGCACCCCGGCCTGCAGGGCGGCGCCGATCGCCACCACCTCGTCGGGGTTGACGCCCTTGTGGGGCTCCTTGCCGCCGGTCAGCTCCTTGACCAGCTCCTGCACCGCGGGGATGCGGGTGGAGCCACCGACCAGGATCACGTGGTCGATGCCACTGGCGCCGGTGCCGGCGTCCTTGATCGCCCGCTGGAAGGGACCCTTGAGCTTGTCCAGCAGATCGCTGGTCAGCTCGTTGAACCTCGACCGGGTCAGGGTCTGCTCGAAGTGCAGCGGCCCGGCGTCGGTGGCGGTGAGGAAGGGCAGGTTGATCGAGGTCTCCTGGGAGGAGGACAGCTCGATCTTCGCCTTCTCCGCAGCCTCCTTGAGCCGCTGGATCGCCATCTTGTCCTTGGACAGGTCGACGCCCTGCTCGTCCTTGAAGGTGTTGAGCATCCAGTCGATGAGCTTCTGGTCCCAGTCGTCACCGCCGAGCTGGGAGTCACCCGCGGTGGACTTGACGTCGAACACGCCCTCGGCCATCTCCAGCACGGAGACGTCGAAGGTGCCGCCGCCGAGGTCGAAGACGAGGACCGTCTGCTCGTCCTCCTTCTCCAGCCCGTAGGCCAGCGCCGCGGCGGTGGGCTCGGCGACCAGGCGCAGGACCTCGAGGCCGGCGATCTCGCCCGCCTCCTTGGTGGCCTGACGCTGGGAGTCGTCGAAGTAGGCCGGGACGGTGACCACGGCCTGGGTGACCTCGTCGCCGAGGTAGGCCTCCGCGTCCCGCTTCAGCTTCATGAGGATGCGCGCGGAGATCTCCTGGGGGGTGTAGGACTTGCCCCCGATGTCCTGGGTCCAGTTGGTGCCGATGTGGCGCTTGACCGAGCGCACGGTGCGGTCGGCGTTGGTGACCGCCTGGCGCTTGGCCACCTCACCGACGAGCACCTCGTCGGACTTGGACCACGCCACGACGGAGGGCGTGGTGCGTGCCCCCTCCGCGTTGGCGATGACGGTGGGCTCGCCGCCCTCCATCACGGATACGACGGAGTTGGTGGTTCCGAGGTCGATGCCGACGGCCTTGGACATGCGGGTCTCCTTCCACGTAGGTGGAGGGGACGGTTCCAACAGCTGCTGACGTGCCACCGATCTGGGCGGGTCGGTGTGCAGGGAGGTTGCGTGACGGGCGCGCAGGTTGGCTCGTTGCGGACCGGTGGCGCGGGCTGGGCCGGGTCGGGGTGGCGATCCTCAAGCCGGATCAGCAGGGTGAGAGCGCTGGTCTGGGTGGCAGCGTCACGACGGTCAGTCGGGTGGGGTGAAGCCAGCCCGGCCGGCGATGCGCCGCACCCGTTCCACGTCCGCGTCGAGGTGGCCGTAGGCGGCGATCTCGGCAACCACGAGGTTGGCGTGGCGTTCCAGCGGGCCGAGCAGGGCCGGATCGCCTGTGTGGAGCAGCTCCCGATGCTGGCCGCCGAGGCTTCGTAGGAGGGAGACGGCAACAGCGGGGTGTCCGGCGGCGGCGCGGCGAAGCCGGTCGTAGGCAACTGCGGCGTAGTTCGCGAAGGTGAACTCCTTGGCGCGCAGCACGAGTCGCCCCTCGTCGTCCTCGTAGGCGAGCGGCGGCTGTTCGGTGATCGCAAGAGTGCGCATCACCACTTCGAGTTGGGCGATGATCTCATCGGCGACGATCTCATCCCCGGAGCTGTGGAGCACACCGACGGCGATATCGACCAGCTGCTGGAGTCCGTATTCGACGTCGTCGTCCAACAGCCGACGACGCCCGAGTTTCACAGCTGACCGGACCGAGTCCACATCCACCTGGCCGTCAGCCCAGACGGTTGCGACCGACCGACCTCGTGGGACGAACACACCGATGCGCACGTCGATGCGGATCGTGGCGCCTGCGGGGGCAGCTTCACGCAGCGTTTGGGCATCGATGCGTTGCACCCATCCATGCTGCGCTGCACGAACACGGGTCGGGTCGGTGTCAGGTTCGCTGACTTTGCGGATGTTGCGTGCCCCGGCCCACGCTTGTGGGTCGGTGCTGCGCCGCCCTGCGCGTGCGATCTTGGCGAGAGTAGCTTCGGAGATGTGCCGGGCGAGCGCGTCGGGTGCCATCGAACGGACCCCGTTGCGGATGGCGCCGAGCACGGCGATGACCGCGCCGCCTGCGAACACGAGCGCGCCGGCGGTGGCGGCAGGTGGGGCGGTCGGGTCCTCCGGTGTGATGGCGCGATACACGGTGACGATGTAGGCGAATCCGGCGAGCATGAGCGCCATCATCGACTGCTGGAACCAGTCTTCGAGGAACTCGTGGACGACTCGGGGTGAGTATTGGCTGGCGGCGAGGCTGACGCTGGCGGCCCGCACCCAGAACGTCAGTCCGGCGAGGGTAAGCATGGCAGCAGCCAGGCCTGCGAGCAGCGGCTGTGCGGCCTGGCCGGTGAAGGTCAGCGACGTGAGCCACTGGCTGGTGGGTGCGTGCCGGTCGAGGGAGAGTGCGGCTGTGGCCAGTGCGATGCCTGCGGTAACGAACAGTGCGGGGCGGGTCAGCAGGTTGTTGTTGAGGGTGTGGACGAGTCGGGCAGGCATGGCATCTCCGGGCTGGTGCCGGTGATGGTGCCGGCGGTGGGTGTGCGGGCTTGCCGGTCTTGGGTTGTCAGCTGGGCGCCCACCGGTGGCGGTGTCATATCCGACGAGGACGAGGAGCCTCTATGAGTACCGCACTGGCCTACGGCACCGGGGTCGCCCCCTTCTGGGTAGCCCGTCCGGGTCTGGTGGTAGAGCAGAACGCTCTACAGTCATCTCCGTTCCAGCTGTTCAGAGAGCTGGTGCAGAACGGTTTCGACGCGATCGACGCGCTCCGGACCGGTTCCGGACGGGTGACGGTCGGGATGCGACCGGTGCTGTTCGACGGTCAGATGATGTGCAAGCTGGCAGTCATCGACACTGGTGCCGGGTTCACCCGGGCCGACCTTGGGCGTGTCACCAACGGGGTGACCGCCTCGGGGAAAACCAAGACATCTGGTCCCCGGGACCGGCACGGGCAGGGGTTGAAGCACACCATGGTGCGCACCTCGCCCTACGGGCTGGTGTTCAAGTCGTGGCGCAACAACCGTGGCCACATGGCGGTGCTGCGATACGACCCCGACACCGGAGAAGGTGGGCTGATGGACCTGTCAGGTGACGGGTCCGGCAAGACCGTCATCTCTGTCCCCGCCGCTGACAGGCCGGAGGAGATCGGTAGCCACGGAACCGTCGTCTATGTCCTCGGCACCGCTGCGGACGACGACACGGCTCTGCCACCTGATGGCAGTCCGCACCGGCCCGGCTGGCTGGTGGAGGAACTCACCAAGCGCTATGTCACCGTCCCCGATGGTGTCGAGCTGGTGGTGGAGAACCTCCGTCCCGCCAACCCGAAGAAGGCTTTCAAGCGCGCCCCGGCTCGCAACAGGGTCGTCGGTATCGGCACGGAGCTGGACCTCTTGGCTGACCACCGTGGCGATGTTGCCCTCTCAGACGCGACAGCGCACTACTGGGTGTTGCCGGAGAAAGGTGCCGGTTCACGGAAGTTCTCGGTCGGCGGCCATGTCGGCGCCCTGTTCCAGGATGAGGTCTACGGACGGAAGGACAAGGGCCGTAACGGCACGACCGTGCTCCAGTCCTTCGGGTTGGTGTCTTCCCACAACCGGGTAGTGATCTACATCCGACCGGAGGATGAGCACCGTTATGTGCCCACCGTCTCAAGGTCCACGATCTCCGAAGGTAGTGAGGAACTGCCGTGGGATCGGTGGTCGCGCGAGTTCAAGCAGGCGATGCCGGACTGCCTGAAGGAACTTGAACGCGCCGAACGGCGAGACTGGAGCGGGCGGGTGCAGCAGGCGATCAACAGGATCGTTGAGAGGGACCCGGATCTGTTCCGGGTGCCCAGCACCTTCCAGCTGACAGATGTCGGCCGGGACCGCCCGTTGAGACGTCCGCCCTTCTCCGCACAGCCTGCGCCGAATGAGCCGTCCGACCCGGGCCGGAACCTTCAGGCGCAAAACACCTCGGAGCGGTCCGTTACTGGCGGCCAGGATCCGGACCAGGGCGGGGGTGGAACCATCCTTGTCTCCTACTACGACGGCGACGGAGAAACCCACCCGTCTCGACGCCGCAAGGTGCTACCAACCCCGAAGGTGCACCACACCACCGAGCAGGACGACCCGTCGCTCAAAGGTGTCGCTGCCCGCTACATCCCGGACGCGGCGGTGCTCCAGATCAACGACACCTACCAGGGGGCGCTCGACGACATCGAGCGGCTCACCGAACGGCTCGGAGCCGAGTCCGATCTGGAATGTGAGCGGGTCCGGGAAGCGTATCTGGAAACCGCGGAAAAGACGCTGCTGGTGGTGGTGATGCGAAACCTCTCCAGGTTGGCGAATAAGACGGAGGGGTTCGACGCGGCCACGTTCGAAGAGCGGACTTCCCCCGCCGCGCTGTCCAGCATCATGGACAACCATCTGTGGGTGGACAAGCATGCCGCCTGGTCGGCGCGAACCGCCTGACTGACCGACGCCGGCACCGACATGGTGCCGGCGTCGCCGTGTCTGTAGCTGCCTGCTGTGGACAGCGGCGGCGCTTGAGCAGGTGTTTGCGGCAAACTAGGGGCGGGTTCGATACGGGGTGGTCTGTGGTCGAAGAGATGCTGGCAGCGGAATTGGGTTTGGAGGTGGTTGCGGGGCTGCGGTTCCACCTGCACCGCTACGCAGTGCTTGAAGGTGTTGCGATACCGGACCTTGCAGAGGTGGAAGTGGAGCTGCATATCCAGCTTGACCGTCCGGCAGCGGCGGTGGCTGGTGGCTGGTCACCGGACGGGCCGCAACGTGTCGATCTGGCGTTGCCGTCTGTGTGGCGGGAGTCGTTGGCGGCAGGGCCGTGGTACGCGGCGTTCGATGGGTTGGTCACCGTCGATGTTGCAACCTGGGACAGTCGTGGCCGTCCGACGTTGGCGCTGTTTGTCGACTGGATGGTGGTCCTCCATCCACGTCACGGTTGGCAGGCACGACCGGATCTGTTGTGGGCGCAGATCGATTGGGATCAGGCGGGCGGTTGGGTGGTGCTCACACCAGAGAGCGAGGAGGCGCAAGCACACCTTGCCAGCCTCGCCGAAGAACGCCGGAACCGGTAGCGCCGCCCTGGCCGGTAGACCGTCGGGTTCCTGCCGTCTGTGGCGCACCGGGCTGCTGCGCCCTCCCGGCAGGTGGGAGGGGTGCCGCCGCTTCGCTGACCCTACAGGTTCTGCTCTGTTGTCGCGGGGGAAACCCAGCATCTGTTGGCAGCGTGCACTCGTTACGTCCCAACCTGCCAGACAGGCCGGGTAGGTGCGGACAGTGCCGGTCGACAGGAGGAAGTCGATGCTCGACACGCTGGGAACGTTCGTGAACGTGGCAGGGGCCGCCGTCGCCATCGGGGTGGGTGCGCTGCTGATCTATCTGCTGTTCAAGTGGCGTTACAAGAAGGTGGACACCGCCCATGCGTTGGTGATCTACGGGCGCCGTTCACGGAAAGGGAAAGACGGTGAGGTGTCCCGGGAGGGGTGGCGGATCCTCACCGGTTCTGGCGATTTCGTCAAACCGCTGGTGGAGGGCTACGAGGTTCTCGACCTGCGGATGATGACGTTGGAGATCGAGCTGACCGAGGTCTACACCGCAGATCACATCCCGGTGAACGTCCGGGCGATCGCCCAGACGAAGATCGGGGAGAGCGACGACCTGATCTACAAGGCGGCGACCGGGTTCCTCGGCGACACCCAGGACGATGTCAAGCGGGCTGTCCGCGAGTCGGTCGCCGGGCATCTGCGCAGCATCATCGGCCAGATCACCGCCAAGGAGCTCTACGGGAACCAGCAGGCGTTCCGCCAGAAGGTCCGCTCCGAAGCAGAGGAGGACCTTCAGGGGATGGGGGTGGTGTTCCGGTCCTTCACCTTCGCACGTATCGACGACGATCATGGGTACTACCGGGCGTTGGGTGAACCAGAGATCGCGAAAGCGAAGCGGGACGCCCGAATCGCGGACGCGGAAGCGAGCAAGGACGCCACTCTGCGTGAGGAGGAGGCCCGGCAGGAGACAGAGGCTCGGAAGGTGCAGGTGCAGCGGCACCTTGCGGGAGAGACACGGGAACTGGATCTGGAGCGTGCCCAGATCCGTGAGGAGGTCGACGTCGCTGCCGCCCGGGCGGAGAAGGCCGGGGAGATGGAGGACACGAAGCGTGGCACCGAGATCGCAGAGGCACAAGCGGAGCGGCGCCGGCGTGAGTTGGACGCCGAGGTGCGTGAGGTTGCCGAAGCGGAACGGTTTGCGACAGAACAGGCGGCCGAAGCGGCCAGGTTCCGGGCTGAACAGGAAGCGGACGCCGACGCCTACACCCGCCGGAAGCAGGCGGAGGTGGAGCGGTTCCGGGCCGAGCAGGACGCACATGCGAACCTGGAACGGGAACAGCGGGGTGCCGAAGGGGAGCAAGCTCGAGGTGAGGGTGCTGCCGCGGCCCGCCGGGCGATCGCCGAAGCTCAGGCGTTGGAAGCACGTGAGGTCGGTCTCGCAGAAGCTGCCGCGATCGAGGCGCGGGGCAGGGCCGAAGCGGAGACCCGCCGGCTGCTCGCTGAGGCGTTCGCAGCCTACACCGACGAGGGGGTGACCTTCGAAGCGTTGCAGCAGCTGCCTCAGGTTGCTGCAGCGATCGCTGAGCCGCTCTCCCGCGCAGGTGAGACCACCATCATCGCCACTGGCGGCGAGAGTGGGACTGGCGCGGCGAAACTTGCGGGCGACATCTCCTCCACCGCCACGGTGGTCGACCGGGTCGTTCGGAACCTCACCGGGGTGGACCTCTCCCGGCTGGCCCGCGAGGTGACCGGAGATGGTGACAGCAGCGGTGGCGGCGGGGCTGTAACTCGTGACCGCTGAACTGTCAGCACCGCTGCGGGACCTGGCCGGGCTGCACGGCCAGCGTCGGGTAACGGCGCTGCCGCGCCTCATCCGGACGTTCACAGCGGCGTTGGCTGACCTGGACGACGCTGACCGCCGGCAGCTGGTGGAGTTGGCGGCCACCGTCCTTCCCGAGCATCTCGACGAGGTGACCGCCAACGAGCTGCGGGACCTCCATGTCCGGGCGGCGGCCGGCCGGCCACCTCGGTTGGATGAGGTGCGCGGGGTGGCGCTTGACGCGGTCCGCCAGCTCGATCCGGATGCGCTGCAGCTACTTGCCGACCACCTTGAAGCCGCCCCGCAGGCGGACGTTCCGCCCCTACCCGCCGCTGCCGACCTGGCCTCCGAGCAGCCAGCTGCCACTACCCCTCCCCCGGCCCCGGATCTCACCGCTTCCTCCCAACCCCGATCTGCCCCGTCTGCCCGGCCTGCCGCTGCCTCCCCCTCCTCCCAGTCGTCCCAGTCCCCCTCACCGGTGCCTGACGTGGGTGTCTCGCGGCAGCCGGAGCGGGAACGGTCACCGGCACCGTCCAGCGGACTTGGCGCGGGCGACCCTGCTGTCCGGGCAGACGATGCCACCCTCCCTGACGACGGGCCGGATAGTGCCGATGTTCCCCTCTCCCCGGTAGGCGACGACCCGCCCATCCCCGATATTGACCCGGTGATGGGGGTCACCATCGCCGCCCGGATCGCTGCCGTAGTAGATCGCTGCTGCCAGCAGCCGGACATGGCTGCACGTCTGATCCCCCAGCTTGCTGCAGGTTGGCAGCAGCGGCGCGCAGTCCTCCAGCTCGCCTCCCGCAGCCCGAACCATCCGGCGTTTCCCGCACTGCTGCAGCTGTTGCCGCCCTCCGCCCGGTATCTGCCTGCCGCCCGGCTGCTGTCCGCCGGCGGCCTCGACCTCCCACAGCTCGACAGGTTGGAGCTGCCGTCCTGGCAGCAGGCACAGCTGCTGCGGCGCGCTGCCCGAACCGGCAGCGGCGGGCACCGTTGAGCTACCGGGTGGGGGCGGCCTGCTGTAACAGCAGTTCCAGGTCCGCACCCACAGACCGCCCCACTCCCGAGGCGACCGCCCAGACGTTCTTCTCGTGCGCCCACAGCCACGCTGCCACCTGGTCGCCGTCCCGCTGCCGTAACGTGACCCGTTCGGCGTGCGACCATCCTGCAACAGGTGCGGGTGTCACCTGGCGGTCTGTGAACCCTTCGTGTGGTGCAGACAGCAGCGCGACGATGTCTGCGAGCACCGGTGCTGTCTGCACGCCAGGTTCGACCTGGGCGACCAGAAGCTGCCGCTGTTCGAAACCGTCATCGCCGTTCCGTTGCCACACCCACGACACGGGTTGCCGGGTGAGGACCGGGTCGAGCCGTCCCGCGGCGGGTGACCCTGCCCACGTCTCTGCCGCTAACGCCGCCAGCAGCTCCCCCGCTGTCCACTCTCGCCGGTCCGGAGCACCCCAGCCGTCAAGTGACGGGGTGAGCGCCTCCTGCGGCGCAGGCTGTTCCTGCTGTGTTGCGAGGCTGTCGGGCGGCTCCGGGTCTGCGGTGGTGCATGCCGTGGCGACCATGGCGGCGATGGCGGCGGCAAAGAGGCGCATACGGGTAACGGTGCTCGCTCTGACGTTATGTCGAGCACCTGTGCGCTTCCCGCAGCTGCGGCTGCACGGTTGCTGGTGGGAGGGAACATGGATGCTGACGACCCGGTGGTGACCGACCTACTTCATGCTGCTGCTGGCGTGCAGGACGCGGCTTTGCAGGTCCGGCACGATGGTGGTGGGGTGGCGTCGAAGCTGGCGGCGATGACGGTCCGGCAGGTTGCCGCCGCTCTCCAGGTTGCTGCCACCGAGCTGGAGCATCGTGCCGGACCGTCATGACGTCCGGCGGGCGCCTGCTTAGGGGTGGGGGCGTCGGCCAAAGCACTTCCTCGGCCTGTTCGGTGGCTTTGGACAGTTCACGGAGGTGGCCGACAGTCACCGGTGTGGCCCGGCCGTCTGGACCAGGATGTAGCCCGCCGCCGCCGTGTGATTGCGTGGGGAAGAAGTCGAACGTCGCACAACAGCGAACGCCGCCCCGAATCGGGGGCAGCAGCATGTGCAGTTCGGGCCTACTGGTCAGTTTTCGGAGCTGACCATCTCGGCGGAGCCAAGGTCGACGTCGTCGAACAGTTGGTCGCCGCTGGGCATGGTCACCCAAGCGGTTCGAAACGTCTCGTCAGGTTCGTCCGCGACGCCGTAGGCAGCTTTGAACGCCTCGAACATCCGATCGCGCTCCGCGTCGTCGGCGTGCTCAAGCACAATCTCAGGGATGATCCCGATGGCGTCGACGTCGTCGGTGTCCCACAGGTGGAACAGAGTCAGGTACCTCACATCAGTCTCCTTCTGTAGTGCGGTGAACGTCACCACAACATTCCTTATGCCTGTGTTGGTGGATAGTGACGAACCCGACCGTGAGCGCAGTCTTAGGCAACCCCGGACGCAGCGACAAGACCGACCTGGGAGGGCCGATTTCTCCCAACATAAGCGCACGGGGAACCTGTCGCAGACGGTGTCGGTGCTGCGCCCAGGGTGGGCGCGCCCACGATCTACGATCAGGCCAGCCGCATCGGCGAGGCGGCGGACCGCTTCCTCGAGGATGTGGATGCGGTTGCCGAGTAAGAGGGTGACTGGGGTTCCGACGCACCAGAGACCTGAACCACTTCCTTCGCCCACCCCCCAGCTGTCCGCATCGTGGTCAATGGCTCGCGCCACCGCTGCGAGCACACGCTCGGGCAGCGGACCTGTTCTGGCATCCACGTCGTCCTTCCCGTTCCCTGCCCGCAGGCCACCACACCTGGCTGTCGTCGCTGTTGCCTGTGGCGAAGTAAGCGTCGCCGCGCTGTTTCACTGCCAGAAGGTGAGGCCCCCGGGGGGGGGGGGGCGGGAACACGATCGGATGTTGTCTGGCCACAAAACGCACTGTCGGCCAACCAGGTTGGGACCGTTGCCATCCCCCCGGCCTCTCACACGGTCCGTATCCGGCCTTCGACAGGAGCGGGCGGTGCGTCTACTCGTCAAACAGCTACGCCAACGAGGTGTGGCGCTGTGGGTGCCTCGGGCAGCAGCCGCGGCGCTCCTCCTACTCGTCGCCCCGGCGCTGCTAGTCACCCCTGCGCTGCTCGGGGAGGAACCGATCCGGGTTGAAGAGCCTTCACCTCGGACGGTGCTGGCACCGACCACGGTCCGGGTCGTGGACGAGGAGGCGACCGAACGGGCCCGCCAGCAGGCCATCGACGGGGTCCAAGACGTGCGGGTGACCGACCCTGACACCCGCGCACGTGTGGTGCGGCGGGTCGCTGATGTGTTCGACGCGGCCCGGGAACTGCGGCAACCGGTTGAGCCGGCGCCAGTCGAACTGCCCGACGAGGAACTGTTCGACGAGGACGGTGAACCGGTTGAGCTTCCCGAACCGCCCCCACCAACCCCACCGGAACCGGAAGAGCAGCAGGACGCACTCGCCCGCCAGTTCGCCTTCCTCGACGACGAGCTGGCCGCCGCCCTTGTCGGCCTATCTGACCGGCTGCTCGACCGTCTCGAACAGGAAACCACCGAAGTGGTCCGCCAACTTGCCCGGCAGGAACTGGGGGCGGAGGAGCTCGACCGGCGCGTGTCCCGGGAACTTGCAGTAGAGCTTGATGTCCGCAACCTGCCAGGGGACACAGGCACCGCCGTACTTGACCCGCTGGTGCGTGCGGTCATGCTGCCGACAGTGCGTATCGACAGCGAAGAGACCGACCGGCTGCGGGAAGAAGCTGCCGGCGACGTGGCAGATGTGACCCGCACGTTCCCGGCCGGCACCCCTATCGTCGAAGCGGGCACCCCGGTAGATGGGCTGCAGTTCGCCGCGTTGGGACAGCTCGGTGTGGAAGGGGCGGAGATCGGCGATGCGGTGCTGCGCGCCACACTGGTGATGCTGCTGGTGTCGGCCGCGACAGGGCTGTATCTGCGGTTCGTCGCCCACCGGCTGTGGACGGTGGGACGCAAACTGGTGGTGCTGGCGACCTTGACCGTGCTCTACAGCGGCCTGGTGGCAGGGGCCGCGCTCGCCGCCGACCAGTTCGGCGCGCTCGCCTGGTTCGCCCTCCCGGTCGCAACCCTGCCGCTACTTGCCACGCTGCTGCTCGGCTCCGCGGTCGGAGCCGCATTCGTTGTCCCCGCAGCGCTCCTCCCCCTGGCAGTCGACCCGTCACTGGCGACAGTGGCGGCCTACGCCGCCGTGGTCGCACTTCTTGCAGTGCCGCTGGTCGCCCGCGTCGATTCCCGTTCTGCGCTGCGGGTCGCGACAAGCCGGGCTGCTGCAGCCGCTGCAGTGATTGCCGGTGTGGTCGCGGTTGCCAGCCCCGGGTTGGCGCCTACTGCGAGTGCAGCGGCGGGTCTTGGCGGAGGTGCTCTCTCCATCTTGCTGGTCAACGGGCTGCTGCCGTTTCTCGAGTCGGCATTCCGGCTACCGACGGTGACCACGCTGCTGGACCTGGCCGATCGGAACCATCCGCTGCTACGTGAACTGGAAGACAAGGCGTTGGGCTCCTACAACCACTCGATCACGGTGGCGACGCTGGTGGAACGGGCTTGCCGCGAGATCGGGGCGAACGCGCTGCTCGGGTCGGTCGCCGCGCTCTATCACGACATCGGCAAGGTCCGCCAGCCGCTGTTCTTTGTGGAGAACCAGCAGGGCATCGCCAACCCGCACGACGAGCTGGAACCGCAGGTGTCTGCCCTGATCATCCAGAACCACGTCGTGGACGGGGTGGAACTGGCAGTGGAACATCGCCTACCTCCCGAAGTTGTCGCCTGTATCGAAAGCCATCACGGCACGATGCTCGTCAAGTTCTTCTACACCAAAGCGGTCGACGCGGCCAACGACCCTGACCAGGTCGACGAAGCGGCGTTCCGCTACAAGGGAACGAAGCCGCGGTCGAAGGAGGCGGCGATCGTGATGCTGGCGGACTCGTGCGAGGCGGTGACCCGGTCGATGGCGATGTCGAAGGGGACGTTGCCACCTGAGGACATCGAAGCGACGGTGAAGCGGCTGTTCGCAGAACGGGTGGACGACGGGCAGCTGGAGGAGGCACAGCTGACGTTCGCGGAGCTGCAGACGGTTGAACGGTCTCTGATCGCCGCGCTAGGCGGCATCTACCATCCCCGCATCGCCTACCCGGAAGCGAAACGGCGAGCTGCAGCCCCTGGACCTGACCAGGGCACCTGACCGGGCGGCACAGCGGCCGGCAGGCCTCCCGACGCCCGGATCACACGACTGTGGGCATCCACCAGGTGGGGTCGCCCACTACGTCGGTCTCCAGCTCGGCCGCTGGGCGTCCCTGGCCTGCGAGCGCGTCCGTGACACACCGCAGCTCGACCCCATACAGGTCCGCGAGGGCGACCAGAGTGTCTCGTCGGGGCTGGTGGGTGCCGAGCTCCCAGGTGGAGACCAGCTGCCGGTGTGTGCCCAGCTGCTCTGCGACCTGGTGCTGGGTCAGCCCCGCACGCCACCGCAGCGCCGCCAGGTCCCACGGCGGCTCCACATCAGCCATCGCGCCCTCCAGTTCGCGGCGCGGCACCGACAGCGCAGCGGCATACCGGAAACGGACGGTGACCGGTGGGCGCTGCTCGCCTCGCTCCCAGGTGCGGACCGTGTGCCCAGACACCTGCAAGGTGTCGGCGACCTGCTGGGCGGACAGGCCCGCCAACTTCCGGAGCCTGGCCAGCGGGGTGTCCTCATGCGGCTGCGGAAGCGCGTCGTTGACCGTCAACAGGTCCTGGTCATACACCGCAGCGAGCTGTGCGACCTTCGGCCACGCCGGCCGTTTATGTCCAGACTCCCAGTTTCGGATCGTGACCGTTCCGACACCCAGCAGCTCTGCCGCTTCTCTGCGGGACAGGCCAGCCTGTTCACGCAGGTCGATCAGCGCGTTCGAGAGCTGTGGGGCAGGGCCGGGCTGGTGCTCCTGGGCGGGGAGTGCGGCGGCAAGCTGCGCAGCAGGGATACCCAGCAGTGAGGCGAGAGGGAGCCGGGAACTGCTGGACGGGTAGGACTTCCCTCTCTCCCAGCCGGACACGGTCTCGGGGGACACCCCGACCCGTTCCGCAACCCGAGACTGGGTTTGGCCTGCAGAGATTCGAAGTGAGCGAAGATCTTCCACCGAACCAGCTCTCCTGTAGGGGCCGTCGGGACGGTCCGCCGTAGCAGAGAACGGCACCCAGGTGTCCGCTCACCGCACTCTTGGCGCGGGGAGGGCACCCATGCCTGGTGCGAGGTTTTCCGCTTGCGTCCCTGTCAGGCGTAGGGGTTGCGTGGTTGTGGGATCGGTTCGGCGTGTTCGAGGGTGAACACGGGGATGTCCCAGCCGCTGGGGGTGCCGGTTCCTTCGAGGAGTTCGCCTTCGAAGGTCGCTTCGATCTGGAGCCAGGTGTCATCTGGCCAGGGGCCACCGGCCGTGTCGGTGTTGCTGAGTGCGATGTGGGCGGCGGTGGCGTCGGCGGCGCAGCAGGAGATCACCATGCGGCTGAGTTGCAGTTGCCCGTCGCGGCGGGTGATGAACCCTTCAAGCCGGACTCGGCGGCCTTCCAGGTCTCCCACTTCCCCATCGACCGCACGTGAGTATGCGGCAGGGAGTGGCAGTTCGATCGCGCCGTCTACCGGGTCGGGCAGGTCGGCGTAGCGGAGGAGAAGGTTGTCGGCGCCGGCGGTTTCGGTGAAGGAGATGGCCCGGCCTGCGGCATACGCGCCGAGTGGTCCGGGTTCGACGATGAGGATGGCGGCCAGTGGGAGGAGGAACAGTAGGCCGATCCGGGGGTGGTGCACTTCGGCGGTGTCGGTGGCGAGGACCTGGTGGGTGCCGAGGGCGAAGGCTGCTGCGGCGGCGGCGAGGATCGCCCATCCGAAGCTGTCTTTGACGTAGGAGGCGTGGACGCCGGTGAGGGTCATGCGGGTGAAGGTGGCGCCGAGCACCACGAGCAGCAGTCCGGAAACGATTCGTCCCATCAGAGCACCAGCCAGCCGACAGTGAGTGCTGAGGACAGTGCGATCGTCAGTGTCAGGGGCACGAAGAGGCGGGCGAACTGCCGTCCATACACGCCGATCTGCATCGCGATGAGTTTCAAGTCGACGACCGGGCCGACCACCATGAACACCAGCTGGCTGGTTGGGGAGAACCGGGTGAGGCTGGCGGCGACGAACGCGTCAGCTTCTGAGCAGATCGACAGCAGGATGGCGAGGATGGCCATCACTGCGATCGATAGCCACCAGTTGTCGGCGACGGTCTGGACGATTGCGGTGGGGACGAGCGTTTGGATGGTGGCGGCGACGGTGGCGCCCACTACGAGCCAGCCGCCGGCATGCAGGATGTCGTGGCTGGCGGCGGAGACGAACCGGTGACGGCGGGTGCCTTTTTCGCTTGTGGCCTGCAGCCGTTCCAGGCGTGCGGCCAGCAGGTCGTCGCGTCCCAGTTTCAGCCAGATGGCGCCGGTGGCGACAGCGACGGTGAGGCTGGCTGCCAGGCGGGCCCAGACCATCTCGGGCTGGCCGGCGAATGCGACGGCGGTGGCGACCAGGACGATCGGGTTGATGGCGGGGGCGGCGAGCATGAAGGCGAGGGCGGCTGCTGGTGGGGTGCCGGCAGAGGCGATCCGTGCCGAGAGTGGCACAGATGCGCACTCGCATCCGGGGAGTCCGAATCCGGCGCAGGAGGCGACGCCGATGGCGGCGTGCTCGTTGCGGGGCAGCAGTTTCCTGATGGCGCCGGGTGGGACGAATGCGGCGACGGCGGCGGCGATGATGATGCCGCCGACGAGGAACGGGAACGCCTGTACGGTGAGGCTGATGAGCACGGTGCCGAAATGGCGGGCTGCGGGTGCGTCCACCAGCCCGCTGTCTGCGCCCCACAGTCCGACGGTGGCAAGGGCGGCTGCGACCGCTACTCCTGCGGCCAGCTGTCTGCCTGCACGTTGTGGCGGGGCGGTTTCGGCGGTGGGGTCGAGAGGGTGCATGTTGGTGATGGTGCGGCGGGAGGTGGGCCAGCCAGCATTGAGGTCCGGACAGCTGCCGGTGCGGTGTTGCGCTGCACGGTTGTGCCGGTGGTTGCCGGTAGCGCTGGTTTCGAAGCGGGGTCGCGTCCGACGTTTGGGGATGCGGCGGTGGTTGTGGTGGGGTGGGCGGCGGTGTCTGCGCTGGTGTTTTCGGTGCTGGCTGCAGGTTGGCCGTTGCCGTTCGCGGTGTTGGCTTCGCATCTTGGTGGTGGGGTGGCGGTGGCTGTGGCGGTGACGTGGCGGTTCGGGGGTGGCTGTTGGGCGGTGCTGGTCGGTGCGCCGTCTGCTGCGGTGGTGGGGGTGTCTGCGGTGGTGGGGCTGCTGTCCTTTGTGGTGTTGGGGGTGGCGCTTCGGGTTGCCGACCGGCTGTTTGGGCTGCCGGTGTTTGAGGAGGTGTTGCTGGCGGAGGTGTCCTCGGTGTGGCGGTGGGTGGCGGTGGCGGTGTTGGTGCTGCTGGTCGCGCCGGTTGTTGAGGAGGTGGTGTTTCGTGGTCCGCTGCTGGACGTGCTTGCTGCCCGGTTCGGTGCGGGGGTGGCGGTGGTGGCGACCGGTGCGCTGTTCGCGTCGTTCCATGGTGCCCCGCCGGCACAGTCTGCTGTGCTGCTGGCGTTTGGGGTGGTGTTGGCGGTGCTTCGTCGGCAGGCAGGGTCGGTGGTGGCGCCGGTGGTGGCGCACGCGGCCTACAATCTCGCGGTCCTCATTTCGAATACGTCCTGGCTTTGAAAGAGGTGGGTGTTCGGGGGCATGGGGTGGGCAGAAGACGCCGGCAAGGACACGAGGGTGTGGCTCGGTGGTGATGCGCTCCGGTTGGTGGACCTGGCGAGGGACGCCTCCAGTGCCCTGCGGTTGGTGTTGAGCGGCAGCTACGGGGGTGGCCGCTGATCGCCACAGCTGGTGGCAGGTGGCGTGTGCAGCCCGCCTGTTGCGGGAGTCCGCGACCACGAAACGCATCCGGCACGCTCACAGATGGTCTCGCTGTCGCAAACTGTTTGACAGGTTCCCTGTGTGCAGCCTGCAGGTTGCGGGCCGAAGCTCTTGTGGGACCGTCGCGGAGGTGAGTTGGCTGGTCTGGGCTTCCCCCGCGAGTTCGGGCGCCAGGTGACCTGGGCTGTCGCTGGGGCGCTGACCTTCGGGTGTGTAGACGGTGCAGGCGGACGCTGGGGGTGTAGGTAGAGACGGTGCAGACAGGAGCGGCGATGATGGCTGAGGCAACCTACAAGGCCGTACGGGGGCGTCAGGAGCGCGAACCGGGCGTGGTCGAACCCGTCCTCGGCCTGCTCGCTGACCCCGACCGTGAGGGTCAGGTTACCGAGCGGATGCGGTGGATGGCCGCCACCCTCGCCGATCAGCGCGAAACCGCCGCCATCGAGACGTTCCTCGCCAACGCGCTGCCTACCAGCGAGGTGATCGACCGTGTCCGCTACTGGAACGACCGGCGCACGATCGCGTCCGCCCGCCGGCGCCGCCAACTGCTCGGCCTGACCGTCGGCCGTGAGACCTACCATCCCGACTGGCAGTTCACCC
>SL_7KL_010_BRINEDRAFT_10000634_pt1 | contig 16670 bp, 16 predicted proteins | sample SodLak_010_BRINE_FD_10663 | JGI IMG/M metagenome (IMG submission 10663)
CCTACAATCGAGGGTGATCAAACGGTGGTTCGATGGCCGGAGCTGGTGCTCATGGTGGAGGGGATTACCGTACAGCGCTCGAGTCAGGGGCGGCGATATAAGCGGTAAAAAAGAAGCTTTTTTTGGATAAAAAGAGCCCTTCAAGTAGTTAATATCTATGGTTTTGCGTACATTTAACCATGTCAACAGACCTGCAAAATCTTACCAAATCCGAGCTGATTACCCGGCTAACTGCCAAGGAGCTGCAGGTAGAAAAATTGCAGCAAAGCCTGGCCAATAAAGACCGGTTGATCGCCCAGTTCCAGCGGATGATCTTCGGCCAGACCCGCGAGCGCTTTACCGGCGACCCCGACCAGGGGAGTCTGCCGTTCGCCGCGGATCCTATCGTGGAAAAAGCCCGCGAAGCTGAGCACGAGCAGGCAACCAAGCTCGTTCGAAAGAACGCCTCCCGGCCCAACCACAACGGACGTCACCCGCTGCCAGACCATCTGCCGGTGGAAGAGGTTCATATCCACCCGGATGGCGACCTCTCGGGTATGGAGTGTATTGGCCAGGAGGTGACCGATGAGCTGGAACTCCAGCCCGCCCGGCTATACATCAACCGGTATATTCGCCACAAGTACGCCCCGGTGGGTGGCGGAGCGCCATGCATCGGCGCCCTTCCTGACCGTGTCATTGACAAATGCATCGCCGGTCCCGGTCTGCTGGTCACCATTTTGGTGGACAAATACACCGACCACCTGCCCCTGTACCGCCAGCGGCAGTGGTTTGCCCGCGAGGAAGAACTCTCGCCCGACGAGCGCAAAGAGCTTCGCCTGGCCCGCTCGCTTCCCATCATTAATACGCTGGGAGCGTGGATTCACGCGGAGATAAAAAACGTATTGCCCAAAAGCCAGATCGGCAAGGCCATGGCGTATAGCGCCAAGCGCTGGGACGCCCTGAGTGAGTACATGCATGACGGGGTGCTGGAAATCGACAATAACCTGGTGGAAAATACGATCCGCCCGCTGGCTCTTGGGCGCAAAAACTACCTGTTTACCCCAACGGGATCCCTTCGGGGCCGGATCGCATAAAGGGGCCCAGCGAGCTTCCATGGTCTATTCCCTGCTGGGAACGTGCAAGCTGCATGGAGGCAACCCCACAGACTGGCTCACCCATGTGCTGGCCAACATCCTGCAGACCAAATACAACGATGTGCGCTCGCTCTATCCTCAGAACTTCAACCAGCCATAGCCAATCGGCCGGCTACATTCAAGATGCAGTTGGTCGGGTGGAGACTTTTAAAAAGCATACAATCAGAGTATAGAACTTTTGATTTAAATTTCGTGACAGAAAAGAATGATTCACACAAATAGAATCAAATTTCATATTTCCTAAGGTGTTATTCAGGGAGTAATGAATATAAATTTTCATGATAAATAAATACTTTTTTTAAAATTAAATTATTGGGATTAATTAATCTATTAATAGGAGGCTTTGCAGAACATATTCAACCCACAATTTCGGTCAAGAATGACAATTTTGGCTAATATTAAAAATTACAATAACAATTACCGACTGATTTGTGGCTGTTATCAATTAATTAAGTCTTGACGTCGTGTTACTTTCCAATAGTAAAACGCCCAGTTAATCGATTCGCAGCCACTTGTCGAGCAAGTTCATGTCATTGCCAAGACCGATTCCGAAAAGGATGGCCGGACTCGTAAAGTCCTGTTGTGGATGATTAAAGTCATTTTTCTGTAACACTTGTTTAATTTCAGCAACCCGGAGCTGAAAGATCAACTTATTGACAAGCTGATTTTTTAAGCAATTTGTGGGCACTCATTTGAAACAGAAAAATTCGATCTTCACCAAATTTTGGCGCTTCAAAGAGCCCCTGGTCAAACAGAACCTTAATGAACTGGTATTTGAACAGATTACCGGCCAGATGGCTGATCTTGGACTTCTGATTGAAAAAGGAACCATGGTGGACGCCGTAATCGTCCGATTGTCTCACTTTTTGAGCCGATTCGTTTACGTTTGGCTATCTAATAGGTAATCGTACTTGCTTTGATGTCTGAGGTCATATAGACGCAGAATTATTTTGAATACGTTGGAAATATATCCATTGCTCTACCAGGGGCGAGTATGGGTCTGGTCTTTGATATTGCCATTTTTTGACAAGCTAACTTTAACTATTAAGCATTGCCTGGAAGATGTTGGTCAAAAATCAATTCACAACCGGGGTTTTAAAAGTTTTCGTTCATTTACAGCGCTGGGTACCGAAAATAATCTGTTCAATTTTATCCCACTCATGTTTGAATTGAGGATGGGTGGGGGAGGAATTGGTACAAATTTGGCAGTTGGAACAAGTGTTAAGTCAATTATCATTTGTTGGATAAAGACCTGACAGTATTTTTGGTGCTTTTCCGGTCCCGGAGATCTTCGAAGAAGGTTTCTGACAGCGTCGAAAAACAACGCTGTCTGATCCGCTGGGTGCTGACAGGTTGCTCCTCCGACAGTTTATGTTTGTCTTAACAATAGGTTGAATAATAAGGCGTCTTGAATTTATATCAATTCTTATGACTTCTACTAACAGTAGTAATAGCGGAGCAAATAATGCTAACGTATTGAGCGGGTTATCTATACGATTTAGTTACAATGGCAAGTTTGTGTAGTGTTTACTTCAGATCAATTTCTCCCCAAATCAAAGCAACAATATCTATAAAAGGCCTAAAGGATTAAATAAAGAAGATACACATTTATGGGGAATCGACACTTACAAGACATGATTGAATCATTTTATACTCATCCTACACCTGAATTACGTAATTCAATTATAAGTGAGTGCTTGCCGCTGGTTAGAAGTATCATAGGTAATATCAAACTACCCAATCAGCCACTGGCGCAGCAGGAAGATCTTGAAAGTGTGGGTATCATAGGTGTTATCAATGCTTTGGATTACTACGACTGCTCAAAAGATATTCTGTTTACCACCTACGCATATTATCGAATTCGAGGAAATGTGATCGATTATCTGAGGGAAATTGATTCCATGTCTCGTGAACAGCGAAAAAAATACTCTCAGATGCAGAAAATTGTTCAGCGCAAATCGCAAGAGCTTGGCCATGAGCCCAGAGAAGATGTGGTAGCCAATGAGATGGAAATGACACGAGGTGAATATTGGCAGTTATTAGCGCGCTCAAAAAGTAGAGATTTACGCACTCTGGATAATTTTCCAAACAGCAATTACCATTTGATCTACAACATTTTTGAGAATCACAATAGCTTTAATCCCGTGAGCGACTTGGAACAGAAAGAGGTAATTAAAATACTCAAATACAATATAGACCGGCTTAAAAATCGGCAAAAATTAATTATAAAACTCTATTATTTCGAAGGTATGAAGCTACGCAATATTGCATTACTGTTTGGAATATCAAATAGTCGTGCTTCCCAGATAAAATCAAAAGTTCTTCTTCAGTTGAAAACACAGCTTATGAGTGTAGGGATATCCCCAGGCGACTTAGTAGATTAAGGATCTTAAGTGGGAACGATTCACTTGCTTTGGGTCATCAGAAACCCAATTATAAGCTGTGAAGTTATAGCCATTCAATGGGTATTTCGAATGTGAGTAGAAATTTTATGTTAATTTGATTTATGTAGGCAAGGTCTTATAGTCGATTTTGGTCTCGTATTGATTAAGATAACTAATGATGATTGATCGCAAAGTAATTCAAAGAATTTAGAGTAAAATTCAAATAATGGTTTGTATATAATTTTATATACTTGATTCAGAATATACAAAAGAGCCTTGAATTACCCTCGGTTTTCTGAAATTCAGTTTTTTAAAATCTTGTTCTTTCAAATAGTGTAGTTTTTTGGCCAATTATGACTGTTTTGAAGCGGCCGTTTGACCGCTCGTAGACATACTACACCGATCAGGTGGCCCTTGCCGGGGTAGTATTCTGCTGTTTCTTTTTCCAGGTAATAATACGTTCAATGTTACAGCAGATGAACGCCATCACAAAGCGAGCTTTGTTTTCTCAGTTTCGTTTTGGCCTGTGCCCATCGCAGGCCATAGCGTTCTTTGATCGATGCAAGAAGATGCTCCACTTGCGAGCGAACCTGCTGTTGACGCCTGTTTCGCTTTTTTTGGGTGGAACTCAGTGGTTCATTACGTTTGCCTTTATCCAGAATTCCGAAATACCAGCCGTCGTCCCGGGCCATCTCTTTGAGGCTGTCGCGGTCGTAAGCTTTGTCGCCAAACAGGCTGCGTTCATCCTCACTCACCAACTCTTCAAGTACCGTACTGTTGTGAGGTGCGGCCGTGATGAAGGCAATCTTACAAATCAGTTCACTGCCAGCAACCACGCCAATACGGTCTTATAGCCGAAATAGTACGTGCCCCCTTTTTTGTGGAGTTGGCATCAGTGTCAATTTGTAGTGATGGATCCGCAGAGAGCTTCTCAGTTTTTCCCGACAGCGGTCGGTTAACCGAGTTAATAATCGTGGCATCAACAACGGTTCCCTGCCGGAGCAGCAGTCCTTTGGCGTCCAGCTGACCGGTGACCTCCTAAATGAGTTCTTCGACAAGCCTCTCACTGGCCAGCGCCTCGCGAGATCGCCAAATGGTGTTAAAGTCCGGTACGGTCTGATCCATCGGCAACCCGGCGAACCGCCGAAAGCTCAGCTGGCGGTCAGATGACCTTCCAGCTGCGGGTCACTCAGCTAATACAGATACTGAAGAAAGAACCCGCGGATCATCCACCGAACCGGCTTATGGGGCTGTCCGGTTTTGTCAATGCGATGGCCAATGTCATAGAGTGGCTGCCAATCGACACACTCATCAATCTCCTGCAGATGTTTCGTAGAACGCGAAGCTTGGGTGGAGTTGCTGGCCCATTGGTCTAAAATGCTGAAATTTTGAACTCAAAACTGAATTTATTACCAAATACTACAAATCAACCATTAAAATCGAAATAGTGGGGGTTCTGCAAAGCTCTCTGGTGTTATGCAATTCTCATTCGTCGAATAAAGACCTGAGCATTCCCAGTTCTTTTCTGTGTTTCTGTCAGCATCGAAAATCAACGCTGACAGATTCCATTCGACATTTCATGCCTGACCTAACACCGATGTATGGTCAAAAGCCAGAAAGACTTTATTAGTTACGGAATTGGGGGGTAATTTTCGTCGTTAAATTATTGAAAAAATAGCTCTTTAAGAGTCAAAAGACCCATAATTTCGACACAGAACTGACCGCCAGCGGCTTTTGTAGTACTCCACAATTATCTGTGCACTACATATTATTATATACGTTAGCAGAATAATATTCTGATCATGATCGACCAAGCGAACACGCTGAAGAGGTTGTGGATAATTTTTTATTGGGTTTTGTTCCATTAAAGCGATTGGTTTGGTCATAAGTAAGTCCATTTCTGCGATTAACAGGCTTAGATGTCTATCGTTCATATAATAAAATTGGACTTATAACACTGAACAGAAAAGTTTTACAAGACTTATACATTTGCTTAACCGAACAATAGTGTTTTTGTAAATCAGTAAGCTTAGATATATGCCTAAAAAAATCTTAATTGTCGATGATCACTTAGACTTTCGGAAATCTATCTCCGAACTTTTAAATGCAAAAGGTTTTGACACAGACACAGTAAACGATGGGCGGTATGCGTTTGAAAAGATATACAATAATCGGTATGATTTGATTCTTTTGGACATTAATATGCCTGATGTGAGTGGAAAAACATTTTTAGAGCATCTCAAAATGGTGGATCGGAAAATTCCCGTGTTCATTATCTCGGGGTGGGGAGTGCCTGAAATTCAAAACGATTTTTTTGAGTTAGGAGCTGTTGGGTTTTTAACTAAGCCAGTAAGACATAATGCTTTGATAATGCTAATCGAAAACTATTTCTTTTTCATAAACAGAGTTTAATCGCAACTGTCTGAGTCAACTTTCGGGGTTGGCTGTAAAGTTAAATGTGCCCATGCTTATTAGCGGATCAATGAGCTCTAAAATGATGATTTTTAGGGCAAAGCTGCATGCTCATGATCTTGAGTTCCTCAGAAAAGGGGTGGGGCAAATTCGGAATGGTTTTATCATCGGTTTACTAGTAGTCTGTCGGGCTTGAACCGACTATTGAAAGAAAATTACTCGATTAGCCCTGAGAATGGTTCCGATCGGTTGCAGTTTCTACATTATCTTGGTTAAAATAGCCGATGTTCACTATGATTTATTGCAGGGTTCTCAGCTCATCAAGCAGGGCCTGCAAATCATCTAAAACAGATGTGGATTACTGTTTATTATTGGTTTCTGTGCGACCTGTCCGCCAAAGATCATATAACTGTCCATATCCACACTGCTTTGCAGGTTGTAAGCCTGCTGCCATCCGTTGGAGCTGGTGAGCATGATTCGGGACTCGGCGTCAGTTAAAGCAAGAGATTTAAACATGCAATCTATAGCATTTTTGCTCTTAGTATTATATTTGCTCTTAGCCTTATAAATGTAACCCGAAAAAAATTGTCCGGTCTGGTGCCCGGGTAATTTTTTTCATACTGTTCATCAAACTAACCTGCCACCCTCAATAAAATTCATATTTTTATACCCGAATTTCACCTCTGCTAATGCTTATGTTTAGTAATAGTAGATAATTATAATAATATAATACAAATATGAAATTTGGCAATACAACATTTCCAAGTGTTTTAGAAAGTTTTAACTCTGATTTAAAAAGAGTTACCACAAACCATTTGTCAGGTATTAAAATTAAGCATAACAATAAAGATTATTTAGTTGGGGAACTTGCTTTAAGAGAAGGTAATTCTCCACATAAAGCAATAAATAGTTCACCAGAAGACGTCGATTATCAGGTGTTAATGAAATCTGCTCTGTTGATAAGCAGAACTATGACTTCTGATTCCAGGTTGAATGTAACTACTGGCTTCCCATTTTCTACGTTTCAGATGAATCAAAAAAAAACGACCAGTATTGTTAAAGAATTTATTAATATTATTCATGACTCAAGGCCATATGGCGGGGGAGACTACATAGATCAAACCATCAATATAGGTGAAGTTGAGGTTATTCCGGAGCTTTTGGCTTCTATAATTTCATCAAGAAATGGAGAGGTTGATGCGACTGGAGGTATGTTTATGGTTAGCATTGGCTTTGGGACACTTGAAATCGGTTTGAGTACTGATGATGGTTTTATACAAAGAACATTCAATAGTGGGCCTGGTATTCGTTATGCCATAAATAGTGCAATGAACAAATTACAAGAAAAATATTACTTAGGACTCAGAACCGAACATCAGTTTGATGATGCTTTTCATAAAGGTGTTATCACACTCAATAGAAAAAAATGTGATATAAGTGAAGTTAGAAGAGAATCCTTGCAAGAATATTACGATGACGTAATATCTTCTCTTATAAAAAATTCATGGACTGATGATGATTTTAACAAGTCTAACACATTAGTCCTTGTAGGTGGCGGGGCATTATATAATGACTTAGTAAATGCTTTTAGGAATGAGTTTGATGGTATCCTTAATGTCATAGTACCAGATGATCCCATTCACATGGCAAGTAAAGGGTACGCTATTCATGCAAGCAGTAATTCTAATGATACAAATGGAGAATCAGTTGGTATTGACATTGGTAATGCACACACATGTATCTCTGTAATTTCTCAAAATTCTGCCGAAGATGATATTAAAGGTTTAGTTTCTGAAACTAAAGACGATACAGAAGAGGCTTAAATGTTTTGGAGTAAGAGAAGTAATCAGAAATTGGAGAAAGAAAAGAATAATAAAAGTATTGACGTAAATTGTGATGTTGAGATGAATATTAAAACCTCTGATTCAGTGATTATAAGCGAATCTGGTGATTTTAAAGGAAATATTATTGCCAAAACTGCGATAATAAGCGGTAAGGTTACTGGAGCTATCTTAGCTACGAAGAAAGTAACCTTATTGAGTGGCGCAGAAATAAATGGGCAAATTATTACTAAGTTATTACAAATTAGTGAAGGTGTACATGGGAATATGGATTTAAAAGTATCTAAAAATTTTAATTTTACTGAACTTGGAGAAGCTGCATTTATTGCTGATAACGAAGACGATTTTCTTCAGATTACTTCCCACAGTATTCTATCTGAAAAAAATAAAGTTAATTCAGCAAAGAAGACCGAAATAGCTTACTCTATTGATAAAGACACAGATGATAATGAAACAGAACCTAAGCATACTCAAAACCGAATTGACAGTAACTTCGCAGATACTTCTAACGATTCAAGTTTTTGGTAAAGCAAAAATAAATTTATTTGATAAACTCTTCACAAATTTAAACTGCATTTTTTTAAGACAATTAAAACAGGAAATAATCAATAGATGACCTCTTATAAATTAAAAGTACTGATTGTAGAGGACGATACTTTACAATCACTTATGCTGGAAAAGATGCTTAAGAAACTCGATTTCGCTATCTGTGGTAAAGCTGATAAAGGCCAGGAAGCTATTGAATTGGCAAAAACAAATAAGCCAGATTTAATTACGATGGATATTATGCTTGCTGATGATATCGATGGTATACAAGCCGCGAAACAGATACAGAAAGATTCTGACGCCGACTTGATCTATTTGTCAGGAAACAAAGATGAAAACACCTTAAGAAGAGTATCAGAAACTAGGTACAAAGAATTTTTTTGTAAACCATTTAACATCAAGGAGTTAGAATATTACTTTCGCGAATACAAAGCTTTAAATGGTATGAGATTGGTGTAGGTTAATGAGATTAAAATTAGGGATGATATCTGTTGATGACTGAAAGTTCAAAGTCAACAGTAGTAAACACTAAGAGATGAATTTCAAGCGGGCTTATCATCTCGAACAAAAATTAAGTATAAAGGTTTCTGTGATGATTAACTAAAGGGCTTAAATCAGTCTATTGAAAAGACTTGCTGCACGAAGAAATTACCAACCGCAAAGACCGGCTTAACAAATTCGTACTCCATAGCGATGATAAAAAAGCGGGCCAAACAGTGTTGCCATCAAGTAAAAATTGAGTATGAATAAAAGATTATTTATCGGAAAGCAAAATAGATCACAAGACAAGAAGATGCAGGTATGTACCCTAAGCCACCCGACCCGGTTTCTAAAAACAGTGAAGTGATAAGGGCAATTTTAAGAATTGCATATCCATAAATACGCTTACCAGCTTCACATATGGCAACAGACCCGCAGCTTGCAAAGCAGTTAGGTCACGGACAGTTACATCTTCATTTGTGGATACCTCACCCCGCTACCCATTGATAAACTTATATTTATGTCGTTTTAGATGATCTTTAAGCCCTGCCTGACGAGCTGGGAACCCACTTACGAACAGCAACTTACAGCGTTTATTAAAGTATGGTTAATGTAAGTGATTGTCTCTTCAGGTTGTCCGTGAGTATTGTGCGTGTAGATCTTTTCTGCACTGTAAAGCTTAGAATTTTTCAACTTTAAAATTATGGTTGGGAAACAGCGGGGAAGACCCTATTTTCTTAGTCTGTAAAAAATATACAATTAAGATAGACGAAGCAGTTTTTAAGAACTGCTTTTTTATTGTCAATAGAATAATATACTAAGGTAAATACAACAAAGAAGTATGAAGAAAAATTATCTCTCAAAGGAAGGTTATGAGAAGCTCGATAAAGAACTCAGGGATTTAAAAACTCGCGGCAGAAGGGAGATTGCTGAGGAAATATCGGAAGCAAGAGCAAAGGGCGATCTGAGTGAAAATGCCGAATATGATGCGGCAAAGGAGGCACAGGGACACCTTGAGAGCAGAATTGCTGAGCTGGAAAACACGTTAGCTACATCAAGTATCATCGATGAGAAAAATATTGATGACACCAAGGCTTACCTGCTTTCTACCGTCACCATTTTGAACCACAATACGGGTAAAGAGATGGAGTATACGCTCGTCTCAAAAGATGAGGCAGATTTTAAGGAAAAGAAGATTTCTGTCGATTCACCCATAGGCCAGGGAGTTCTCGGCAAAGAAGTAGGAGATGTAGTTGAGGTGAAAGTACCCGCCGGAAAATTAAAACTTGAAGTCAAAAAAATAGAACGAAGATAATATGAAAATTGCAGTAATTGGAACGGGATATGTTGGGCTGGTAAGCGGAACGTGCTTTGCAGACAGCGGTAATGATGTTACTTGTGTGGATATTGACGCTGAAAAAGTGCAGCTGATGCGCGATGGAACCGTGCCGATATATGAGCCGGGACTAAATCGCGTATTCGACCGCGCTATCAGAGAGAAACGTTTGAAGTTCAGTACTGATCTTGATGCCGCTTTTAAAGATGCGGAAATCGTGTTTCTGTGTCTGCCAACACCTCCCGGTGCAGACGGCCAGGCCGACTTGAGTTTTGTTCTTGGAGTAGCAGATGAGCTGGGCGACCTTTTCAACAAATATCCGGGGTACCGGGTAATCGTTAATAAAAGTACGGTTCCTGTGGGGACAGCAGATAAAGTACGTGAAAAAATTTCCGGGAAAACGGATCATGAATTTGATGTGGTATCAAACCCCGAGTTTTTGAGAGAAGGTGCGGCCGTTGAAGATTTTATGAAGCCTGAACGCGTTGTTGTAGGCACACGGAGCGAAAAAGCCGCTCAAATGATGACCCGTCTTTACGAGCCGTTTGTTCGAAGCGGTAACCCGATTATTGTAATGGATGAGCGCAGCTCGGAGCTGACCAAATACGCGGCCAATGCGATGCTGGCGACTAAAATTACGTTCATGAACGAAATTGCCAATATCTGCGAAACTGTTGGCGCCGATGTTGATAACGTTCGAAGAGGAATTGGTACAGATTCACGTATCGGTAANAGATTTTTGTTTGCAGGTATCGGGTACGGCGGAAGCTGCTTNCCCAAAGATGTGCAGGCTATTCACTACACCGCCGCCCAGAACGGCTACGATTTCAGAATTCTGGATTCCGTCATGAAAGTGAATGAGAGTCAAAAAGTCTCAATCGTNAAAAAAATGAAGGACTTTTATGGCGACGATCTGAAAAATAAGACGGTCGGAATTTGGGGGCTCAGCTTCAAGCCGGAAACGGACGATATCAGGGAAGCCCCTTCTCTCTATATCACCCGCGAACTTGCTAAACTCGGTGTGAAAATGAAAGCGTACGACCCGGAAGCTGTAGGTACATTTAAAACTGCTTCCTCAGATGAAACTCTCAAGCAAATATCGTTTGAAGAAGATCGCGACAGTGTTCTGAACGGCATTGATGCGCTGGTGATCTGTACGGAGTGGAATGAATTTCGCCGTCCAAACCTGGAGAACTTCACCAAACTAATGAACTCTCCCGTGATTTTTGACGGTCGTAACTTGTACGGCCTCGATCGGGCTGAGGAAGCCGGATTAACATACTTCAGCGTGGGGCGCCGTTCTGTTGGTGTTAATGCCACAGTAAAACAGTGATTCTGTTACCTAAATTAATAACGGTTTAAATAAACAAATGTCGAAGAAAAGAGTTTTAATTACCGGTGGATGCGGATTTTTAGGTTCGCATTTATGCGACAGATATCTGAAAGAAGGGTACAGAGTGATCTGTATGGACAATCTTCTGACGGGATCTGCTAATAACATAGCCCACCTGATTGGAAATGAAGATTTTGAGTTCATCAAACACGATGTAACCAACTTCATTTATGTGCCGGGTGACCTTGACCTGGTGCTGCATTTTGCATCGCCGGCCTCGCCAATTGACTACCTGGAAATGCCAATTCAGACGCTGAAAGTGGGTTCATTGGGAACTCACAAAGCTCTTGGTCTTGCCAAAGAGAAAAACGCGCGTTTCCTCCTCGCCTCCACAAGCGAGGTGTATGGCGATCCGCTGGTTCATCCCCAAAAAGAAGATTACTGGGGAAATGTGAATCCCATTGGATCCCGCGGCGTCTACGACGAGGCGAAACGTTTTGCCGAGGCGATAACCATGGCGTACCAGCGATATCACGGTCTTGAAACCCGTATTGTACGGATATTCAACACCTACGGTACCCGGATGAGACTGAAAGATGGCCGCGCGCTGCCAACATTTATGCGCCAGGCGTTGAAAGGAAATCCGATAACGGTTTTTGGAGACGGATCTCAAACCCGTTCATTTACGTATGTGGATGACCTGGTTGACGGGATTTACCGGCTCTCACAAAGTGATGAGAATGAACCGGTTAATATCGGAAATCCCCAGGAGGTCACAATTCTGGAATTTGCGAAGGAGGTTATCGAACTGACCGGCAGCAAGAGTAAGATTGTGCATGAAGAGCTGCCTGATGATGATCCGAAAGTGCGTCAGCCCGATATCACCAAGGCAAAGCGTGTACTCGACTGGGAGCCAAGAGTTGACCGAAAAGATGGCCTCAAAAAGACTCTGGCCTACTTTAAAGAGCAGGTTGAAAAAAGCGATGAGTGAGAAAAAACTGATTGATCTTTATCCTTACAGAACGGATGGGGAATCAACAGAATTTCTCCTTTTTAAACGTGCCGGCGGAAAAATCTACGAAGGCCAGTGGCGGATGATAGGCGGTAAAGTCAAGTCCGGCGAAACATACTGGCAGGCTGCTCTCAGAGAACTGAAAGAGGAAACGGGCCTTTCGCCCTCCGTATTCTGGACAGTGCCCAGTTTAAATCAGTTTTATGAGCATTCAACGGATACGATTTTAAACATCCCGGCGTTTGCAGCAGAAATAGATTCAGATCACCAAATTTCTTTGGATGATGAACACACCGAGTATAGATGGATAAAACCGGAAGAGGCTTCAACTTTTATTCAATGGCCGGAACAAATACGACTCATCAAGCTTACAAACAGTCTAATCAAATCAAATCGAATATTAAACGATTGGCGCGTCCCACTCCGGTAATACTGCTGCTGTTATTCACATTATGTTTTAGTTTCAGCCGTGCTGAAGCGCAAACAGGCGGGGGGAGCTACGAAATTATTCCGGCACCTGACCTGTGGTATAATGATGTGGATGGAATAAGAGTTGGAGTACGATTTAAAGGACAGGTGCCCGGCACGTTCGAAGATGGACCTCACCGCCTCGATGCCGGAATCTGGCTGGGACTCTGGATTCCTGATCTGCCGGTCTCATATTATCTGAGCTATACGAACCCGATTTCCCGCTGGTCCGATTTTGGGAGTGAAGCAAGCTACCAGGCGATTTCTTCAGTTCGTACCGGCTACACCGTACAGGGAATTGGGTTCAATAAACGATGGCAGCAGGGGTTTGATGAGCGCCGATACCGGGAACTGCGCCTCTTCAATTCTTATGAAAAACGATTTGATAGTGAGTACACCGCTTTTCCCATGTTGTGGTCAGACCAGGACAAACTGCTCACTACACTTACGGCACAATTACGGGATGATAATGCCCTTGGCTGGTACAATCTTGCCATATCCGGAGGTGTTCAGTACAACAATGACAGCTACGGTTTTGCTACCGTAACAGCCGTTCAGCGAGTCCCATTTAACGAATCGTGGGGATTGAGGTTTCGTGGCTTTTTGGGCCTGGCATCAGCCTCCACAGCGAATGAATATCTTTTTTCACGGAGTACTGGTCAGGCAGTCAACACAATACAAAATGGGGTTACCCGTGCAAAAGGAACCATTCCGCAACCCTGGATGGAGAGCGGTAATTTCCAGTTTGCGGGCGGAGCAAACTTAAGGGGCTATACATCTGCGGATGTAGAATCATTTGTTTTTGAACCCTGCGTAGATTGTAACGCCAACGACTTTTCACTGAATCAACCCGTTCTGTTTCGATCCATCGCGGCAATCAATACAGAATTTGATTATCCAAATCCGGTCAAAAATTTATTTGACAGAGTTCCGTATGTATCCGAGTTTTTAACCTTTAGATCGTATCTCTTTTTTGATGCAGGAACTCCTCTAGGATTAGGAGAGGAATCCACGGATTTATTCGCTGATGCCGGTGCAGGTTTCTCGCTTTCTTTGAATATTCCAGATTATCTTGGAAAAGAGAGGGGGTTTGTTTTCCGCTATGACATACCGTTCTGGCTTTCAGAGCCCGGAACAGAAGACGCTATCAAATACAGAAGTTTGTTTGTATTTGGGGCTGTTATCTCTTTCTAAACAGGGTCAACCTATGGCTTTTCACCGCACTTTTATTTGTGGACTTTTGATGCTGCTGGCAGCCGGTTGCACCACCAGCAAATGGACTGTAGTTGATGAACAGGCAGTTAACAGGGCTGAGAATCCGGAAATAGTCTCGCAAACTGAGCGCCTGTTTGCTGAAGAGATGCCAACGGTAGAACGGCCGGTGTTGAAACTGGCTCCTTACGGAATTACCACGGGAGTATGCTGAACGAATAAAAATTCAGAGAACGGTACAGGAGTACAGACCCAAATGGGGTTTTGCGCTGCTGTCAGCTGCCGGCTCAGCACTGGCTTTCACCGCGGCAAACAGTGATCTGCTATTGTCTGGAACATCCACAACTCAGCGTATTGCGTTTAACACAACAGGTGTTCTTTTAGGTACACTTGCCGTTACCAACCTGAGGGAATCCGGAGAACCGATCCTTACTGATGAAATTCGGTACCTGCGTCAGACAGGAATCGACACAAAGTCGGATACCGTCCGCGTTCAGCAGCAAATTAATCAGACCGCTTCTGTCTCCATACTATACGAGGGAGATGAAGTTTTTAACGAATCATCCATTGAGCTGACGAATAATGCAGTAGAGATCAATCTGGGTGGGCTCGCTTCCGAAATTTCTGAAAGGATCTCAATTGATTCAGAGTTTTTGGTCAATACTGAATTCAAGGGGAATGTATCGCAAATTTCCGTACCTGTCTCTTCATTTATGGAGATGCGCTTTATTGTAGATCAGACCGTTGCCCAGCTTCGCAGCAGCCCGACCATCAGCCAGGAGAATATTGTAGCTGAAATTGCGGATGGGAGTTCACTGAAACAGGTCGAAGATGTGAACGAACAGTGGGTAAAAGTAGAATACGGGTCCGTTGAAGCATTTATGCAAAAAAGCATGGGATCTTCACAGCTCCGCTCAACAGCCGGGAACGGACCTGCACTGCTTGTTGAACTAACAGATATTCCTTATGGTGAGATTGATGTTGAAAACTCTCTGCCGATTTTGAAACCCCGCAATGCCAATGACCGGGCAATTATTATTTCAGGAAACCGGAATAACCAGGCGGGTATCCGTCAATTTTCAGAACGTGATGTACGGATGATTAAACAGTATATGAGGACGTCTTTACGTATGGCCGAAGATCAAATTGTAGAGGTTGATGATCCGGACTTGTCTACATGGGTCAGCGATTTACAACTCTGCAGAAATTTGANTGGAGGCACAACGATTGTCTATTTAACCGGCTATGCGAAAAAAATATCGCAGGAAGATGGAGAATTGTTCTCAATGTATCACATTGATGAAACCGGTGAGGAACAAACAGTTCCCCTGCGAGAAATTTTTCGAGAGCTCTCACGATGTTCCTCTGACAAGTTATTCTTGTTTGTTGACCTTGAGTACATCGATGAGGTTGTTGACGGTCGCGTTGTACCGCTTTCAGCCGTTAATGGAGGCAAACAGCAGCAGCTGGCAAATGTTCTTCTCAGAGATTTCCCCAATGCGTTTGTACTTTTTGGCAACAGGGTGGGGCAAAATTCCTCCATTTACAGCGGCGGTGTTGTTGATGATGATAAGCGCCATCACGTATTCCCGTACTTCTTGGCAGAGGCTCTGAAACAGAGAAAAACTCAGATGTCGGAACTCTACAGGCACCTCGAGAATAATGTAGACTACACCGCCAGAAGACTGCACGATCGGCCGCAGGAAATTCAGGGGTTTGGAAACTTCATGCTTGATATCGTACAATGATGACTGGATGGCTCTACATCGGGTTAAGTTCAGCCTGTTCCGTAGCCATCGCACATTTTCTTAAAACGGCTGAATTCAAAAAGCTGAGTACCATTCGGGTGCTGACGGTGAATTATATTATCGCCGCCTCGGTTGCATTTCTTACACCAGCAGGCGCAGAAATTGATTTTCAGTTTTCTAATGCGTGGCCGGCTCTTTTGCTTGCTGTGGTTGTTGGCGCAATTTTCATCGCAAACTTCTTTATATACAGCAAATCCGTCAACAAAAACGGGGTTGGAATTAGCGTCGCAGCGATGCGAATCTCTCTCTTAATACCGGTGCTCCTCTCTACAGTTTGGTACCTGGAACTGCTGGAAGTTCGTCAGTGGATCGGGGTGATCACTGTTTTTGGCGCACTCTTCCTGCTTCTTCCAAATAAACGTAAAATGATCCGTGAACCGCTGAGCGCTGCCTGGCTGCTGGTTCTGTTATTCGTTGGTACAGGTTTAGGCGATGGCTCTTTGAAAATATTCGAGGTTGATTTCTCCTCACACCTGACCAAGGAGCAGTTTATGGGCACCGTATTCGTCAGTTCAATGCTCATCGGATTCATTGTGATATTGGCAACCGGAAAACTTAAATTTACCAGGCAGGAAGTATGGATGGGAGTGCTTATTGGCATTCCAAACCTCTATTCAGCCATCTTCTTGATAGAAGCCCTTGAACTAATGAACGGCGCTGTTGTTTATAGTACCGTTAACATACTCACAGTGCTTGGTGCTACAA
>SL_7KL_010_BRINEDRAFT_10000635_pt1 | contig 16667 bp, 8 predicted proteins | sample SodLak_010_BRINE_FD_10663 | JGI IMG/M metagenome (IMG submission 10663)
ATATTATTTTTGGTCTGATCCAGAACCTGGCTCCAGTCCTTGGCAATGAAGAGGACAGCCTGAATGTGTAGAGGAAAATTTTACAATGTCAAAGAACTAAGAGAAAAATTCCTATTATTTTTCTGCCGCTGCTAACGCTTCATCTTCTGCTCTGTCTTTCTCCTCTTGTTCAATCAGGTATTCAAAAAAATCTGTAAATGAAGGAAAAATAGTCGGGTTGCATAGAAGTCCTTTTCCTTCACAAATATTGTAGAAGTCTATTTGATCCGTCCATATAAGCTGTGAAGTTTCGGCGGCAGAGCTTGAAAGCTGTATATAAACTAAACCTCCATCGTCACAATTTAAGATTAAAAAGTCACAAGGAAAGCCAGCTTTCCTATCACTTTTATTTTCTTCAACTAACATACAGTCTGGAGTGTAAAACCAACTGTAAAAATAATGTCCTCCTAACATTCTTCCATCATAGAATTGAGCAATTTGCTTAAAATCTTCAGGCAAAACAATATCTAGTTCCCTTTCTATTGCTTGTAGATTTTCTGAGGAAGCGCCCTTTAACTCTTCGAGCTTAGCGTAACGCTCCTTGAGAAGCTTAACTTTATTTAACATTTCGAGCCCTCCACTTCCAGTATTCTGTTCTATCCTTATTAAAGGAACCCCGTTGGACAGGATGAATAGGGTGAGTCTGACCTTGAAATTGATTATGTAAAGCTTTAAATGCTTGAGGATTATTTTTATTGTGAAGTCGAGTGCTTACTTCAACTAGAGGACCTTTTCCATTTTGTCCTATATGGTGAAGATTGACCAGATGCCCGTCTTTCATTTGCGGTGCAATACCTTTACGGGCAGCCTCTAAGTTAGTAGTTCCTGTATATTGAGGATGCCCCTTGGTTCTAACCATATTCCAATCAATGTCATTACGCTGATAGACTGTGTAATTTTGTTGAGTGCCTTTGGGCGCTTGCCATTTTACATTTTTATCAAATATTTTGGGATCAAAGGAAAATTTTTTATCAATAGAAACATTCTTCCTTTGGTCTGTCAGCAGCAGCCGTTTTTCAGGAGCTGGGAGAAGTGATGGATTCGCCTTCGCCCCTTTTAGTTTCTTCCCAACTCCTTTGACCGCTAAGACATTTCCAACCAGGTTTACAGAATCATAAATAACATTTTCAAACTCTTGGCTTTCTTTGGCGCTCGTTCCCTGATCCCGGGCCCATTGGGCGCTTTGTTCGATTCCATAGTGAAGGCCGGTCTCTACTATCTTTTCGGCCCCATAGGCTGTGAGAATACCGCCAGCAAATCCGGCTCCTGCCCCAAGGGGTCCGAGCCCGGCACCCATACATGCACCTGTCATACCCGCCTGCCAATATCCGTAGACGTGGCCAGATTCCGCAACGGCCCTTATCGCTTTACCCAGATATTTTGTCAGCTCAGGATATTTCTTGGCCTGTTCGGTTAGGTATGTATGGAATGTTCCAACCTTCTTGAGACTTTCACGGGTCGTATCATCCTTTGATACGACTGGAACAGCCTGAAGAACGTGAATTTCTTGATCCTGCAGGACGACCGTGGGTTGACTATCCAGAAGGCTTGCGAGGTCTTCAGCTTGGTCATATTGCGTATTTAAAGAAGGTTTTTGGTCGGGAACGGGGGTCTTGGATTCTCGTTTTAAAATTTGTTGAGCTAATTGGACCGCTTTGGCAGCTTCGGGATCTTTTAAAACTTTCTCCCGGGTTTCTTCTGATACACCTTCGGCTTCTAACTCCTTATCAGCTTCTAAAGCCTGATGGATAGCTTGGGCTTGTCGTGGAGGTGCATTCTTAGCGGTTTCTGTAAAGATCTTGCGTAAAGTCTGGATATTATTTTTGGTCTGATCCAGAACCTGGCTCCAGTCCTTCGCGATAGGAATAACAATGCGGACGTGCTTTTTATCACTTTTGGTAATTTCTTGGTATTTCGAGACTTCCCGGTTGATGGATCCGGTAATTTTATCTGTTTGAATATTACCTTTTCCAATTGTTGTGCGCGTTACCCCTTCCCTTTTATTATTTTTCATACCAAATTCAGGAACGACAGGGATAGCGCTAGCCAAATTAATCTGCATCCCAAAACTGCGGCTTGACTCATGATCGTAATCATGAACATCTTCCCCTTCCATTTCAGAACTGACCCAGGTCACAGAACCGTTGGGTGCATTTACCAATACGCCTTTTAGGTACGTCGAATCTTTGATATCTGCCTTAACACCTGTATCACCAATGAGAAAGGTTGGGTTTTCGGCCCAGGCTTTTTTTCTTTCCCCTTCATGAATATGAAAGCTTCCACCCGCCAAATGAGCGCTGACATTATAACTATCAGATTCTGAATGAATGGTGTTTTGTCGGCTGGAAAACTTCGCCTTAGGGGCTTTTAAAGTTACGTTTTCCTCACTTTCGACTTGAACGCCATCACCGGTTATTTTTTCCTCGGCTTTTAAAGAAATATCCTTAGCTGACTTTATTGATACGGGTTCATAGGTAGATTCCTCTTCTTGATAAGAAGATTTTCCACAGGAGACTTCGCCAAATGTTGCAGAAAGAGGACGCCCGGAAACACTTTTTGTTCTTTGAGACATCTGAAGTGAAGATTCATTTTTCCCGGCCTCCATTCTGAGTTTCTTGTTCGCCGTGAATCGGACTTCATCTCCTGCCGTCAGATCGAAGCCATCAAGGAGATCAATGTTTTGAGCCGTTCGTTCAAATTTTCCGCTTGTTACATAAACTGTGGGATGAATAACTGTTTGTTGGGATTCTGTTTTTCTTTTTGTAAAAGTAATTCCGACACGAGGATCGAAGTTCCCGTCCTTGTCTGTTAAGCCAATGCGTTCACCAAAAGCATATAACAGACCTATATCACCATGGGTTTCATAGCTTGAAGCATAATCATTTAAGGCTTTATAAGCTTCTAAAGCTGTATATATTCCTTCGGCAGAAATATCAGCTAAGTCTTTTGCATTGAGAAATTGAGAGAGTTGACGAATAAAAGGATCGTTCGGTAAAGAGTGACTTGAACGATGCGCATTTTTTAATTGAGGTTGAAAGTAGTCAGATCCAAGGAAATCAAACGAATAAGAACTTTCTTCGATGACCTGTTTGTTCTGAGCTTTAAGGCCTTTGGAGGTGCTCTTACCTCCGACTTTATGAAAAGTATCACCGCCAATATGGGATTTGACACCTTCTTCAACAAAATCTTCCGGTGTGTTGAGGACGTGATCCCCGGCAACCATAAGGTATGTGGGTTCGACTTCATTTGACCAGGTTTGAACCTTTCGTCTTTTTCCCCCAATAAGGTTCGAGCTTTTGCTTTTGCTATAAGAACGAGCTTCGAGGACATCCCCACTATGTTCAATGTTTCGAGCAGTTTGGTAAAGGTTACCTTTTAGCGTAATAAGGCTTGATCCTTTTTGTTCAATTTTATGACCTGCTCTTTGAATAATGTCGCCTTCATAACTTATCATTAAGGGACGTTGAACCACGTTGTCTTCAGCCCAGGACTCTGTGCGTTGGCGGGAGAAAACGCCCTGCTTATCGCTATACGATTCATGGGATTTAAAACGTTGATAAATGAGAAATTGTTTCAGGTCCTCTGCAACGTCGATAAATATGTCACCTTTTCCGATAAAGTTAGACGCTGTATTCTTATAGTTATTAGCCTGGACTCTACTTTTTCCTTCAACAAAAAAGTTTGTTTGATGAAAGATCGGTTTTAAGGTTGATAGCATGCCCGCATCTTCTACAGAGCAATCCATAACTTCATAAGATGTCTGAGGAGCGAGGTCTAATGACCCTAGCAAAGCGGCGTTTAGATCTTTATGAACTTTAAGGCTTGCATTCGTAAAAGTTGCATTCTTTTTAATCATAAGCCTTAAATTGCCCTGGGTTTCAATAGAAGCTTTTTGGTTAGGGGCCTTAACCTTGTGGAACTCGCGACGCTCGCTTATTGTCTTAGACCCCATAACCTTATTACCTGAAGATTTCATATCAAGGTGGCGGGTTTCGAGAATCTCTTCATGGGTCGTGGTTTTGACATCGAGCTCATCGGCGTCTATTTCAACATCTTTACCTGAAATTTCTGAGGTGTGTGCAAATTTGCCTTTCGTTTGGAAGTTTATATTTTCTCCTTCGGTTGTCCCATGAGGATGATACTGTTGGGAGGATACCGGACCAAGAAATACAGGGATAAGGGCTTTCCCCCCATGAAGACTCGTTTCCCTAAAGCCAATTCCTGCTTTTTCAAGAGCGTCTTCATCCAGTTTTTCCGTGATTAAAGCTTTATCGGATGCACTGAATGATTTAAGGAGTCGCATTTTTTCAATCGGGACTTCTTCTTTTTCAGGTAAGGATTCAACATGCCGGTATATTATTTGAGTCCCTTCTTTTAAGTTCTGCATATGAGGCAGGTAACCTGTTCCCAAACTATCTTGTAAAGTTTGGATAACAAGGTGCGTCAGCTCCTGAGGCGACATAGCAAGTTTCGCCCTTGCAGGGGAAAAAGGAATTCCCGGTTCCTTTAAGATAGAAAAATAAAGCTGTGGGTCCACGGAAGCCCAAGATGTATCAAGCCGGTTTTCAACTAAAAACGGACTGTTGGGGTCTTGGTTCTGAAGGTAAAGGCCCCCCGTTAAGACTTTTTCAATCATGTGTTGAAAATTAGGACGAGACGTCTGGATTCCAGGTAAGGACAGGTTTTCTTGCGCTCCATGCTGAATATTTCCTGCGGAAGATAGGGTAATATTAGGACTCTTCATGATTCCCGCGCTTAAAAGATAATTCTCCACATTGACTGACACGCCTTGAGGAGAGCTGATAACAGCATGCTGAGTATGATGCCCCTTTTCCTCGGCAAATTTCTTACTTTTTATTTCAGTCGACCTTTTTGAGCCCGTATTAATGCCAACAAAGTGCTTGGAACTTTTTACCTCTTCTTCCCAGTACTTCGTATAAACACGTTTATAGAGAAAGGGTTGGGACCGCGATGTCACGTTTCTTCCTGTAAGATCTGCCCCATTCTGGGCATAGATATGTCCCCCAAAGTTTCTAAGTGTTCCTGAATTAACGAGCAGCTTTCCAAGAACAGTCAAAGACGCAGGCGGTGTGACTGGGTAGTCAATATAGTGGTAATCATCCATAGAGTTATAATCACGCACTGAACCCACAAGATTGTAGAAATCTTGGCAGGAAAGATGCGCCTGATTGCATGTGATTTTCCCACCAAAATTAAAGAATCTTCCTCCATTTACCGTGAATTTTTTCTTTGATTGTATGTTTCCTAAGAAATTAAAGAATTTTCCCTTTGAAGGTATATCGATCATAAGGCCCCCTTGTGCCACAAGAAACCCTTGCGAAGAAGGAAAATAGTTTAAAGAGTGATTCAGTTTTTGGGCTTCGCCATGAGGGAGAAGCCAGTTTTTCTTTTCGTTAACCTGAGGTGTTCCTATAAACGTATCAGGAGAGCGCAGATAGAAATCACCTAAGGAATAAAGTCCTCCTAAACGGCTATCCAATTCCTGTGTTTCTATAGAGAGATTTTCTTTTGCTCCAATTAAACTCCTTACTTTTTTTAAGGGCTGATTTAACCATTTTAAATCATCAAGAGATAAAACATTTTCTGGAAGATTTAAGATATCTTTTTTTCCAACAAGTTGGCTATAGAGGGGGGATTTTTCTTGGTTTTGCTCGCTTCCATAATAAGAGTTTTCTATTTTTTCTTTGATATGTAATTTCAGGCTTTTTAAACTATATAAAGTGCTCTGATTGAAGAGCTTCTGGGCTTTTAAGTATGTGTCATGGGAGAATATTTTTTCTTCACTGTTCTGTACAGTTCCTAATTCTAAAGTTAAATCATCACACTCAAGAACGACCTCTGATAGGTGATGTGAAAGATCACTTTCCCCAAGATATTTGTAATGTATATGGGGGGCCTTGAATGTTCCATAAAGGTAAGGGAAAGTATCTTTCACGTCTTGTAAATCAAGTGTGACTTTGTTCTTTGCTTGAATGACTCCATTGGTTGAGCTTTCTAATTTCCAAAGCGTAATGTCTCCCCCCAAGTATTCAGGTTTATGGTGGCCAATTCTTAAAAGAAGATCTTTTCCTGATTCTATATACCCCTCATTTTCTAGAAAGAGTTCGGGAGAAGTTAGAAGACCTGAGTGTCCATAAATTTTCGAGTCAATATTTCTAATTTTACAAATAAAGCCTAGATCAATGGTATCTTGATGAGCCATAAGAGATGAGCCTTGTTCTAAAGACAGAAGATCGCCTTGCAAATTGACTTCACCGTTGCCTTCTAAAAGACTTTTATTGAAAAGATGAATTTGGGGAGAAGAAATATCCAAAGACTCTTCAGCAAAAAGAGATGACTGATCACCTAGGATGTATTGACGTGTAAGATGAATCTGGCCAGTCCGCAACTTCATGCTCGACTCATTTTTTTGAACAAACAGCTGGCCCTTTAGATTCAAGCAATCAAGGGCCAAAATCTCTGAATTTCCTTTATTACGAAAATAATCATTAGAAATAAACTTTAGCTTATTCCCTATAATTCGAGACGAATCCTCATTATAAATTTGAAATCCTTGTAGCTCTCCTCTATTTGCGGAAACTTCGCTTTCCATTGCATTATAAAAAATGCCTGATGTTTTTAAGAAAGCTCCTTCTTTTGCGTGAATCTTCCCTTTGTCTTGGTTTAGGACATTCCCATCACTCCAAATCGACATTTGACCGTCGGGACTTGATAGAATCCCCAAGCTGACATTATGGATTTCGCCCCATGCCGAAATTTCCAGCTCCTCTTTCCCAACGAGTTGACCACTTGTATTAATGAGATAACCTGAAAGATCCTCTTTCTGAGATTCATCTTGCTTATCAGAAGAAGATTCTGGAGATTTTTCATCTGATTCTTTCGAATCTTCATTAGAACTGTAAGGGTTTTCAGGATCATCGGATTTTTCTGGGTCTGGCTCAGGTGGATCCGTAATGGTTTCGTCCTCTGATGTCTCATTCTGGTGAAATGAAGTTTGTGAGCTTTGTTGTGGGTTTTGAAAAGAAGCCAGATAAGGACTCTTGAGTACCGAAAGCGTTTGGCCTGTAGATAATTTTTTTTGCTCTCTTAATTCTAAATTTGGTCCATCTCCTATTTTGAGACTCAGCCGGTTTCCTCCGATGCGCCCCTTTGTATTATTAAAATGCTGAGATTTGATATAAATATCATTTTGGGCTTTTATTTCCGCGCCTTCACGATTGAAAAAGTTTCCCTTAGAAGTCACATCTAAAGTTTGCGCCGAAATTTTAGCTATGTCTTGGTCAAACCCATAATTATAAAAATCCTTCACTTCAAATCGTAGACGTCCATTATCAAAAAAGACATTACCTCCAATTCCCCTAAAGGTACCATTTTTGGCATCGACTTTTCCTGAATTGGTTCCGAATAAAGTTCCTTTGTTCTCAAAATCTTCTTTAACCGTGATAAGAACATTTTTGTCCAGAGCTGTTGACTCAACTTGTCCTTCGTTGAAAAAAGACTTGTCGATACTTGTTATCTTAAGATCTTGTTTTGCTGAAATTCGAGAACTCTTATCAAGGTTTTTTATCTCCCCATAACTTTGTATCAAGAGATCGCCAAAGTGTCCCAGGCGAGCCCAGTCATAATAATAGGACTCATCAATGTTTGTCTTTGGCTGACTATAGACACCCGCTTGAATCAATGCACCTTTCTGATTTGTAATTCCCAAATCGCCACGAATTTCCCCATGACCTATCGAAATTATCTTGCCCCCTATATTATGAATGTGTCCTGAAGCCGCAATTTTTAGCCTTTTCCAAGCCTGAATGTGACCATGCTGATTAAAAAACAAACCTGATTTGATGTTTTCTTGAAAAAAGCGCTGTCTGTCATCATATGTTGAAAAGATTCTTTCTAAAGTGGGAAGTTCAATATCTATTTTTTCGCCAAAAAAAAGACTGTAGTAATTTACTAAGGAGCGTGCCTTAACTTTTAAGGTATCTTTAGCGATAACTCCTCTCTGACCCATATTAAAAATATCTTGAGCTTTTAATCCTATTTTCCTTCCCGCAACCAAACCATCTTCATTATTAAATTTATAAATTTCTCTCGTATCTAGGATTTCATCAGCTACAATCTCCCCTGAAACATTTGAAATCTTGCTTTCTAGAGAAGAACCTCCCTGAAAGTCAATCTTTTTAGCGGTAATCCGACTACGGGTATTATCTATAGAGTTTTGAAATTTTACCCTGAGGTCTCCCGTGGATTTCACTAAACTTCTATGGCTATGCCAATTCACAAGATCAAATTGAGCATTGCCTGATACAAGGTAACTATCATTAAGCTTCATTTCTTTGGCTTGCAGATAGAGATTTTTTATAACCTTTAAACAGCTTCCTTTTTTCAAATTTAATGAGCTAGCCTGGATCCGGGATTTCTCACTTACAAGGGAACTCTCCTGGATCTGAATTTTATTAGCTTGGATATACAGGTTATTAATCGAAATTAACGCCTTACTAAAATTAAGAAGTTTATCAGGCGTATTTAGAAAAAGAATCTTGCCATGAATTTGCCCATGAATATTCCCAATATTTTTTTGACTCGAAAAATTTAAATGTGTCCCCTTAATAATTCCGCCATGGTTGAAAACACCTTCTTTGCCATCCAAATGAAGCTTATGCCCCTTCACCTCACCATGATTAAAGATATGGTTTCCTAAAAGACGTAAGTTTCCGTTGCTGGTTAAGGTTTTATAGATATGTATGTCGCCCTGAACAGACCAGTCCATATTAATGAGAGAAAGAATCTTCTTAATATGAACATTACCCTTAGAATCAAGATGAAATGAAAAAGGAAATCTGCTATCTAATGTAGAGATTAAGGCACGCTTTTTTGAATTTTCTTCAAATAAGATATTTCTCTTAAATAAAGCCTGTTGAAACTGTTTGTCGAGGTAATTTATCTTTATTTCGAAAGGTGCTGACTCAGCATGCTTAAAGACTTCGATACGCAAAGTAGGCTGATTGTAAACTCTTGGTAAACTTCCCTCATCTTTATTATCGAACCCTTTCCATCCTGCTATACCAGGCTGGATGAGAGAGATAAAAACGAACTGGCTTAAAAATAAAGAATGAAGTAAGCGTTTAAACATTTTTCACACCTTTCGATTAGAAGTCATTTAGATTAGCCCTCCCGTATAGCCTTAACACCACCTCTCATTTTCAACCACGGGACCCTGCCTCCCACCGATATTTACCCAAGGCGTAAAATTTTTGGTTCCACTGGGTAGAATGACTTTTGTCCGGCTTTGGTTTTGGTAAAAAACCTTATCTCCTATTTTTCTTGAAGTAACCTCGCCAAAAAAGCCATTTTTTTTATCAAAGGTATGATTTTTTTTCCTCGATACTTCGATTCTACGATTTTCTCGGACTTCCTTCCGTGAGTACTTTTTATCCGTGCGTATTTTCTTCATTTCTTTACCATATAAGGTTCCATCAGGTCGCTGATATTTTTGCGACTCATAATACGGGGTATATTCATAATAATCATCAAAAGTTTTTTTCCCCTTTTTCTGGCCTGAAGTCAGAACTTTATGGGGCTGTGGTTGGATACTCGGGTAAGCAACCGGTTTCCCAACATTTTCTGACCCGTCTTCGTGAACAAAGTATTTTTGAACAACGGCAGATGATTGGTGTTTTTTATCATCATGAACCCAGGAAACAGGATCAGAATATTGATGATTATATTTAATAGTTTTATCTTCAAACAATCCCTCTATTTCATGCACGTTATTCTGATAATCATATTGATAACTCACTTTGGGAACTGAATAGCCGTCATAATGCACAAAGCTTTCTTTGCGCGATTTCAAAGGAACCTCGAGTGTTTCTATTTCACAATATTGAGAATCATCGGGACGTTTGTAATTTTTTTTCGAAGATATTTTGGCCAAGGGTTGGTCGAGAGCTTGTTGAAAGTGCAAAAAGGTGAGTTCTTCTTTTAATACCTCATAAGTGTCAGGTTTGAGAGCTTTTTTTTGAAGAATCTTTTTTTTAGCATTCTGGTCAACAATATAAGTGACTACGGTCTTAATAGACTGTTTTAATGCGTCATCGTATTTCCAAACTTCTTCTGTTCGAGGGGTTTTTCTTGTTTTCTCATTAATGGCATGAATTTCTGCAGGAACTGCGTGTTGCGTTATTCTACTACAGTCTATACGTTCTTCCTTACCTTCAAGCGCTAGCATAGCGTGTCCTGGTAAAGTTAGTTTTGGCATAAGCAGCAAATTCGTTATGAGTATGGTTTTAGATAGATCTCTCATTGCCTGTCTCCTTTTATCTAGAATTAAACTGGAAAGCTCTTTGCAAGAAACGTTTAGTTTTCCAGCCTTGGTTGCAAACAACCCGAGTTAAAAGCATGAAAGAGGTTTATATAAGATAATGACTACGCAGAAGAATTAGTATAAAATGCGTGACAAGATACCTCTTTGATTCATAAGTGTCTTAACTCTACGAGCTAGGAGGAGTTCCGCCAAGAATGCCGCCTAGCTCATCTTTGTCGAAATGTATAGATTCTTTTTTACCCTATATCAAGTAATTATTTGTCTTGTTTTTAAACTTTCATACAGAAATTCCTTTTAGGAAATATTTATATTTAGGGGTTAATATAGTCGTTCCAAGAGGTTCTATCTATTTCATATGTGCTGCCCTGGGCTTCATAACCTACCCTCATGCTCTCAATGTCTGTTTTAAACTGCCTTGCCCTTTCATTAACCTCTTTGCTATTTCGGCTTTAAAAATACCCAAGGAGAAAATCTTTTATCTTCTTTCTCCTTGGGAGAAGCAATGAGGTTCACAGGAAAAGAGGCGCTCCCTTTTCCCGATTACGCCTGCGGGCAACAGGCGTAATGATGTTTCCCTATTTCAAGGGAATTTCGATAAGCCTTTAATGGAGCGTGGCTCCTTTTCCATTTTCTAAATGAATCTTCGTCACATAGTAAGACGATCCATTTGTAGTCACACAACAGGGCAGCTCTTTAAGATCGAAATTTGATTTTGTAAATTCGCTAATCTGCGCAACAGGAGCTTCCTTGGGCGCGCTTACATTCGTAGGGTCGTTCACAAACCAAGATGCATTCCCTCCTTGGGCTTGTGCCCAGGCCAAGTGCTGAGGATTGTTTTCATCAATGAATAAAAGTTTATGACCAGGTTTTTCATCGGTATAATCGGAGATACTAATTTTATCCTTGCCTGCACGTAATACTTTTCCGTCAGTATCCACTGCATCGGAAGATAAAACATACGTATTATCGATTCTTTTCGTACACTCATCAATCTTTACAATGATTTGATCGATGAGGTTAAAGTGACCTAATGAAAGCTGTTCAGATACAGTTTCGAAAAAACCGTCATTTATTTTAATATCCATAGCCTAAACCCTCAATACAAAAACGGATGGCAACAAGTTACCTTACTTAATAATTACACATAGAGTACGCACACAATATAATAAAGTCAAGGATATTTTGTATTTTTTTGTATTAACCCATAAAAAACTTTGCTTGAAAGGTGCTTTTAAATTAAAATTATGTCATTATGTTCAGTGAAATAGCGAATATATTATATTTGTACAATAATACATATTAATTCTAAATTCTTTGTGGATTTTAAATCTTGTGGGCTAAATCATATAAGAAGGTATCATTTCAAAATGGAAATCAATGAAATAAGTCAAAGGCTTTTGGATTGCCGCACAATGACAGGTCTCACTCGGACAGAGTTTTGCAAGCAAAATGGCCTTAGTATACATTCCTTGGCCTCTTGGGAGACAGGTAGAAAACTGTTTTCAAAAAAAATGTGTCTGATTCTCGTGGAGAGTCTACATAGGTATGGTGTGAGTGTGACATTAGATTGGATATTTTATGGGAAGGGCGCGCGCCCCGAAAAAAAAGACCTAACTAATGCTTTCCAACAGAGCCCAATTCATTTTTCAGAAGAAGATAAGGTCTGGAACGAAGTAAAACTTTTTCGTTCTCAATATGCCAATGCGATAACCTATACAGTTCAAGATAATACTGCGAACCCTTTCTTTTTTCCTCAAGACATATTAGGTTCCGTCGGTTTGGTTGAGTTTCACGAGCTCAAGAGGCTTCAAAATAAAATTTGTATCATTGAATTGAAAGATGACACAGTTCTCCTCCGAAAAATAAAAGAGGTTAAAGAAAACAATAAAGTTAACATTGAACTTGTCAATGAAGAAATGGCTTCTTTTTCCCCTATTGCACAAGAGGTAGAGGTGAAAATGGCTGGAGAAGTTCTTTGGTTTCGAAGGCTTTTTAAACAATGTTAATTCTTTTCCCTATTCTTTTTAGCAGTATATCTTTCCTCATTTCAACGGATATTTATACGCCCAATATGCCTTCTATTGCTTATTATTTTGATGTAAGCATAGGTCAAGTCCAGATGACACTTACCCTTTTTATGTGCGGCGCTTTTATATCAACTCTTTTTAATGGGTATCTAGCGGAAAAGTATGGAACTAGAAAAATATTTCTATTAGGAATCTTCGTGGCAGCTCTCTCAAGCCTACTTGCTTGTCTCTCTCCTAACATCCTAGTATTACAGATAGCAAGATTCTTCCAAGGACTTGGAGGTGCTGTAACGACTACATTAGGGTATAGCGTAATAGCTGCGGAACAGAATGAAAAGTCAGCTTCACGATATATAGGGGTGATTTGTACAGTGCTTGGAGTTATGCCAGCCTTTGCCCCCTTTATAGGGGCATATCTAGAAAATCTATACTCATGGAGAGTTTCCTTAGGTGTTACATTAGGCTTATTTATGAGTTCGTTGATTCTTACCACCTTATTATATTTTCCTAAGCCTATAAGAGTTGCTGGTGCTCCAAAGGAATGGGGTGTTCTAAGGTTATACCTAAGTATTTTAGCTAATTTTAACTTTTTACGTTATGCGGTTATGTTTCCTATGATGTATTCTTGCGAATGGTACTATCTTACATACCTTCCTTTTTATATTCAGGATGTAAAAAATGTAACGACTTTGGAATATGGCCAGTTTCTCACTATCGTTATGTTATTGTACCCCTTGGGCTCATTTTTCTCCACAACGATCGGAAGTAGAGTATCAGCCAACACTGTTATAATATGTGGGCTGATGAGCCACCTAATCGGATCCTTAATAATACTATCGAGCACCCCTTTAAGTTTTCATTCGCTCATTCCATTATATATTGGTTTTAGCTTTTTATCTTTTGGGACGGGATTAGCATTTTCGCCATCAACTACAAAATGTTTGAAATCGTACTCTGAAAATCCCTATTCAAGTAGCTCGTTAAGAGGAATCCTTATTGTGCTTTCAGGGTTAGTAGGTTCAAAACTAGCATTCTGGACTCCCCCTTCCACACTGGTACCCTTGGGGATTTATTGTTTATTTATATCCTTATTAGGGCTTATACTCATATACTTTAAGACCAGGCCGCGCTGTATCTAAAAGCCAAGATGCGTCAATATTAAGAATCTTAAGAATTTCAAAAATCAAATTGGCAGTGATCTCGTTTATTTTTGAATGAAATGTATGATATTTTTCTCCATACCTTGAGATCATTTCACTTGCAACCTTATAGGTTTCAATGATTTGGAAAATATATCGAACCAACGCATCAAAAGAAAAGCGCCTGTAGGCTTGGTTTACTTTTTTTTGAAATTTCAGGAATGAATTAAGGTGTTTTTCTACATCTGGGTCTTCAATAATAGAAAAGTCTTCTTCTAAACTAATATTTCTAGTTATTTTTTCTAAGAAAATAAGAAGTGTCAGTAAGTTACTGTCTTTTAAAGAGAATAATTTATCAAAATTATAAATAAACTCCTTATCTCGTGGCTGACCCAATATGTAAAACTTGTAGTTCTGAACAAGAAATTTTTCTTCTTTATGGGGATCAGACAGTATCTTATGGAATGTGTTTTTGATGTGGCTTTTACTATAAGCGTTTCTTAGAAGTCCCAGGACGTCGGAAAAAACAAAGTAACGCGTGTCAAACGTACTATATATATTTGCTTTGTTTGAGCTTGATAAGTCACCTATTCCAATAAATCGCACCTCACTCTTAATTCCTCCTTTATTGAGAATAGCATTCGCCCGCCTTAATTGGTATTCATGCTTCTGACATAATACATAAACTGTTTCCTGCATAGAAAGATTTGCAGCATATTCATAAATAAATAAAAGCTCAAAGTAAAGCTGAGAATAGGCCCCTTTCGAATTACGCAGCAATATAGGGCCTTCGTTCTTCATAACAGGAAAAGCTTTTAAATCTCCACTATCTTCAAAAGCCACCCTCAGTTTCTTAAGACGATGTGACACTTCGGCATTTTTGTGCAGACATTTAATTTTACTCAATTCGTAGTCAAAAATTACTCCTAAAAGGTTAAAATCACTTTGGAGTCTTTTCAGAGCGAGTTGGTAAGCCTCTTTCTGTAGTTTCTGAAAACACAGATTTTCATCGAGTGATTCCTGCCATTTTAGAGATAAACACTCGACTCTTTCATTATCTAATGAACTTAGTAATGTATGATAATAAAGCTTGTAAATATCGTCTATGGTCCTAATTTTTTCTCTATTTTTTTCTGATAGATTTTCGAATCCTCTTAAATAAATTCCTGTTTGCCTTCCTGCATCTGTAATTCCCATATCGGCATACGTTTCATACCCCTTAAGGCTAAATAAGTTTCTTATGGCACTCCCGTATATTGCAGAATGTATATGATAGAGGTTTATTTCTTTCAAAAGATTAGGAGTTCCATATTGAAACATTATTTTTTTTCCTGAGACGACAGGATTTATCGTAAAGGGGCTGCCCTTTAAAAACCGTGGTAATTTTTCTGAGATACTCATAATACTCTCCTTAGATGAGACAGATTCCCTCATTTTGAAAAATGATCTTTAGTAGCATGTTTGTATATAATATCAACATAATTTAGGTATCTCCTTACATTGTTGTATGTTTCTTTTTGCTGATTTGAACAAATGTCATCACTTTCATTATAAAACACCTCACTGATATTTTCATAATCACATAGATCATCATGGTCTTGAAAAGATTTAAGAAATAATCCTAATTCATTAGTAGTATGACTTCCTAGATATTTATCCCATTCAAACGATAAAACCTCTTTTTCAAATGGCGTTGGGTTTTCGCCTAAAGCAAGGCAGATTCCATAGGAAAACATGTCTTTCTGAGCTATATTTTCTAAAAAAAGTATCAAGGCTTCAGATTTCAATAGAAATTGATCTTCCTTTAGTTTGAAAGCTAAATTTTCCAATTTATGTTTGATATCAAATCCATATCTATATTTTTCTGCAACATATTTAAAAAATGCATACTTTTTTATAGAGCTTCTCAAATTTGATAGGGCTTCTGTTGTATGTCGATCAAACGAAGAGATATAGTGAAAAGCGTGGATTAAAAGTGAGTAAATCTTTTTTTCGGAAAGGGTGTTTAAGGATAAATCTAAGCCATTATCTTTTATGATTTTTGTCCTCCCCCATCTCGCTCGATTTAGAAGATGATTATGAAAAGAAAGGGAAGGGATAGGCTGAAATTCCTTATTTTCAATGACCCCGTTTTCAAATAAGAATCCTATTATGTTTGCAATCACTCCCAGATCCAAATTGCTAAATTCAGAAATTTCGTAAATCGAGTTTATACCATCTATATATGGCATTATGGTTCGTATAAGGTTCGAACATTGTTTAGGTAGAGTTATTTTCCTCCAATCTTGATCTACTATAAAACAACCTTTTTCAGTGAATGTATAGGTCGTATCAAGTGCGATAGAAAAAGTTGTCCTGAAATGCCTTGACTGTAAGGCACTTTTTAATGGAAGCATTAGTGTTGAATTCATGGATAGCCCCTTTGTTAAATCTGAAAAAAAGACAAAGGGAATAAGGGAAGATCTGATTTGGATATATGTATTTTGGCTAACGACTGCAGTGTGAAAAGCATAAAAGTCTCCTTTATAAAATCATGAAAAATCTCCTCTAAATGGGCGGTACGCTACGTAGTAGAGTCCGTTTATAATTTTCTTCATCAGGACTTTTTCCTGAAGAAGTAGATGAATTCTTATCTACGGTAAAGAATACTACTGAAAGAAATAGCATGGTTTAAATATCAGCAAAACTTTTTTATGATAAATGTCATATTTAAACTCACCATTAACCAAAAGAATCATCAGGATAATGGAAACTCAGGAACAATTCTCTTTCTGAGATGATAGGTGAATTCACCAGGCTCGCGGCCGCTTAAGTTTTCTAGAAAATGAAAAAACAACACGAATGTTTTAAATCTTATCCCTCGTGAGGACTCTTCTTCAGCTTATTTAAATCAAAATGTCTTTGAATTTCGATATGTGTGAGTCTTTGATACTAAATCTTCCAGGCTGATCATTTCAGTTTGACGGGAATACATTGACCCAATTCAGGCTATCTCTTCAAATATATTTTCCTGTTTTATGGTAATCCTCCCATAAAATAAGACCATGTAGAAGTAAACTTCTTGTGATAAATAGAAACAGAGAAAGGCATTCCTCACCACAGATTATCCAAAGATACGGG
>SL_7KL_010_BRINEDRAFT_10000637_pt1 | contig 16653 bp, 8 predicted proteins | sample SodLak_010_BRINE_FD_10663 | JGI IMG/M metagenome (IMG submission 10663)
TCGCCCTCCTCCACCATCAGTTCGTCGATGGTGCCACTGATGCGACTGGCCAGTCGGATATGAGCCCGCGGCTCGACCGCGGCGGTAAATCGCAACTGACGTGAAAGATCCCGCGGCTGGACTTCCATCGCCGCCACCGGGCTGGCCCGCTGCTCACCGGAAGATGCGTCATCCACTTCGGGCTCGGTCGCCGAATCACTGCAGGCGACCAGCAGGAAAGTACTCAATAGAATCGTCGGAAGCACATACATGCCGGGCATAGTGGGGGGACCATGGCGCCTGGTTCGGAAATACCGGACGACGGGCGATGCGTCGTCCGGGGGATACTGAGGTAAAGAGTGCCTGATTGATCGGTCAGCGGCGAGTCCGACTGAAACGATTCACCGGACGGCGTTTTCAACGTCTGGCGAACTCTCAGGCCTACCGATGTCTTTTATACTCGTGCCCCGTTTCGCAAGGGAATGCCCGCGCATGTCGCAATCGTTGATCCGCATCACCGGTGCCCGCCAGAACAATCTGCAGAACCTGTCGCTGGACCTGCCACTGGGCGAGCTGATCGTGATCACCGGTGTCTCCGGCTCGGGCAAATCCTCGCTGGCCTTCGATACCGTCTATGCCGAGGGTCAGCGTCGCTACGTCGAAACCTTCTCGCCCTACGCCCGCCAGTTCCTGGACCGCATGGACCGGCCGGCCACCGATCGTATAGAAGGCGTCCCGCCGGCCATCGCCATCGACCAGACAAATCCGGTGCGCACCTCGCGCTCCACGGTCGGCACCATGACCGAGCTGAACGATCATCTGAAACTGCTGTTCTCGCGTCTGGCCGACGTCTACTGCCACGGCTGCGGCCGTCCGGTACAGCGCGACAGCGCCGAAGGCATCGCCCGCCGCCTGCTTGGCGAACTCACGGGCGAGCGGGTCATGTTCAGCGCCCGATTGAAGGTGCCAAAAGGCCTGGACAAGCGGGACATGCAGGCGCTGCTGGAACGCCAGGGCTACAGTCGTTTTCAGCATCTGACCAGGCAGTTTGTCGAGGTGATCATTGACCGGATGCAGGTCAGCGAAGAGCGGCGTGACCGAATGGTGGAGGCCGCCGAAAGTGGTCTGCACCTGGGCCAGGGACACCTCCTGGTGTACCCGCTGGATGCGGATCGCAAACCGCTGGAGCCACGGCGTTTCTCCGCCGACCTGCACTGCGCCGAGTGCGACATTCATTACCGGGAACCGGTCTCCAGCCTGTTTTCGTTCAACTCGCCGCTGGGCGCCTGTGAGACCTGCCGGGGATTCGGCCGGATCATGGGCATCGACCTGGATCTGGTGATTCCGAATCAGCGTCTGAGCCTGGCCGAGGGCGCGATCCGCCCCTGGCAGGGCGGCAAGTCGGCCGAGTGCCAGAAGGATCTGATGCAGGCCGCGCCCGCCGCCGGTGTAGCCACCGATATTGCCTGGCAGGATCTGCCCGAGGAGCACCGCCGCTGGGTGCTGGAAGGCGATGGTCAGCGTCGCGGCTGGTACGGCGTCGACGGCTTCTTCGACTGGCTGGAGTCGAAGAGCTACAAGATGCATGTGCGCGTGCTGCTGTCGAAATACCGCTCCTACGACCTCTGCCCCGACTGTCATGGCGCACGCCTGAAACCCGAGGCCCTGGCCTGGCGCATCGGCCGGCACGAGGACGCCGACCGGGTGATGGCCCGGGAGCAGCGCTTCCGCGCCCAGGGCAGCACGTTTTCCGACCAGGCCTTTATCGGTCTGCCCGGCCTCTGTCTGCATGACCTGATGCAGCTGCCGCTGGCGCGTTGCCGGGATTTCTTCGATGGCCTGCAACTGCCCGGGGCCCGCGACGAGGCGGCGGCCCAGGTACTGGATGGCATCCGCCAGCGGCTGCGCTACCTGTGCGAGGTCGGTCTGCCCTATCTGACCCTGGACCGTCAGTCCCGCACCCTGTCCGGCGGCGAGGTCCAGCGGATCAACCTGACCACGGCCCTGGGCACCTCGCTGGTCAACACCCTGTTCGTACTCGACGAACCCTCCATCGGCCTGCACCCACGGGACATGCAGCGCATCATCCGGGTCATGCAGCGACTGCGCGACGCCGGTAATTCGCTGCTGGTGGTGGAACATGACCCGGACGTGATGCGCGCCGCCGACCGCCTGATCGACATCGGGCCCGGCCCCGGTGCCCGCGGCGGCCGGATTCTCTACAACGGATTCTCTACAACGGCTCGCCGGCGGGCATTCTGGAGCAGCCGGACTCCCTGACCGGCGCCTACCTCTCCGGCCGCAAGCAGGTCAGCCTGCCGGCAGCCAGCATGCATGAGCCAGCCAGTGAATTCCTCACGGTACATGGCGCCCGGGCCCACAACCTGCGGGATCTGACCATCCGCATCCCCTTGCAGCGGCTGGTGGTGCTAAGTGGCGTCTCCGGTTCGGGCAAGTCGACGCTGATGCAGGAGGTACTCTACAACGGCCTGCGCAAGCAGCTTGGCCAGGCGGCCGATCCGGTGGGCGCCCATGACCGCATCGAGGGTGCCGAGGTGCTGGACGATGTGGTGTATGTCGATCAATCGGCCATCGGCAAGACCACCCGCTCGAACCCGGCCAGCTTCGTCGGTGCCCTGGAACCAATCCGCAAGCTGTTCGCTGCAGTCCCCGAGGCGAAGACCCGCGGCTACACCCCGGGCACCTTCAGCTTCAACAGCGGCAATGGCCGCTGCCCGGGCTGTGGCGGCAACGGTTTCGAGCATGTGGAGATGCAGTTCCTGTCGGACGTGTACCTGCGCTGCCCGGACTGCAACGGCCGCCGTTACCGCGACGATGTGCTGGAGATCACATTGCCGGCGGCCCCGGATTGCGCGCTGCCGCCGCAGTCCATGGCCGACGTGCTGGCGCTGACCGTAGAGCAGGCCACGGACTTTTTTGCCGACCAGCCCGAGGTGCTGAGCCGTCTGGAACCGCTGCAGGCGGTGGGTCTCGGTTACATGGGCCTGGGGCAGCCGGTGCCGACCCTGTCCGGCGGCGAGGCGCAGCGACTGAAACTGGCCGGCCACCTGGCCGCCAGCAGTGGTCGCCGCCGGCAACGGAAGCGACTGCTGTTCCTGCTTGATGAACCCACCACCGGTCTCCATTTCGCCGATGTCGCGGTTCTGTTACAGGCCTTCCGGCGGCTGCTGGACGAGGGCCATTCCCTGCTGGTGATCGAGCATAACGTGGATGTCATGCGCGCCGCCGACTGGCTGATCGATCTTGGCCCCGAAGGCGGTGATGGCGGCGGCCGCCTGGTCGCGGAAGGCACGCCAACCGAGCTGGCCGGGCATAAGCAGAGTCATACCGGGCAGGCGCTGGCTGGCGCCGAACAGCCGGTCGCCGCCGTCCCCACCGTCGCCGAGTCGACCGTCCCCTATCGGGAGCCGGCAATCCGCATCCGCAATGCCCGCGAGCACAATCTCAAGGGCATTGATCTCAGCATCCCGCGGGACAGATTCACCGTCATCACCGGGCTGTCCGGTTCGGGCAAATCCACCATCGCCTTTGACATCCTGTTCAACGAGGGCCAGCGGCGATATCTGGAATCCCTGAACGCCTACGCCCGGCAGTTCGTGCAGCCGGCCTCGCGGCCGGACGTGGACGCCATCGAGGGCATCCCGCCGACGGTGGCCATCGAGCAACGCACCAGTCGAGGCGGGCGCAAGAGCACGGTCGGCACGATGACCGAGATCCAGCATTTCCTGCGCCTGCTGTTCGTCAAACTGGGCCATCAGCATTGCCCGGACTGCACAATCCCGATCCGCGAGCAAAGCCCGGAGGCCATCGTCGGCCAGCTGTTGCGCGAACATCGCGGCGAGACCGTGCGCCTGCTGGCGCCGCTGGTGCTGGCGCGCAAGGGCTACTACACGGACCTCGCGCAATGGGCGTCCGGCAAGGGCTTCGAGACCCTGCGCGTGGACGGTGACGATCTCGCCACCGGTAGGTGGCCGCGACTGGACCGTTATCAGGAGCACACCATCGAGCTGCCGGTGGCCAGCCTGCGCCTCACGCCGGCCAATGAAACGGCGCTGGACAACGCCGTTGCCGAGGCCCTGAAACACGGCCGCCATAGCCTGACAGCGGTGTTCGAGGACGGCAGCGAGCAGCTGTTCTCCAGCGAACGCGCCTGCCCCGGCTGCCAGCGCGGCTTCCCGGAACTGGACCCACGGCTGTTCTCCTACAACTCCCGGCATGGCTGGTGCCCGGACTGCTTCGGCACCGGCCTGGTACTCAGCGGCTTCGATGCCGAACAGACCGGCGAGGAATCCGCCTGGCGGGATACCGAGGCCGAGACGGTCTGCGGCAGCTGCAACGGCCAGCGCCTGAATCCCGCAGCGCTGGCGGTGCGCTTTCAGGAGCAATCCATCGCCGCACTCAGTGCCCTGACCGTGGACCAGGCGAGCCACTGGTTCGACGCGCTGGAACTTACCGGCCGCGATCAGGCAGTGGCGCGGGACATCCTGCCGGAGATCCGCCACCGCCTGACCTTCCTGCAACAGGTCGGCCTCGCGTATCTGGGCCTGGACCGGGCCGCACCGACATTGTCCGGCGGCGAGGCGCAGCGCATCCGGCTGGCAGCCCAGCTCGGCTCGAATCTGCAGGGCGTCTGCTACGTGCTGGACGAGCCCACCATCGGCCTGCACCCGCGGGACAACCGCATGCTGCTGGACACGCTGGCCGGCCTGGAAGGCAAGGGCAACACGATCGTCGTGGTCGAACATGACGAGGAAACCATCCGCCGCGCCGATCATGTTATCGACCTGGGCCCGGGCGCCGGCGTCCGCGGTGGTCGCGTCGTGGCCGAGGGCACGGTCAGGGAACTGCTGGCCAATCCGGATTCACCCACCGGTCGCGCGTTGTCGAATCCGCTGCAACATCCGCTGCGCGGCAAGCGCCGCGACCAGCCTGCCGATCAGGTGCTGCGTCTCCGCGGGGCGAGTGCAAACAACCTGCAGGCGGTGGACCTGGATATCCCGCTGGGGCGGCTGATCGTGGTCAGCGGTGTCTCGGGCTCCGGCAAGTCGACACTTGTCCGCCGGGTACTGCGGGACAACCTGCAGGCGATGATCCGGGCGAAGGGTGAGCCGCGCGAATTGCAGGACTGTACCGGTCTGGAGGGCTGGCAGGCGGTGGCGCGGGTTCTGGAAGTGGACCAGACGCCCATCGGCAAGACACCACGCTCCTGCCCCGCCACCTATATCGGCTTCTGGGATGCCATCCGGCAGCTGTTCGCGCAGACCGAGGAGGCCCGCATCCGCGGCTACGGTCCCGGCCGATTCTCGTTCAACACCCGCGACGGGCGCTGCAGTGACTGCGATGGCCAGGGTGTACAGCGGGTGGAGATGAGTTTCCTGCCGGACGTGGAACTGCCCTGCGACAGCTGCGGCGGCCGGCGTTTCTCCCGCGAGACACTGAGCGTGACCTGGCGCGACCGCTCGGCCGGCGATGTGCTGGCCATGTCGGTGGACGATGCGGTGGACTTTTTCAGCGCCCACAGTCGCATCCACCATCCGCTGGCCCTGCTGCAGAATGTGGGACTCGGTTATCTGACCCTGGGCCAGCGCAGCCCGACGCTGTCCGGCGGCGAGGCCCAGCGGATCAAGCTGGTCAGCGAACTGGCGAAGGTCCGGCCCGACCCCCGGCGGCTGCCGCCGCACACCCTCTACCTGCTGGACGAGCCCACCGTGGGCCTGCACATGGCGGATGTGGAGAAGCTGATCCACGTGCTGCACCGGCTGGTGGATGCCGGCCACACGGTGATCGTGATCGAGCACAGCCTGGAGATCATGGCCGAGGCCGACTGGCTCATCGACATGGGCCCCGAAGGCGGCGACGCCGGCGGCCAGATCGTCGCCGCCGGCGTCCCCGAAACCGTCGTCACCACCAGCGACTCGCACACGGCACGACTACTCAAGGACCATCTGTCCCGGTCAACCACACGCTGACGGTCCTGACGTCACTACCCCGGGAATACGGGATTCATGCGTCCGTGGGCCGAGCCTGAATTCCATTCCGATGATGCCCGGGCCAGTGCAAGCTTTTTCTTGGCCTGACGTCCCGTTGGTCCAACAGGGCCAAGAAAAACCTTCCACTGTCCCTGCCAGGCTGCAAATGGTGTTGCTTCGTCCGGACTGGGGCCGCAAGGCCCGACGCTATCGGGCCGACCACCGCCATGCCGGTTGGCACAGAGTGTTAAGGAAACACTGACCTATTTTCGCGTCTGCGTTGGAGTCCGCATTTTCCCCGAGGCAAGGCGCGCTGCGCAGCGCCGCAGTCATTCTGCGGTCAAGCAGCACAACGCAGCAGTCGGGGAAAATGCGGCCCAACCCGAAGGGCCCGGCCGGTTTTGGCCCCTGGCGGTGTTGCGTCACCGGCCCGGTAGCTAAGGCTACCGGACCGGCACCGCGCCTTGCCAGATGACCAAAACCGGTCTCGGGCGCAGGCGCGAGAATAGGTCAGTGTTTCCTTGAGGGAGGAGAAGGTTTTTCTCCGGCCCTGTTGGCGCGAAGCGCCGCCAGGACGGAAAAAAGCTTGTCCTCACACGGCACGGGGCCTGGAGCTGTCTCCGGACCATCCGGGACAGTGGAAGTTTTCGGCTGGCCCTCTTGGAGCGAAGCGACGCGAGGCCAGACGAAAGCTTGCACTGGCCCGGACGCTGTCGGACCGGAATACAGTGCGCCGCAGCGACAAAGACAGAGTCAGAAGACCGACCTCGCAGACGACGTCGGAACAGGCTGCAGTGCAGCCTGCCGGGTAAATTCAGCTATCCGCCATGTCGTTGGCCAGTAGCAGGAAGGCGTAGCGGCGGGCGACTTCTTCCAGGTAGTCGAAGCGGCCGCTGGCGCCGCCGTGGCCGGCGCTCATGTTGGTCTGTAGCAGCAGCAGGTTTTGGTTGGTACGGCTGGCGCGGAGTCGGGCCACCCATTTGGCCGGTTCCCAGTAAGTAACGCGCGGATCGGACACGCCGGCGGTCACCAGCAGGTGCGGGTAATCCTGCTCCTCGACGTTGTCGTAGGGCGAGTAGGACAGGATCGTGCGGTAGGCCTCCGGATCCTCGATCGGGTTGCCCCACTCCGGCCATTCCGGCGGCGTCAGCGGCAGATCCGGATCGAGCATCGTGTTCAGCACGTCGACGAAGGGCACATCCGCCACCGCGGCACGGAACAGGTCCGGGCGCTGGTTCAGCACCGCGCCCACCAGCATGCCGCCGGCGCTGCCGCCGTGCATGCTGATGCGGCCGGTGCTGGTGTAACCGGTCTGGGCCAGGTGTTCCGCACAGGCGATGAAATCGCTGAAGGTGTTGGGCTTGTCCTGCAGACGGCCCTGACGGTACCAGCGGTAGCCTCGCTCCAGTCCGCCGCGGACATGGGCAATGGCGAACACGAAACCGCGATCCACCAGGCTCAGACGGTGCGGCGAGAAGGCTGGCAGGCTGCTGATGCCGTAGGCACCATAGCCGTATAACAGCAGCGGGGTGTCCGAATCCGGCTTCAGATCAGCACGATGGAACAGCGAGATTGGAATCTCTGCGCCGTCCGGTGCCAGGGCATGCAGGCGCCTGGAGACGTACTGCGCCGGGTCATGGCCACTGGGGATCTCCTGCTCCTTGCGCAGGACCCGCGAGCGGCTCGCCATATCGTAGTCGAACACCTGCGCTGGCGTGGTCAGCGAACTGTAACTGAAGCGCAGATTGTCGGTGACATACTCCAGACCAGGTATCACACCCAGACTGAAGCAGGACTCATCAAAGGCGATGCAATGTTCCTGGCCGTCGCTGACGCGGCGGACAACGATGCGCGGCTCGCCGTCCTCCAGTTCCAGCCGCACCAGCCAGTCGCGATACACCAGCAAGGTCCGGATCAGGCAGCCGGAGCGGTGCGGCACCAGGATGCGCCACTGCTCCCGGCTGGTCGCACCCAGCGGCGCCTGCATGATGCAGAAATCCTCGGCACCGTCGGCATTGGTGCGGATCAGCCAGCGGCCCTCGTGTTCCTCCACCTCGTATTCCACATCGCGCTCGCGAGGCGCCAGCACCCGAGGCTCGGCCTCGGGCTGATCCGCCGGGATGACCCGCGTTTCGGAGGTGGTGTGATCGTGGCTCTCGATCAGCAGAAAGCGCTCGCTGGCACACAGGCCGACGCCGATAAAAAAGCCCGGATCCGGCTCGCGGTAGACCAGCGGGTCATCGGCCTGCTCGGTGCCCAACCGGTGGCGGCGTACCTCGCGCGGCCTGTGCTCCTCGTCCAGCGTGGTGTAAAACAACGTGCGGCCATCGGCGGCCCAGTCGAAATCGCCGTGCACGCCGCTGATCCGATCCGGCAGATCGCGCCCCGTACCCAGATCACGCACCCGGATCTCGTGGATCTCGGCGCCGCTGGTATCCACTGCGTAGGCCAGGTAATGATGATCCTGGCTGTGACTGACGGCACCGAGATGGAAGTAATCCAGCCCCTCGGCTTCGGCATCTCCATCCAGCAGCACCTGCTCCTCGCCATCCTCACCCTGCCGGCGGCAGATCAGCGCATGCTGACCGCCCTCGCGAAAGCGACTGTAGTAAAAAAAAGCGCCGTCACGCTGCGGCACCGAGCTGTCATCCTCGCGGATGCGGCCCCGCAGCTCCGCCACCAGGGACCGCTGTAGTTCCGCGACCGGCGCCAGCGCCTGCTCGGCCCAGGCGTTCTCGGCATCCAGATAGGACCGGATCTCCGGCTCAAGCCGTTGTGGATCCCGCATGGCCTGGCGCCAGTTGGCATCCCGCAACCAGGCGTACGGATCCTCGCGCCGATGTCCGTGTCGCTCCAGAGTGACCGGGCGGACGTCCGCCACCGGCTCCGACCGGTCGGCATGCTGCTGTTCACTCATTCATTTCTCCTGAACGGAAGGCTGCGGATTCCGCAGTAAAGCATCGGCGAGGGCGCGCGCGAGGGTGGCAACGAGCAGGCCGCCTGCGGTGTCTTCATCGGGACCGAAGGCGATGATGCCATCCTCATGGCCGCCCATCGCAAACACGCCGGCCTCGGCCATCCCGACGACGTCCAGCAGGCGCGCCACTTCGGCTGCCATGGCCGGCGTTCCGTAGGTCACCTGCGGATCGGTCGCGGCCAGCCCCAGACTGGCTGCACGCTGCCAGATCTCGGCACTGTGGCCGTGCAACACGCAATCCACCTGCGGCCGCGCACGATACACCGCACCATGGGTCAGCGCCTCCGACGATGGCCGCACCGGGCCAATGGCGTCGACACGATTGGCCGTCGGATCGCAGGCCGTTACCCGACAGTAGCCATCGACGCCCAGCGCCTCCCTATCCCCGGTCTGAGTGCCGGAGATGATGAAACCCTCGTCCATGCGGTGACTGACGTTGCCGAAGCCAAGCCCGCCGTAGCGCGCCGGATCACGGCCGATCAACTGCAAGCGATGGAGTACACCTCGCCAACCATCAAGGACCGCCACACTTTCTTCTGGCGGCGGCGGGCCCGCGCGGTACCGGAGGTCGAACTGAATGACGCCCTCACGTTCCGTCACGGCCGGCCTCAGGCACTCCCTGCAGTCATGTCAGCGGGGGAATGGAAATACTCGCTTCCCCGGGCCATTTCCTCGGCACGGCTCAGCAACTCCCGCAGACGCCATTCAGCGGTGCGCAGACTGGCGCAGTCGACGCATCGAGGGTCTTCACAGGGCTGGTGTGCATACAGCCAGAAATGGATCGCGCCAGCCAACAGGCCGTCGGCGACCTCCTGCATATCCGCATCGGTGTCGTCATCGGCCAGGGTGTTGCCCAATTCTACCAGCCGTCGTGCGGCTTCATCGTATATCGGTTGTTGACTCATGCCGGATCCGTCATCTCTCTGTCATGGCGGCCACTGGGATGGTGTTCCGCAACAGACCGTTCCAGACCGCAGAGTCTATCGCAGATCATCCGGACCCACTGTGTGGATTCAGGGCCGGCCGGATAAAAATCCGCAACCGGTTGTTTTTATTGGTTAATGAAAAATTGATGAAAAGTTCACCGGACTAACGCAAGTGCCTACCAGACAAGGCCTGAGCATGACTTGCCCGCGCTTCATCCACACACTTATCCACAACTTCTGTGGATAATGCCGAACATGCACCGGCAGGCCTGGTCCATACTGGCAGGCTTAGGGTTCTTCGGGCCCTTTTTCAACGGAGAATACGCTCATGCAACGATGTCTCCTGGCAGCGATTGTCCTTCTTGGTATCACCGGTCTGGCTTGCGCGGAGACGCGCCACCAGAGCGAGCACCATGACATCGTCGTCGACACGCTACGGGATGATCTACGACATCCCTGGGGACTGGGTTTCCTGCCGGATGGCAATATGCTGGTCACTGAACGCGGCGGCCGCCTGCTGCGCATTTCGGCTGACGGCAGCAACAGCACGGTGATTGCCGGCGTTCCCGAGGTGCATGTCGCAAACCAGGCCGGGCTGCTCGACGTGGCATTGCATCCGGACTTCGAAAACAACCAGCTGGTTTATCTGAGTTACAGCAGCCCGGACGGCGAGGCGGCGCGCACCACCCTCGGCCGTGGACGACTGGAGGGTGACCAACTGCGTGATTTCGAGCAGCTGTTTGCAGCCAGCCCCGGGGTCGGCGGCGGGCGCCATCTCGGCAGTCGGATCGTTTTCGACGACGACGGCACGCTGTTTCTCAGCGTCGGTGATCGGGGCCAGCGGGACATGGCACAGGATCCGGGCAACCATATCGGCACGGTGCTGCGGCTGAATGAGGACGGCAGCGTTCCACAGGACAACCCGTTCGTCGACGATGCGGACCGTCGAGCCGAGATCTTCAGCTACGGGCATCGCAACCCGCAGGGCATGATCCGCCATCCCGATACCGGCGAGATCTGGATCAACGAGCATGGTCCGCGTGGCGGTGACGAGTTGAACCGGCTGCAGGCGGGCCTCAACTATGGCTGGCCGGAAGTCACTCTCGGCACCGAGTACTCCGGGCCCGACATTGGAGTCGAGGAAAAGGACGGCATGGAGCCACCGGTGTATCACTGGACACCATCCATCGCGCCCTCCGGCATGCTTCATTACGATGGCGATGCCTTCCCGCAATGGCGCGGCAACCTGTTCGTCGGTGCCCTGGCGCATACGCACCTTGCGCGCCTGACCATGGACGGTGCTCGAGTGGTATCCGAGGAACGACTGCTGGATGATGCGGGTTGGCGGATACGGGATGTCCGCCAGGGTCCTGACGGCGCACTCTACCTGCTGGTGGACGCCAGGGACGGGCGCCTGGTGAGGCTGACGCCCGCTTCTTCCGACGATTAACAATTCCGGGATAAACGCAGAATGCGCATTGTCGTCATCGGCGCCGGCCTCGCTGGCGTCACCACTGCCTGGTTCCTGCAGGCCCGGGGGCACCAGGTCTGCCTGGTGGACCGTCAACCGATCGCGGCCAACGAGACCAGCTTCGCAAACGGCGGTCTGCTGCACGCCAGTCACGCCGAGCCCTGGAATGCGCCGGGGGTCCTGGGACAACTCCTGCGCTGGATCGGACGGGAGGATTCGCCACTGCTACTTCGCCCGCGGGCGCTGCCGGGGCTGATGCGCTGGGGACTGGGGTTCCTGCGCTACAGCCGGCCACGGCACTATCGGCTGGGCATGCAACGCAATGCGGCGCTGGCCTTGCACAGCATTGCCATCCTGCGCCAACTGCGTCGCGAGCTGGGGCTGAAGTATGACGACAAGCAGAACGGCATCCTCAAGATTTTTCGAGACCAGCAGACGCTCGACGGAGCTGTGGAGAACAGCGCCACGATGGCCGAGGTCGGGCTACGCCATAATGTGCTTGATACGCGACAGGCGGTGGCTCTGGAGCCGGCGCTGGCGGATAGTGCCCATGAGCTCAGCGGCGCGATCTATTTCCCCGACGACGAAAGCGGCGATGCCCACCTGTTCTGCCGCGAATTGATCGAGCACTTTCGTCAGGCCGGTGGTGAATTGCGGCTGCAGACCACTGTCTCCGGTTTGCTGCGCAAGGGGGACCGTATCGAAGCCGTCGAGACCGATAGCGGGCCGCTGACCGCAGACTGCTTCGTGCTGTCAGCCGGCAGCTACAGCAGCAGGCTGGCGGCGACGGCTGGTCTGCGCCTGCCGATCTATCCGGTCAAGGGCTATTCGCTCACTGCCGACCTGCCTGACTGGTCGGGTGCGCCGGCCATCCCGCTGATCGATGATGGAAACAAGGTGGTGATGGGCATGCTGGGCAGCCGCCTGCGGATGGCCGGCACTGCCGAATTCAATGGCTATGATCTGTCCCTGAGCGAGGCCCGCAGCGCCTACGTCCTGCGCCAGTGCCTGAAAACATTTCCATCGCTGGAAGACAGACTGGATCTCGCCCGGACCATACCCTGGTGCGGGCTGCGGCCGATGACCATGGACGGTCCCCCGATTCTGGGTAGCAGCCCGTTACGTGGCCTCTATCTGAACTGCGGCGCCGGCCATCTGGGCTGGACCCTGGCCTGCGGAAGCGGTCAACTGGTCGCGGATCTGATCAGCGGGCAGGAACCGACGATAGCTGCCGAAGGCTACAGCCTGGCGCGTTTCCAGGCTCAGCTTTGACGCGCCAGCCCGCGCAGATTCTCCTCGATTTCGGCCAGGGCCTCGCTCGGATCCTCCATCGGCTGCAGAAACAGATTGCCCTGCATCAGGTTGCAGCCCAGCCGCAACAACAAGCGATATTCGCTGACCCGCTCGACCCCCTCGATAATCATGTCCAGACCGCCAAGCTGCCCGGTGGCCGTGCGCAGCGTATTCAGAAACAGCATGGCCATGCCCCGCTGTTCCTCGTCGCCCTCGCGCACGTCTACCATGAACTTGCGGTCCACTTTCAATGCATCCACCGGCATCCGCCGGAGGCTGGCGAGCGCACCGTGGTGGATACCGAAATCATCCAGCACGATCCGCAGGCCCGGCAGCCGATGGCGCAGGTTCTCTAGCTGCTCGACGCTATGCCGGAAGTTGCGCAGCACATGGCTTTCCTGGATCTCCAGTTCCAGCGCACTGGCTGGCAGTCCCCGCATCTCAAGCTGCTGGTCGAGATGCATGGCCAGATCCGGATTACGCAACGTGCCGCCGGACAGATTCCAGCAAAAACGCAGATCCGGGAAATCACGCCGCCAGACGACCAGGTGATCGAGGCCCAGTTCCAGCACTCGCAGGTCGATCTGCGAGATCAGCCCCGATTGCTCGGCTACCGAAATGAAGTCCTCGGCCACCATCAAACCCCGTTCCGGGTGATGCCAGCGGGCAAAGCCCTCGACTCCCAGCAAGCGTCCGGCCGCAGCGTCGACGCGTGGCTGGAAATGCGCATGCAGACTGCCATCATCAGCCAGCAGTGCCTCATTCAGCTGGCGACCGGTGACCAGCATGTGAAGTGCCTGGTCAGACATATGCCGATTGAAGAATCGGATGCCATTCTTGCCATCATCCTTGGCTGCGTACATGGCCGAGTCCGCCGCCTTCAACAGCCCGTCGGCATCCTCTGCATCCACGGGGTACAGGCTGATGCCGACACTCGGCGGCGTGCGCAGACGTTTACCGTCCAGTGTCACCTCCTCGCCCAGGGCGTCGAGAATCTTGCGGCCAACGCTGATCGCATCCCGCCGTTCCGGAACCGCGGTGACAACGACGAACTCATCACCGCCCATACGCGCCACCAGGTCGGTTTCGCGGACACAGCCGCGCAGCCGCCGGGCCACCTCGCAGAGCAGCCGGTCACCGATCTCATGACCCAGTGTGTCGTTGACCAGTTTGAAGTCGTCCAGGTCGAGCAACAGCACTGCAACCAGCCCGTCGCTGCGACGGGCGTCGTCGATGCTGGTCCGCAGGTAGTCCTGCAGCCGTTCCCGGTTGGCCAGCCCGGTCAGCGGATCCCGCGAAGCCCGCTCCTGCAGGTCCTGAACCATACGACTGTGAGCCACCGCCAGGGAGACCAGATCGGAGAATTCGCGGGAAAACGCGTATTGGCCATCGGCAAGCTGCAGGTAACGCTGCCACAACAGCACCAATGCACCTCGCGCCTGACCGCGGTCATCGACATAGGGCTCCACCAGCAGGCACTCATATCCACTGGCCTGCAACGCCGCCTGGGCCCCCGGGGAGATATCGTCGATCACACCGTCGACAACGAGGCGTCGCTGATCCAGCCTGGCCTGCTCCACGACCCCGCATTCCGGATCGATCAGCAGATGCTCGACCGCATGGTTGACCGGCTCGGCGTCGGTGCCATGCAGCACCATCAGGCGGCCGCCATTGTCCTCATTTACCACCAGCGCCAGCAAGCCGGGAAACTCCCGTTCCAGACCACGACAGACGGCGCCGACACTGGCGTCCAGTGGCCAGTGCTGGATGATGCCCTCGAGCACCTCCGCCCGCAGCACCGAAAGCCGCTCGGCCCGCTCCTGGGCACTGACATCCATGATCACGTTCATTAACAGCCCGCGGTCTTCCTGACCTCGCAGGCTGCGCACGGCGAGACTGACATCGCGCCAGCAGCCGCTGCCATCACGCATGCGAAACAGGCCACTGCGATCCATCCCCCGGGCACGCACCGAGTCCAGCAACCGCTGGTAGTGGCGCCGCTCTTCGGCGCTCAACAGATTCTGGATGGTCTGCCCGGCGAGGGCCGCAGGAGCAGTCTTGAACAGATCGCAGAAAAACTGATTCTGCTCCAGCAACCGACCATCGGCGTCAGTCACCGCGATGCCGGCACGTGCCGTCTGGTAGATACTGTCGAGCAGATCCTCCCTCGCCCGCAGGCGCTGTCCCGCCTGCTGCAGATCAACCAGGGAGGCCCGCAACTCGATCATCGCGACCACGGCTTTGGCCAGATCCCGCAGGCGCTCCACGGCCTCGCCATCGACACTTTCGCGGGCCTGTCGGTCGATCACGCAAAGCGTGCCGAGGACGTTGCCGGCGCTGTCGATCAGCGGCGCACCGATATAGAAGCGGATGAAGGGCTGCCCCGTGACCAGCGGATTCGCGCTGACGCGGGGGTCTCGCTCGGCGTCGAGAATGATGACGACGTCCCGGGCGCGGACCGCGTAATCGCAGAATGCGTGGCGGCGCTCGGTTTGACGCACATCGAGGCCGATCGCGGCCTTGAACCACTGCCGGTCCTTGTCGATCAGACTGACCAGTCCGATGGGGGCATCGAACAAGTGGGTTGCGAAACGGGCGAAGCGATCGAACTGCTCCTCCGGTGGGGTGTCGAGAATCGCATAATGGCGAAGCGCGGCAAGCCTCTCCCGTTCGCGATCCTCGCGCGCCCTGATGGCAGCTACATCGGTCATGCATCGACCTCCAGAGGCCGTAGGCGCCTGTTCAAGCTTTTTCGTTCGATGCGATCAACGGCGGCATTTCGCGACTCAGGGCCATTCGCTCGCGAATACGCTTGCCGGTCAGATAAAAGCCCTGCAACACGCCTTCGCCGTCGCGAAACTCGCCACGCAGATCAGCTCCGCTGCCATCGTGCTGCCACTGTCCGCGAGACGGATCCTCCGGAAACCACGCCACTATACGAAAACAGGACGTTTTGACCGTGACCGGCATCACTGGGTAATGCACCGGGGTACGTTCACCCGCCAGCGTTTTCGCCAGGCTGCGCGCGGCATTGGTCAGCGGCGCCACATAGCACAGGGAATACCCCTCAACCCGGGCACAGTCACCTAGGGCATAGATGTTGTCATCGGAGGTGGCAAGAAACCGGTCGGCCACAATGCCGCGGTCAACCTCCAGTCCCGCCTCTTCCGCCAGCCCGGTCCTCGGTCGAAGCCCGACCGCGCTCAGTGCCAGCCTGGCGCGCAGGCCGGTGCCGTCCGAAAGATGTGCCTGGATGCCCTCGCCATGGGGATCGACGCTCTCGACGGTACGCCCTGGATGCAATCTGACACCCAGTCGCTGCAGTGCATCGGCCAGACCCTGGCCGGCCGGGCCGGGAATCAGCGCCGACAGCGGTAGGTCTTCCGGGTAAACCAGATCCACGCCGTAGCCGGACTCAGCGAGATCATTGGCGAACTCGCAGCCGATCAGCCCACCACCGACGATCAGCACCCTGCCCTCCTGGTCCAGGGCATCACGGAAACCCTTGTACTGCTGCAGGTTGTTGACCTGAAAGACACTGCCCCGGGTGCGATCAGCGAATGGTGGCGACAGCGGCTCGGCACCGGTGGCAAGCACCAACTGATCGTACTCGAGCTGGCCGTCATCAAAAACCAGTTGCCGGGTCTGCGCCTCGATTGCCCTGACATCGACCCCGGTCAGGACATCCGCCTGCAACGACTCGGCCATGGCGTCAGCGCCTGCCTGCCCCAGTTCGGCGGCTGATTGCCCCTTGCGCAGGGCACTGGACAACATCGGTTTCGAGTAGGAGACACCATCATCCGATGTAACCAGCGTCAGCCGGGCCTCGGGCGCCAGCGCACGAAACTCGCGTGCCGTGGTGTAACCCGCAAGGCCGGTACCGATGATCACCACATGCTCCTGCATGGTCCTGCCCTCCTTAAGGAAACACTGATTTATTCCCGCGTCTGCGCCCGAGACCGGTTTTGGTCATCTGGCAAGGCGCGGTGCCGGTTCGGTAGCCCGAGCTACCGGGCC